>Ga0081539_10005540_pt1 | contig 12798 bp, 10 predicted proteins | sample TabmetS4T2R2_FD_71023 | JGI IMG/M metagenome (GOLD analysis project Ga0081539, IMG submission 71023) | Tabebuia heterophylla rhizosphere microbial communities from the University of Puerto Rico - S4T2R2 | ecosystem: Host-associated > Plants > Roots > Rhizosphere ...
CCCCCGCCTCGCTCGCGGCCGGCCCTTCCCCGGCCCACGCGCCGCGTTCCGCCCCGCCCGCCTCGCTCGCGGCCGGGCCTTTCCCGGAGCGCGCGCCGCGTTCCGACCCGGCCGTCGCCCTGCTGGAAGCCGCGGCCGTGGCCCTCGTCTACCGCCGCGCCGGGATGGTGCCGGCCGGGGGGCACCGGCCCGTGCCGGCCGCCCCGGCCGAGACCGGCCCGCCGGTGCCCGCGGCTGCGGGTGCGCGGCTGCTGCGGATCCTCGGCGCCGGCGCCGGCCCGGTCCTGTTCGCCGGCGGGGACCTGCTAGGACAGTGGCTGGCCGCGGCCGCGCGGCACGGCGGGTTCGTGCCGCCGGAGGCACTCCCCGATCTGTTGGACGCCGGACGCCGCAACTTCGCCATCCGCGCCGACCTGGGCCGGGTGGCCGGGCGGCGCGGGGCGTGGCTGGCCGCCATGCGTGCCGACTGGGCCTGGCTGCTGGACGAGGCGCCCGGCGGCCCGGTCGACGACCCCGCGGCGTGGGAGACCGGCACCACCGGCGAGCGGCTGGCGTACCTGGTGCGGCTCCGCGCGACCGACCCGGCTGCGGGCCGGGACCTGCTGGACGAGACATGGCCGGCGGAGTCCGGCGACGCCCGGGAGCACCTGCTCGCCGCCCTGGAGACCGGGCTCTCCCCCGCCGACGACGCGTTCCTGGAACGGGCGCTCGACGACCGCCGCCGTCAGGTGCGGGAGGCGGCACTCGGGCTGCTGCGCCGGCTGCCCGATTCCGCGCATGCCCGGCGGATGGCCGCCCGGGCCGAGGTGGCGGTGCGGATCGAGCCGCGCCCGTTCGGCCGGGAACGGCTGGTCGTCACCCTGCCCGGGGAGCTGGACGCGGCGCTGCGCCGGGACGGGGTCGACGCCACCCCGGCCCGCGGTGTCGGCATCGGCGCCTGGCTACTGGAGGAGGTCGTCGCCGGTACGCCGCTGGGCACCTGGACAGCGCGGTTCGGCCGGGCCCCGGGCGAGATCCTCGACCTCGCCCGCGGACAGGACTGGGAGACGCCGCTGCTCAACGGATGGGCGAAGGCGGCCATCGCGCAGCGCGACGCCGCCTGGGCCACCGCTCTGGTCGCCGCCGGCCCGCACACCGCGGCCGTCGGGCTGCGGGAATCCATCCGGTGGGATCTGCACCTCCTACTGCCACCGGACGAGCTCGCCCGCATCGCCGCCGAGCTGCTGCGCCGCGACGATCCGATGGCGAACCGCCTGCTGGCGTTACACACCGGCGGCTGGCCGGACGAGCTGGCGATCACCGTGGTGGAGACCATCGCCCGCCGGGCCCGCACCGACCGGCACAGCTGGCAGCTCGCCGAGTTGTGCCGCACCGCCGCGCCGGTCATGCCGCCACGATTCGCCCCGCGCGTCGCCCGGCTCGCCGCGGAGCTGGACGGGACGCCAACCGACCCGTCCCGGGTCCGCCCGGTCGCCGGGCTGGCTCAGACCCTCACCTTCCGCCACGAGATGCTCCAGGAGTTCGAGTGACCGCCCTGCGCCCGCACGCCGAGGACCAGTACGCCGAGGAGCTAGCCCAGCTCGCCGCCACCGACGACCGGCCCCGCCCGCCCGGCTGGCGGCTGTCCCCGCAGGCCGTCGTCACGTATCTGCTGGGCGACAGCGCCAAGATCACTCCCAAGTACGTCGGATCCCGCCGGCTCATGGAGGTGGCGGTGTCCACCTTGGCCACCGATCGTGCCCTGCTGCTGCTCGGCGTGCCGGGCACCGCGAAGACCTGGGTGTCCGAGCACCTGGCGGCGGCCATCTCCGGCGACAGCACGCTGCTCGTGCAGGGCACGGCCGGCACCGCCGAGGAGGCCATCCGGTACGGCTGGAACTACGCGCGGCTGCTCTCCGACGGCCCGTCCGACGCCGCGCTGGTGCCCAGCCCGGTCATGCGGGCCATGCGGGCCGGCGCGATCGCCCGGGTCGAGGAGCTCACCCGGGTGCCGTCCGACGTGCAGGACGCTCTGATCACGATCTTGTCCGAGAAGACGTTGCCGGTGCCGGAGCTGAACACCGAGGTGGCCGCCCAGCGCGGCTTCAACCTCATCGCCACCGCGAACGACCGCGACCGAGGTGTCAACGAGCTGTCCAGCGCGCTGCGCCGCCGCTTCAACACCGTCGTGCTACCGATGCCCGCGTCCGCCGACGACGAGGTGGAGATCGTCGCACGGCGAGTGGCCCAGCTCGGCGCGTCGCTGGAGCTGCCCGAGGTGCCGGCCGCGCTGGACGAGATCCGCCGGGTGGTGACCGTCTTCCGCGAGCTGCGCAACGGCCTCACCGAGGACGGGCGCACCAAGCTGAAGTCACCGACCGGCACGCTCTCCACCGCCGAGGCCATCTCGGTGATCACCAACGGGATCGCGTTGGCCGCGCATTTCGGCGACGGACGGCTGCACCCGGGCGACGTGGCGGCCGGCATCGTCGGCGCGGTCGTCAAGGACCCGCAGTCGGACGCCGTGGTGTGGCGCGAATACCTCGAGACGGTGGTACGTGAGCGCACCGACTGGCGCGACTTCTACCGGGCCGCCCGCGATGCCTGAACGGCTCTACGGCATCCGGCACCACGGTCCCGGCTCGGCCCGCGCGCTCGTCCGGGAACTGGAGCGCCAGCCGCCCGATGTGCTGCTCGTCGAGGGCCCGCCGGAGGCCGACGACCTGGTGCGCTGGGTGGCCGACGGCGGGCTGGAGCCACCGGTCGCGCTGCTCGGCTACGCGGTGGACGACCCGCGGCGGGCCGCGTTCTGGCCGTTCGCGGTGTTCTCGCCGGAGTGGCAGGCGATCCGGTGGGCGGTGCGGAACACGGTGCCGGTGCGCTTCTTCGACCTGCCGTACGCCTACCAGATTGGCCGGACGCGAGAGCCGGACGCGGCCACGGCCGACGCGCCCACGCCTGGAGAGACCACGCCGGACGAAACCACGCCGAACACGGCCGCGCCAGGCGAAACCGCGCCAGGCGAAACCGCGCCAGGCGAAACCGCGCCAGGCGAAACCGCGCCACGCGAAACCGCGCCACGCGAAACCGCGCCACGTGAAACCGCGCCAGGCGAAACCGCGCCGAACGCGGCGGCGCCGGCGACGCGGCGCGCGCGACGGATGCGGCCGGTCGACCCGATCGGCGAGCTCGCCCAAGCGGCCGGGTACGACGACGCCGAGCGCTGGTGGGAAGACGTGGTCGAGCATCGCGGCATGGCGGCGTTCGAGGCGATCGCCGAGGCCATGACGGCGATCCGGGAGTCCACGCCGGACGATCCGGAGGATCTGGTCCGCGAGGCGTACATGCGGACCGTGCTGCGCGCGACCCGCCGCGAGCACGGCGACATCGCAGTGGTCTGCGGCGCCTGGCACGTGCCGGCGCTCGCCCGCACCGTGCCCGTCAAGGACGACACCGCGCTGGTCAAGGGCCGCAAGAAGGGCAAGGTCGCGTTCACCTGGGTGCCGTGGACGTACGGGCGGCTCGCGTCCTGGTCCGGATACGGCGCCGGGGTGCGTTCGCCGGGCTGGTATCACCACCTGTTCACCACGTCCTCCGACGTCGTGCCGCGCTGGCTGGTGGACGCGGCCGGTGTCCTGCGCGCCGAGGGGGTGCCGACGTCCTCCGCGCACGTCATCGAGGCCACCCGGCTCGCCGAGGCGCTCGCCACGCTGCGCGGTCGCCCGCTGGCCGGGCTTGCCGAGGTGACCGACGCGGCCGAGGCGGTGATGTGTGACGGCGAGCCGCTGCGGGTCGAGCTGATCGCTCGCCGGCTGGTCGTCGGGGAACGGCTGGGCGGCGTGCCCGACGCGATGCCGGCCCTGCCGCTGGCCCGCGATCTGGCCGTCCAACAGCGGGCGGTCCGCCTCAAGCCCGAGGCGCTGGAGCGGGTCCTCGACCTGGACCTGCGCAAGGAGACCGACCTCAAGCGCAGCCGCCTGCTCCATCGACTGGCGGCCATCGACGTGCCGTGGGGCGAGCCCGAGGCGGGGCGGCGCGGCACCGGGACGTTCCGCGAGCAGTGGCGGCTGCGGTGGCAGCCGGAGTTCGCGGTCCGGCTGGTCGAGGGCAGCATGTACGGCACGACCGTGGCCGCCGCGGCGACCGCCCTGGTCACCGGCGCGGCCGCGAAGGCGCGCTCGCTCGGCGAGGTCACCGCGCTGGTCGAGACGTGCCTGCTGGCCGACCTGCCGGACGCGTACCCGGCGGTGCTGGCCGCGCTGGACGCCCGCGCCGCGCAGGACGCGGACGTCAATCACCTGATGGACGCGATCCCGGCGCTCGCCCGCACGTTGCGCTACGGCGATGTCCGGCGGACCGACGTCGCGGGGCTGGCCACGGTGACCGAGAGTCTGCTGGGCCGGGTGTGCGCCGGCCTGCCGGCGGCGGCCGGTTCGCTGTCCGACGAGGCCGCCGAGGAGTTGCGGGGGCACGTGGACGGGGTGCACGCGGCGGTCGCCCTGCTCGACGGGGAGCTCCGCGAACGGTGGCTGTCCACACTGGAATCCGTGGCCACGCGCGACGACCTGCACGGGTTGCTGGCTGGCCGGCTCACCCGGCTGCTGCTGGACGCGGGACGCCTGGACGCGGACGAGGCGCGGCGCCGGCTCCGGCTGCCGCTGACCGTGGGCACCCCGCCGGCCCGGGCCGCCGCCTGGGTGGAGGGTTTCCTCGCCGGCGGCGGGCTCCTGCTGGTGCACGACGACGCGCTGCTCGCGCTGCTGGACGACTGGCTGGCCGACATCGCGGCGGAGTCGTTCGACGACGTGCTGCCGTTGCTGCGCCGCACGTTCGGCGCGTTCGAGACGGGCGAGCGGCGCGCGATCGGCGAGCGGATCGCCGCGGGCCGCGGAACAACACGCGGCGGCGAGGGCGGAGCGGAGCTGGACCATGAGCGCGCGGCGACCGTGCTACCGACGCTGAGCCTGCTGCTCGGCAGGGACGTCAGGGGGCCACATGAGTGACACGACCGACCCGGCCCGGCGGGAACGGCTGCGGCGCTGGCGGATGGTGCTGGGCGCGCCCGCGGAGGAGTCGCTGGGCGGTACGCAGGGCCGCGACGGCGCGATGGACTCGGCGTTGTCCGCGCTCTACGACGCGGGCGAGACAGACGAGGACGGCAAGCCGATCCAGCGCTCGAGCGGGCTGGGCGGTTCGGCACCCCGGGTGGCGCGCTGGCTGGGCGACATCCGGGAGTACTTCCCCAGCACGGTCGTGCAGGTCATGCAGAAAGACGCGATCGAGCGCCTGGACCTGACCCGGCTGCTGATGGAACCCGAGATGCTGGCGGCCGTCGAGCCGGACGTCCACCTGGTCGGCACGCTGCTCTCGCTGAACCGGGTCATGCCGGAACAGACGAAGGAGGCGGCCCGGCGGGTGGTCCGGACCGTCGTCGACGACCTGGAACGCCGGATCACGCAGCGCACCCGGGCCGCGGTCAACGGCGCGCTGAACCGGGCCGGGCGGATCAGCCGACCCCGGCACGCGGACATCGATTGGAACCGCACGATCCGTGCGAACCTGAGGCATTACCAGGCCGAGTACCGGACGGTGATTCCGGAACGGCTGGTCGGGTACGGGCGCCGGGCGGCCGCGGTGCACCGCGACGTGGTGCTCTGCGTCGACCAGTCCGGGTCGATGGCGGCGTCCGTGGTGTTCGCCGGCGTGTTCGCCTCGGTACTGGCGTCGATGCGGTCGCTGCGGACCTCGCTTGTCGTGTTCGACACCGCCGTCGTGGACCTCACCGAGCAGCTCAGCGACCCGGTCGACGTGCTGTTCGGCACTCAGCTGGGTGGCGGCACGGACATCAACCGGGCGATCGCGTACGCCCAGGGGCTTGTCACCCGGCCGAAGGACAGCATCTTCGTGCTGATCAGCGACCTGTACGAGGGTGGCGTGCGGGAGCAGATGCTGCGCCGGGTGGCCGAGATGACCGCGGCCGGCGTCCAGGTGGTGGCGCTGCTGGCGCTGTCCGACGAGGGCGCGCCGGCGTACGACCACGAGAACGCGGCGGCGCTGACCGCGTTGGGTGTGCCGGCGTTCGCGTGCACGCCGGACGCGTTTCCGGAGCTCATGGCCGCGGCGATCGAGCGGCGGGACCTGATGGCGTTCGCGGCGGGCTTGGCGACGTGACGCAGATCGCTTTACTGGCGGTCCGGACTGCGGGTACATAAGCACAGGAGCGGGGACGGAGTCCGAGATCGAGGAGCACAGCATGCCGCTGACCGGAGAGTATGCGCCCAGCCCCGCCGGGTGGGCCCGCAAGCAGGCGGAGACCTACGAGGCGACCGGCGGGGAACGCGCGGGCGACCTGCGCGGCAGGCCGGTGATCGTGGTGACGTCGATCGGCGCGAAGACCGGGCTGCTGCGCAAGACCCCCCTCATGCGGGTGGAGCACGACGGCGTGTACGCGGTGGTCGGCTCGAAGGGCGGCGCGCCGGAGCACCCGGTCTGGGTCCACAACCTGCGCAAGAACCCCCATGTCGAGTTGCAGGACGGCGCGGAGAAGCACGACTACCTGGCGCACGAGGCCGAGGGCGCCGAGCGCGCCGAGTGGTGGGAGCGGGCGGTCGCGGCGTGGCCGGACTACGCGAAATACCAGAAGAGGACCGACCGGCTGATCCCGGTGTTCGTGCTGACCCGCCTGGACACGTGAGAGCGGCTACTACTCCGGTTGGTTGCCCGCCGTGCCGCCGACCCGGTAGGGCGTGGTGACGCCGGCGTAGGCCAGGTGGGCCAGCAGCCCGTCGGCCGCGTGCTTGAGGTTGTGGCAGTGGTCGACCCAGATGCCCGGGTTGTCGGCGACGAACGCGATCACGTACGTCTCGCCGCTGTTCACGTCGAGCGAGTCCACCCACCATGGGCTGCCGGTAGCGGCCACGCCATTGCGGCTGAGCACGACGGCATGGTGGCCGTGCAGGTGCATGGGGTGCACCTCGCCGCTCGAGTTCGCGACCGTCATCCGGACCACGTCGCCGGTCTGGACCATGAACATCGGCACGTCCGGGTACAGGTGGCCGTTCACGGTCCACCACAGACCGGGCTTGCCGTCCAGGAAGCCGATCCGCCGGCCGACCCGGTAGTCGAAGCGCCGGGTGGCCGTGGCCGGGTCGAAGCCGAGCGCGGCGGGCGACCCGTACGAGAGCAGGTCGACGAGGGGTCTGGGCTGGGCCGCCGCGGGAGCGCCGGCGGACGCCACCGCCGTGCCCGCGCCGACGTCGAGCCGCGCGGCACCGGAGGGCGGGACGGTGAACTCCACGTCGATCCGGCCGCCGGCGGTGACGAGGACGGCCTTGCCGGTTACCGGCGTCGGGGCGTTGACGTCCCGGCCGTCGACCGCGACCACGCGGTAGTCGGTGCCGGACACCCAGGCGCGGATCGGCCCGGCGTCGGTGTTGACGATGCGCTGACGGACGAGCTGGCCGGGCCGCGCGGCCAGCGGAGTCACTCCCGGCCGGCCGTTGACCGTGCGCTTCCCGGCGTACGTGTGCACCGCGGCGACCTGGTCCAGCGCGGCGGCGAGCGGCTTCGCGGGCAGCACCACCAGCGTGCCGAACAGGCCGAGGCGGACCTCGTCGTGCGACACCTGGTGAGAGTGGTACCAGTACGTCCCGGGGTCCTGGGCCACGAACCGGTACACGTGGTTCTGCCCGCGCCGCACCGCGTCCTGGGTGACGCCGGCGACGCCGTCCTCGGCGTTCGGCACGTCGACACCGTGCCAGTGCAGCGTGACGCCGTCCGGCACCGATTCGTTGCCCAGTGTCACCTGGAGCAGCTGGCCCTGTCGTACCCGGATCTCCGGCCCCGGCGTGGTGTGGTTGAGCGTGTACCGGTCGTTCTCCCGCCGGGCGGTCAGGGTGACCTGGACGTCGGCCGGGCGGGACGGGCCGGTGAGATCGGCGACGCTGATCCCACCGGCGTGCCGGTGGATGTCCGGGCCGCCGCCGCTGTCGGCGTAGCCCATCGCGGTCATGTCGTACGTGGACGGAACCAGGCTGTCGACGAAGAAGTAGCCCAGCGTCCCGAGCACCGCGACGGAGGCGGCCACGGCGATGGCGGTCCGGACGGACGCGCGCACGAGGGCTCCAATCAGGCGGGGGTCGGCGTCTCGGCGGTCGTGGCGGGTGCCCCGGTCTCGGCCTGGCGGGCCTTGCGAGCCGCCACGGAGGCGACCCCGGCCAGCGCGAACGCGTTGATGCCGTGCAGCGCGCCGAGGACCGGCGCGGCGAAACCCAGGCCGGCCAGCAGGACCTGCAACACGACCAGCCCGAACACGATGGCCGCCCACTTGACGCCGCCGGGGATCCGGGCGAAGAACGACAGGACCAGCAGGACGAGGGCGATCAACGGGATGATGATGTAACCGAAGAGCATGTGTGCGCCCTGCGCCCAGTTCTCAGCGTTCTTGTCGTACACGCCACCGTTGTCGGTATCGTGCATGATCTGGAACAGCGCGATCGCGATGAACATGGCCTGGACGACCACGCCGACGGCGATGAGCAGGGCCAGGACTCGGTAGGTGGCACGCATGACGGCTCCCTTCAGCGGTGATCCAGCCCAGGATCCCGCCATCGCTGATCATGGACAATCTGATTTTTCACCGTCTTCGGCCCCCGCGTGCGTGCTCAGTCGTTCGGGTGACCGACGACGAGATCCGCGAGCGTAGCAAGGAAGCGCTCGCCGGCCGGCCCGAGAACGAGAAATTCATCTCGCGTACGCCGCACCGCGGAGGTCGAGCTGGTGCCGGCCCGACCAGTGCTTGTCCGTGGTACGCGGGCCGTAGGACTCGAGCAGCACGGGCGCGCCGAGCACGCCGGCGATCGCGGACGGCCAGTCGTCCGGGGCGTACGACTCGCCGGGGCGCGCCCGGGCCAGCCGCTCGGTCAGCGCCGCCTGGTAGCCGAGGTCCCGGAACGGTCCGGGCACGATCCGGTCCCAGCGCTCGCCGTCCGCGGTGTACGCCAGGCACATCGGCGGCGCCGGGACGTCGAGGTGGGTGACGGCCAGCCCGTCCACCCCGCCGGCCACCTCGACCGCGTACCGGTGGGCCACCGCGTCGAAGTGGCCCACCCGGAACGCGCCCTGCCACTCGCCGGTCCCGTTGTGCGGCTCCGGCAGCGCCAGATCCGACGAGGTCACCAGCGGGCCGGGACCGTGCCGGGTGGTATACGTCCGCACCACTCCCAGCCGGACCAGATCGCCGGTCATCGCCAGCGCGTTGTCGAACGTCGTGGTGGACCACGTGGTGTACGGGTGCCAGCCGCGCCACTCGTCCAGCAGCACGCCCTGGGCGCCCTCGAACACGCACCGCCCGGTGTGCAGAAGGCGGTCGCCGTACGAAGAGTCCACGATAGACACCCGCTGGCCGAACGCGGTGAACGCGTCGACCACGTCGTCCAGCGGCGGCGCGTCGAGCGGCCCGTACGCCGCGGTCAGGTCGTCCCGCAGACGTGCCAGGCGGCGGCGCAGACCGTGCCGTGAGCGCACGTCGCCGACCCGGGGGGCGTGGACGTTGCGTACCGCGTACTCCATGGTCTGTCCGATGCCCATGCCGCACGAACCGTGACGTGCCCCGCCACGCCGCCGCTCCCGGACCTGGTTCGCCGCCCGGTGCCACGGCGTGACCAGCAGCGCCTCGCCGTCCACGGTGAGCAGGTGGTAGGGATCGCCGAGCGCGACCGCCTCGGCCGCCAGCGCGAGCGGATCGACCAGCACGAACCGCGACAGATGCGTCCGCACGCCGTGGAACGTGCCGGCACCGAACTGCGCGAACGCGTGGTGCTGGCCGTCCCTCGTGACCACGTTGTGCGCGGCCTGCGCTCCCCCGTTGAACCGGATCACCGCGGTGACCGGGCCCGAAGCGCAGATCGCGTCGACCACCGTGCCCTTCCCCGCGTCGCCGTAGCCGAGGTCGACCACCGCGACGTGAGTCACCGCCGCGGCCGCACGCCCGCCAGCGCCCGGCCGACGCTCGCGCCCGCCCCGGAACCCATGCCGGCCAGGTGGCCGAGGCCGGCGTCCAGGTCGATCGCTTCCTCGCCGAGCCCGACCAGCAGCGCGATCGCATCGCAGACCGAGTCCAGGTCGTCGAGCTCGACCACGTTCTGCCCCAGCAGGCCCCGCCACCTCGACAGAATCTCCAGGTCACCGCCGTAGCTCGCGTCGGCCGGCAGGAGGTAGTAGGTGTCGAAGCTGCGCTGGACCTCGGCGACGACGGCCTCGGTCCCGATCGGTTCACTCAGCTCGTCGCCGATGACGGACCGGACTTCGCGCGGCTTGACCCGGCGGTACGGCATCTCGTCGCCGATGATGAACAGGTAGCCGCGCCGTCCCCGCCGGGTGACCGCGTCGAGCGCCGTGTGCCGGGCCATGAAGTACATCGCCAGCTCGTACGACTCGGTGCGCTGCCCGCCACCGCCGCCCTCCAGCACGATTCGCGCCAGGTCGTCGTCCATCCGGTTGTCCGACTCGAACTGCCCGATCTGCAACGGCGCCCGATCACACGTGGCGTCGCCGATCGCGCCGAACAGAATCTGTGGATCGGTGGCGTACCGCCCGTCGATCAGCAGGCCCAGCAGCCGCGGGAGCTTCGCCTGCAGCACGCGCGGCACCCGGCGCATCGAGCCTGTGACGTCGAACAGCACCGCGATCGGCGTGCTCAGCGGGTGTTCGTCGGTGTCCCGGCACTCCCGCCTGCCGACCCCCAACGGATCCAGCTTCGGGTGTACCCGGCGGGCGCCGGCGTCGCTGTAGGCGAAGGCGCTCGCCCCGGTCGACGCCCGGAACCGTGCCGCGGCCGTGTAGACATCGCAGGACCAGTATCCGCTTCCCATGGTCTTCCCCTTCCCGTGGGTTTCTAAAATGGACGATCCGGTCGCAGCAGGGCCGGATGCAACAGCTCCGCGTCGCCCGCGCGGTAGAGCCGCGCTCGGGGGCCGCCGCGCTCCCCGCCGCGGGCTGCGGTCTCGCCCGTGCTCTCCACGAACCCTGGCACCGACAGCACCTTGCGATGGAAGTTGCCGGCGTGCAGGTCCTCGCCCCACACCGCCGCGTAGACCGCGCGCAGCTCCGAGATGGTGAACTCGGGCGCGACGAAGGCGGTCGCCAGCGGCGTATATTCCAATTTGGACCGGGCCCGCTCCAGCCCGTCCGCGAGGATGGCGGCGTGGTCGAAGGCCAGCTCACCGGCCTCGTCGACGGGGACCCAGAAAGCTCCGGACGCGTCGCCGCCGGCTCGCGGGTCGGGCAGGCTCGGCGCGAACGCGAGATACGCCACCGAGACCACCCGCATCCGAGGATCCCGCCCCGGATCGCCGTAGCTGCCGAGTTGCTCCAGGTGGACCCGGGTGAGCTCGCCCTCGCCGGGACGGAGCCCGGTCTCCTCGGCGAGCTCCCGCAGCGCGGCGTCGTCCAGTGTCTCCTCGCGGACGAAGCCACCGGGCAGGGCACGCCAGCCGGTGAACGGCGGCTCGCCGCGCTCGACGAGCAGGACGCAGAGCCGGCCCTCCCGGATCGTCAGCGCGACGACATCGACGGTGACCGCGACGGGCGGATAAGCCCGCGGATCGTAATTCTCATCCTGAGTATTACTCAGCATGAGAAGAACTTACCGAACGCCCAACGGTCCGGTCAAGGGCTGGCAGAGTGGTCGGTGTGATCGGCATACCGCGGCGCGCCCGGGCCCGCTGGCTCGCGGCCGGCGCGCTGCTGGTGCTCCTCGGCGCGCTCGCCGGATACGTGAGCGGGAACCGCGGGCCGGCCCCGACCGCGCCGGCCGGAGCGGTCAGCACGCCGCCGGACCGGTCCGCCCGGCTGCTCATCGCCCGACCGCGGACGGCGGGCGTCTGGCCCGGACCGGCCGGACTCTCCGGGGTGAACGGCGACCCGGTGCTGGACACCGCGCACGTGCAGCAGTTCTGCGCGGCCCGGGGACGCGACTGCCGGATCGCGCACACGTACACCGACCGGACCTCGTGGGAGTCGATGACCCGGGGCACCGGATGGACGTTCGACTCCCTGGAGGATTTCGCCGGCGCGCTGGTCGTCTCCCAGGGACTGGTGCCCAACGGGCACGAGGCGGACCTGGCGGGCTGCGCAGCCGGCGCCTTCGACAAGTACTGGCGGGACTTCGGCACCCTCATGGTGCGGTACGGCCGCGGCGACTCGGTGGTCCGGCTCGGCTGGGAGATGAACGCCGCGTCGATGGCCTGGCGGGGCACCGATCCGACCGCGTACATCGGGTGCTACCGGCACGCCGCGTTCGCGATCCGGGCCACGGACCCGGACGTCCTGCTGGACTGGACGATCAACGCGCACCACACGCCGGCCGGCCTCTGCGACGGGCGGAGCACCACCTGCTACCCGGGCGACGACGTCGTGGACTGGGTCGGCTTCGATCCGTACCTGTTCGCGAAGCCGGGCGGATACGGCCACGGCGACTTCAGCTATCTGGTGAACCACACGTCGGATCCGCAGCGCTGGCCCGGCTTCTACACCTGGGTCACCAAGACGCACGGCAACAAGCCGCTGATGATCGCCGAGTGGGGCGTGTACGAGTACCCGGCCGACCCGTCGCGGAAGGCCTGGATCTTCTCGACGGTGGCCGCTCAGCTGAACCGCTTCCCGGCCATCAAGGGCCTGATCTACTTCGACTCCCCGGCGGCCCCGAAGGGCGACACGAGACCCGACAGCACGACCACGGCCCTGGCCGAGTTCCGGGTGCTGGCCGAGTCGGCCCACTTCACCGTGACGCTGTAGACCCCTCCCCCCCCCCCCCCACCC
>Ga0081539_10005541_pt1 | contig 12797 bp, 12 predicted proteins | sample TabmetS4T2R2_FD_71023 | JGI IMG/M metagenome (GOLD analysis project Ga0081539, IMG submission 71023) | Tabebuia heterophylla rhizosphere microbial communities from the University of Puerto Rico - S4T2R2 | ecosystem: Host-associated > Plants > Roots > Rhizosphere ...
GGGAGGGGGCAGGGCGCCTGAAGGAGGTGGCCGGGCTGTTCGGGCTCGATGATCAGGCGAAGACGGTCCCTTTCGATCCGAAGGCGAGAGCGTCATAGGTCCGGCTGCAGCAATTCGGAGGGAAGCCATGAGCGTCATGCCAGCCGAAGCAAGCGCAAAGCAGTCGGGATCGAAGTACGATCGGCTGATTGCGGCCGCCAAGGGCGTTCCGACAGTGAGCACTATCGTCGTGCATCCCTGCGACGAAAGTTCGCTGCGCGGCGCGATCGAGTCGGCGGACGCCGGGATCATCAAGGCGATCCTCGTCGGGCCTGCGGCCAGGATCAAGGATGTCGCCGCAAAGCATGGCCTGAACATCTCCGGTTGCGAGATCATCGATACGCCGCCCACCGAGGCGGCCGCCGCCGCCCGTGGTGTGGAGTTGGTCCACGAAGGCAAGGGCGAGGTCCTGATGAAGGGCAGCCTGCACACCGACGAAATCATGCGCGCGGTGACAGCAAAGGTCGGCGGACTGCGAACCGACCGGCGCATCAGCCACGTCTTTGTCATGGACGTGCCGGCCTATGCCGACACCGTGTTCGTCACCGACGCTGCGATCAACATCGCGCCCGATCTCGACGCCAAGCGGGACATCATCCAGAACGCCGTCGATCTCTTCAATCAGGCGGGTTTTGGCACGATGCCGCGGGTGGCGATCCTCTCGGCGGTGGAAACCGTCACCTCGAAAATTCCATCCACCATCGAGGCTGCGGCACTGTGCAAGATGGCGGACCGGAAGCAGATCACCGGAGCGCTGCTCGACGGACCGCTGGCTTTCGACAACGCCATCGATCTTGAGGCTGCGCGCATCAAGGGCATCAAGTCGGAGGTTGCGGGCCGGGCGCAGATCCTGGTCGTGCCTGATCTCGAATCCGGCAACATGCTGGCGAAGAACCTTGCTTACTTCGCCAAAGCGGACGGCGCCGGTGTGGTGCTGGGCGCGCGCGTGCCCGTCGTGCTGACGTCGCGGGCGGATTCGCCGCGGTCGCGCATGGCGTCTGCCGCTGTTGCAGCCCTTCAGGCCGATGCACGCCGTAAAAATACTCCAATCGCCGCCGCGTGAGCGCCATGGATACCATCCTCGTCGTCAATGCCGGCTCCTCCAGCGTGAAGTTCCAGGTCTTCGCGGTGGAAGGCGAGGGCTGCTTGCGGCGGCAGATCAAGGGCCAGATGGACGGGATCGGCAGCCGTCCGCGATTGCGCGCCAGCGGCTCCGGCGGCGATCCGATGGCCGATCGCGCCTATCCGATCGAGGCCGTAGCGGACGTCCCGGCCGCAATGGCGGTTGCGGGCGCCTGGCTGCGTGATGAACTCAACATCAATCCCATTGCAGTGGGCCATCGCGTCGTGCACGGCGGACCGGATCATGCACGCCCCGTGGTGGTCGATCATGCCGTGGTGACACGGCTGGAACGGTATGTGTCGCTGGCGCCGCTGCATCAGCCGCACAACCTGGCTCCAATCAGGACGCTGCTCAACAATTTCCCGGGATTGCCGCAGGTCGCCTGCTTTGACACCGGCTTTCACCGCGACCATGACGCGCTGGCGGATCACTACGCGATACCGCACCAGCTTCATGCTGAAGGCATCCGCCGCTACGGCTTCCACGGCTTGTCCTACGAATATGTTGCGAGGCGGCTGCTGCAGGTTGCGCCAAACGTGGCGGACGGTCGAGTCATCGTCGCCCATCTCGGCAGTGGCGCCTCGATGTGCGCGATGCGAGGCGGAAAGAGCGTCGAGAGCACGATGGGCTTTACCGCGCTGGATGGGCTCGCGATGGGAACGCGCCCCGGCCAGCTCGACCCCGGCGTCGTGCTGTATCTGATCTCTGAGAAAGGCATGTCGGCGTCGAATGTGCAGAATTTCCTGTACCGCGACTGTGGCCTGAAAGGCCTGTCCGGCGTCAGCAACGACATGCGCGAGCTGGAGACCAGCGCCGACCCGCGCGCGGCATTTGCGATCGATTACTTCGTCTACCGCGTAGGTCTCAATATCGGCATGCTGGTCGCTGCGCTGCAGGGCCTCGATGCCTTCGTGTTCACCGCCGGCATAGGCGAGAACTCGGTCACGATCCGCGCGCGCATCGCCGAGAAGCTGGCCTGGCTCGGCATCGCGCTGGACCCGGCAGAGAACGCGAAGCACGCGGCGAAAATATCGCGATCCGACAGCCGCATTCCCGTCTATGTCGTTCCCACCGACGAAGAGCTGATGATTGCGCAGCATACGCTCACACTGCTCATGAACCGGCAATCTCCAAACCAGCAACGCGAGAGAGTGTCATGAACATTCCGGTATTTCCCGAGACCAAGGTCGCGCTGAAGGGCAAGAAGGGGCTGGTCGTCGGTATCGCCAATGACCAGTCCATCGCGTGGGGCTGCGCCAAGGCATTTCGCGCGCTCGGAGCCGACCTTGCCGTCACCTATCTGAACGAAAAGGCCAAAAAGCACGTCGAGCCGCTAGCCAAGGCGCTGGAGTCGCCGATCTTCATGCCGCTCGACGTCATGGTCGAAGGCGAAACCGAGAAAGTGTTCGAACGGATCGGGAAGGAGTGGGGCAAGCTGGATTTCCTGCTGCATTCCATCGCCTTCTCGCCGAAGGGCGCGCTGCACGGCCGGGTCGTCGATGTCGACCGCGAAGGTTTCCAGAAGACCATGGACGTGTCGTGCTGGTCGTTCATGCGCATGGCGCATCTGGCCGAGCCGCTGATGAAGAATGGCGGCACCATCTTCACCATGACCTATTATGGCAGCCAGATGGTGGTGAAGAATTACAACGTCATGGGCGTGGCCAAGGCCGCGCTCGAGGCCGCGGTGCGCTACATCGCGGCCGAGCTCGGCCCGAAGGGCATTCGCGTCCACGCCATTTCGCCGGGACCGCTGGCGACGCGCGCGGCCTCCGGCATTCCGGAGTTTGACGAATTGATGGACAAGGCGCAGTCGCAAGCGCCGACCCGCAGCCTTGTCAGCATCGACGACGTCGGTAACGCCACCGCGTTCCTTGCGCTTGATGGCGCCAGGCTGATTACCGGCAACGTGCTTTACATCGATGGCGGCTACCACATCATCGACTAGGCCGGCTTAGCGGTAGTGCAGGCCGATTACTTCGGCGACGCAGGCCGGCCGCTGGCCGCCCTCGAGCTCGACCGCCACGCGATAGTGCACCCGCAGGCCATTGGGCGGCACGTCCTCGGCTTCGGCAATGCTGACGCGGCCGCGCAGCTTTGAGCCGGCCGGCACCGGCGCGAGATAACGGATACGGTCGGCGCCGTAGTTCAGCGTGTTCTTCAGTCCCTTGAGGCCCATCACCGAGCGGATGAACATCGGCGTTAGGCTGAGCGACAGCAGGCCATGTGCGATGGTCTTGCCGCCCGGCATTTCCGCTTTCGCGCGTTCCTGATCGACATGGATCCATTGCTCGTCGCAAGTCGCATCGGCAAACCTGTTGATGCGATCCTGCGTAATCTCGATCCAGTCGCTGACGCCGACCTCCTTGCCGACAGCGGCTTTGAGTTCATCGAATCCGTTGAATATCTGCATGGCGCGGGTTCGCGTTTTCGCGTTTCAGAGCTCCATCTCCGGCACCTTGTCGGAGACCGTGAGCTCGACCTCCGTCACCGCCAGCACCTCGGCGACCTTCAGGCCCGGCGCGGTCTCCATCAGCGTGGCTTTGCCGCCGGGGAAGGCGATCACCGCCATGTCCGTGACGACGAGATCGACCGGGCGCGCGGATGTCAGGGGCAGGTTGCACTTGGCCACGATCTTGGATTTTCCCTTGGCGACATGCTGCATGGCCACGATCACGCGCTTGGCGCCGCTCACCAGATCCATGGCCCCGCCCATGCCCGGCACCATCTTGCCGGGGATCATCCAGTTGGCGAGATGGCCGCCGCCGTCGACCTGCAAGCCACCGAGCACGGTGATGTCGACGTGACCGCCGCGGATCAGGCCGAACGACATCGCGCTGTCGAACGTAGCAGCGCCGGGCAGCGCGCTGATCGGCTTGCCGCCGGCGTCGGTCAGCAAGGGATGCGCCATGCCCTGCTCGGGAATGGGCCCGGTGCCGATCAGCCCGTTCTCGGACTGGAAGAACACCTTGAGCCCCTCGGGCACGTAATTGGCGACCAGCGTCGGAATGCCGATGCCGAGATTGACGAGGTTGCCGGGCCGAAGCTCCTTCGCCACGCGGCGGGCGATGATGGTTTGCGCATCCATGGGTCATCCGTTCGCGACGAGATAATCGACCAGCGGGCCCGGCGTGACGACGTGGTCGGGCGCGATGACGCCAATCGGAACGATGTGTTCGGCGGTGACGATCACGGTGTCGGCGGCCATTGCCATCACCGGATTGAAATTGCGCGCGGTCAGCGCATAGGAAAGGTTGCCGGCATAATCGGCGAGGAATGCATGAACCAGCGCGAAGTCGGCGCGCAGCGCGATCTCCAGCAGGTACGGCTTTCCATTCACGTCGATTTTCTGCTTGCCATCCTCGACCAGCGTGCCGACGCCGGTCGGCGTCAGCACCCCGCCGAGGCCGCAGCCGCCGGCGCGGATGCGCTCGACGAAGGTGCCCTGCGGGATCAGGTCGACCTTGATCTGCTTGCCCAGCATCTGCTGCTGCGCCTTCGGGTTCAGCCCGATATGGGTGCCGATCATGCTCGTGACCTGACCGCCTTCGAATAGCTTGCCGACGCCCTTCCCGGGCGTGGCTGCGTCGTTGCTGATCAGGGAAAGCCCGGATTTCTTCTGGCGCACCAGCTCGTCGAGCAGCCGCTCCGGCGTGCCAACGCCCATGAAGCCGCCGACCATGATGCTGGCGCCGTTCGGGATCATTGCGACGGCTTCTTCAGCGGAGACGGCCTTCATGATCGCACTCCCGGGCAATCGATCAGGGTTGGAGCCTGTCAAGAGAAAACCTCGCCGCGGCGCGGGTCCGTCACCTTGATCTGGGTCAAGGGATGCTCATTCGTTCTCGGCGTCGCGCCTGATGCCGATACCTTCGAGCAGGTCCGCCCATAATTTCCTGACCTGCCGATGCCGGCTTTCGACCGCGGCACTGACGGCGTCACGCACCGGCTTGAGCTCGTCGCTCTTGAGGAAATGGATCTGCGCCTGGATCAGACGGCTGCTCTCGAATTCGATGCGCCGCAAGGCCAGCACGAACGGATCCTCTGCGGACGCCTCGACCGGCAACAATGCCGCCGGCCGGATTGCGCCGTGCACGGCGTGACCGAGCGCGGCGATGTCGATGGTCGTCGCCAGCTTCTGGTCGGCAACGCCTGCAACAGGCTTAGGCAACCAGGCCGCTTCCAAGGTCAGCGCATGGTAGGGCAGCGTGAAATCCGGTACCCACGCGGTCGAGCGCATCAGCAGGGAGACAATCTCCGCCTCGCGATGAAGCTGGGCGTTCAGCTCCGTTTGCCAGCCGGCCTTCAGTTGGCCGGGCAGGGCAACGGCGAGCTGCCTTGCCAATGCACCATGCGCCGAGATCAGGAACGAGGCGACGCGTGCCTGCTGCTGCGGCGGAACGCGCCCGGCTGCGTCGAGCGGACCCAAAAACTGGTTCATGGCGCCGCCTTCTGCACGGGCATCGCGCGCAAATGATCGTAGCCGGCGGGAAACGGGATCATCGCGCCTCCCGCTTCTTCGGGCGCAATCCAGACCGACTTGTTGCCTTGCCATCGTTTTGCGAGCACGTCCTCGGCGAAGCGCGCCAGCAGGTCCGCGGTCAGGGCCGCTTTTTCCAGTGTGAAGGCGTGATAGGCGTTTGGGATAATGACAAGCGAGCTGTCGGGAATGCCTGTCCGCAGGGTTTCATGCAGGCAGCGCGGGGTGAGGAAATCGAACTCGCCGTTCAGGATCATGGTCGGCGTCCTGATCGACGGAAGCAGCGGCGTCAGCGGCTGGAAGTCGAGGAAGGATTCCATCAGGTTCTGCAGCGCGTAGACGTCGTTGATCAGCCAGCCCTGCCGTTTCACGGCGTCGAGATTGCCGAGCAGCGGCTTGAGCCAGGAATCCGAGAGGTTCATCGGCAGCAGCAGATCCTGCAGATAACCCGTGCCGCCAAGGACGAGGCCGGTTCGCAGCGCGTTCCCGAGCAATAAAAGCTGTGGCGACAGCTCGGCGAACGCGCTCATCGGCACCAGTCCCGACAGCCTGTCGCGGTGCTCGATGGCATAGCGCAGCGCGATCACGCCGCCAAAGCTGATGCCGCCCAGAAAGATCGGACCATCGCCAAGCTCGCCGATCAGCAGCCGCAGCGCTTCGACCTGATCGCCCTGGCTGATGAACAGCTCGGGTTTGTCGGATGCGCCCTGGCCAAGGAGGTCGAACGTTGCAACGCGAAATCCCCTGGCCGTCAACGCGTCGCGATAGGCGGCCCACAGCTCCGAATATTGCGTAAGTCCGTTGACCAGCACATAGGCGGGGGCGCCCTGCGGGCCGTCGAGCTCGTAACGGATGCGGTGCGAGCCATGCGCCAGGAAGGGCATTCGATTTACTTCGCCGATGCTTTCTGACCTCTACCCTCCGGTGAGCGGCAATTTGTCTCGTTGAGATAGATCAATGCCCGGCGAGGGGCGGGAGCGGAAATTTTCCCAAAACTTGTCCTGGGAGGCTTGCCATGAAGCGTCTTTTCGTCGGTCTGGTGCTGCTCGCCGTCAGCGCATCGATTGCGACCGCGCAGCCATTCTCACGGCGATCCTCGCAGGAGAAGCACGACGGCCTGAAGCAATATTACGAAGTGGCCAATTTCAAGCTCGGCGGCAAGTACGACCTCGCCAATCCCTCAAAATGGGAGAACGGCGGCGAGGGCGGCGTCACGCTGGAGTCGCTCGGCGGAGGCAAGCTGCGCACGGCTTACATCGCGGTGGGCACGCCGCGGCGCAACGCCGCAGGCGAGATCACCAATGCGGTGGTCATCAACTCCTATTACTCCGGCGACTCCACCGACATGTACGAGCAGTGGGTGAAGGGCGCCGCGCTTTCAGGCGGCTCGCCGATCATCGGCCCGGGCCGTCAGATCGACACCGACCGCTACTACGTCGTGATGGTCGACCCGCTCGGCACCTGGGGTGCGAGCAAGCCGTCCGACGGGCTCGGGATCAAGTTTCCGCAATACAGCTATTTCGACATGGTGCAGGCCAACTATCGCATGCTGCGCGACCATTTGAAGATCGCGCGCGTGGCGCTTGCCACCGGCGTCTCGATGGGCGGCACGCAGACCTATGTCTGGGGTGTCATGCACCCGGAATATGTCAGCGCCATCATGCCGATCGGCGGCACGACGCAATCGGATGCCGGCGACCCCGTCGGCAATTGGACTTTCCAACTGATGACGGCGGCGATCCAGTCCGACCCGGTCTGGCAGCAGACCAAAGGCGACTACTACAAGCTGCCCAAGGAAAAGCATCCGCTGATGGGCATGGCGTTCGGCTGGTCGGTACTGGGCCTGACCGGCTACGACCTTTCGTTCCGCACCACGCAAGCCTTTATTGCGGTGCAGCCGGAAATCTTCTACTGGGATCCGCCGAACGAGAAGGCCGGCCTGAACGTGATCAATCGGTCCAAGCTGTATGATGCCGTCGATCTCGTCTGGCGTAACCGCGTCGGCGAAATCCACAATATCAATGACCAGCTCGGCCGCATCCAGGCGCGCACGCTGGTGATCCACATTAAGAACGACCTCTGGCTCAATTTCACCCTTGCGGAGAAGGCGGTCGATCGCATTCCCGGCGCTGACTTGATAGCCGAGGAAAGCCCGGTCGCCCACTACGGCGTGTTCTCGATCCTCAACACCCGCAAGAACGATCCGAAATTCGTGTCGTTCATGGATGATGTCGCGAGCCTCGACAAAGCACAGCAGTTCGTCGACAAGAACTACCGCGTGCCGGGCGTCGCCGCCGACATCGATCCGAAGAAATCGTTCTGGAAGGACTACGTCACCTATCCCTATCCGGTGAAGTACGCCAACGCCAACGATGCCAGGGGCACGACCTACCAGATCGGCTATATGGACGAGTACAACGGCACCGACAAGGATCCGAAGGTGCTCGTCATCATCCACGGCAAGGGTGCGTTCGCCGGCCACTACGGCAACATCATGCAGTATGCGCTGCGCAGCGGTCTGCGCGTGATCGCGCCCGATCTGCCGCATTACGGCATGTCCGGTCCGGGCAATCTCGACAAGAGCCCGGCGCGGACGATGCAGGACTTGCGCGAGGTGGTCTATGACCTCGTCGTCAGCCAGCTTAAGGTAAAGCAGGCGACCTATCTCGGCCATTCGCTGGGCGGCCAGCTCGTGCTGGGCTATGCGTTGAAATACCCGGATGCGGTGAAGAGCCTTATTCTCGAAGCTCCCGCCGGCCTTGAGGAATATCCGCGCGAGGTGACGGTCGCGCCGGGCAAGACCGCGAAGTTGTTCGATGCATCCTTTGCGCGCGATTTCGACAAGTGGAAGGAGGTTTGGGGACCGACCCAGGTGCTCGCCAACGAAATAGCCCGCCCCGAGCAGAACATCCGCGAGTTCTTCTATTTCAAGAAGCGCGACCCGGTCACCGGCGTGGTCGGGCGCAGCAAGAGCGGCTACTTCATGAACGACAGCGAGTATGCACGGTTCCATACCGAGCAGCGCGTCGGCCTGACCAAGGGCAATCCGAAGGAGCTGGAGCAGTGGGCCAACGTCTACATTTTCGACATCTACACCATGGTGTCGGAGCTGCAGCAGGATGACCCGAGGAACCTCTATCGGCGGCTGACCGATGTCAAGGCCCCGATCTTCCTTGCCTTCGGCGACAAGGAGCCCTTCATCCCCGGGACGGCATTCAACGGGTTGAAGGACCTTGGCCGCGACATCATCACACCGTTCATGACGCGGATGACGCGCGCCAATAACCGGCCAATCCTGAAGATCTATCCAGATACGGGGCACTTCATCCACACCGACAATCCGGTGGAATTTGCAGCCGACGTCACCGATTTCGTGTCGACGGGCAATCTCGACACCAGTTCGCCGCTCGAGATCGACCGCGTGATCAATGGCGTCGTCGCTTCGGCGATGCCGGTGGCGCCGACGCCTGACGGACCGAATCCGACGGCGGGTCTCAACAAGTAGGGCGCCAATGCCGCGGGTGCGTGCGGGAGAGGTCAGTCTCGGCTGGCGGGAATGGGGAAAGGGCGATGTCATCGTCGTCTTCATCCCTGGCAACCTCGCCAGCAAGGACTGGATCGAACTCGCCGCGCCCTTGTTTCCGAGCGGGGTGCGGGTGATCGGGATCGACTGGCGCGGTTGCGGCGATAGCGATCGCCCGAGGCCCGCACCGGATTATTCCAACTACTCGATGCAGCAGCACGCGCTCGACATGCTGGCCGCGCTAGACGCGCTCGAGGTCCCGTTCTGCCATCTTGCGACCCACTCGACCGGCGGCATCATCGCCGCGCGGATGCTGCTGATGCAGCCGCTGCGCTTCGGCAGGGTGTTCGCGCTCGATCCGGTCACGCCGCTCGGCATGTCGTTCAATGCCGAGCAGATCGGCCTTTTCCGCGCGATGATGGCCAGCCGGGAGTTGACGCGCGCCGTGATGGCGACAGCCGCGTCATCCCTCTTCGTGCCGGAAAGCCTCGCACCGAATGCGGTGCCAAGATTTCGCGAGGGGCTGGGAGAGGTGCAAAAACTGTTCGAGCGCATCCTGGAACAGACGTTCGGCGTCTCCGAGGGCATCTGGATCGGCACGCCCGTCAATCTGACCCGGGAGCGCGAGAGCGGCGAGTTGCAACGGCGGATGTCCGAGCTTCGGCATCCTCATCTCGTGCTCTGGGGCGAGTGGGATGGCTGGATCGCGCCGTCGGACCTGCGGGCGATGGCCGAGGCCATGCCGGATTGCCGGCTCGTGATCGTGCCCGGCATCGGCCATTCCATGAATCTTGAATTGCCGGCCTTGTACGCCGGCTATTTCGGCGCCTGGTTCGGCGGGCTTGCGGTCTAGTGGGTAAGTCCCGGATGCCCGGTATTGATTTGAATCAAGCCGCAATTGAAAGGCCCGCGGAATTCTCGCTCCCAGCAGACACGAGGGGGCGCCGCTTGCGAACCATACGACAGCTTCTCGCGGGCGAAGACGAGATCCAGCTGGCGGTGCGGCTCGCGTTGCTTGCGCTGTTGATCTACTGGTCATTCGTCGTGATCCGGCCTTTCGTGCCGATCCTCGCCTGGAGCGTTGTGCTGACCGTTGCGCTTTATCCCGTCTTCAACTGGCTCTCCGGTCTGTTCGGCAATCGACCGAAGCTGGCCGCGACTATCCTGACGCTCGTCAATCTCGGCATCGTCATCGGCCCGGCAACCTGGCTCGGCCTCGGCGCTGTGGACGGACTGCGCGGGTTCGCCGCGCAACTGGGTGCGGGCACACTTGTGGTTCCGTCACCGCCCGAAGGCGTCAAGGATTGGCCGGTCATCGGAGCGCCGCTCTACGCGCTGTGGGAGCAGGCCTCGACCAATCTGCGCACGGCGCTGCGGGAGTTTGCTCCGCATCTGAAGCCGGTGGCCGGAACGATGCTTGGCCTTGCCGGCGATGCCGGCGTCGGCGCCCTCAAGTTCCTGATCGCGGTCGTGCTGACAGGCATTCTGTTTCCGGCTGGGCCCCGGCTTGTGGCGGCGTCGCGGCGTTTCCTGTCCAGAGTAGTCGCTGAACGAAGCCAGGATTTCCTTGCGCTGGCGGGCGCAACCATCCGCTCGGTGGCGCAAGGCGTGATCGGTATTGCAGTCGCGCAAGGACTGGTGATCGGGATCATCCTGGAATTGGCCGATGTCCCCCGGGCCGGGGTGCTCGCCTTTGCGGTGATGATGCTGGGCATTCTGCAGATCGGCTCGGCGATCGTCGTAATCCCTGTCCTCATCTGGATCTGGGCGACCAAGTCATTTGCGGTGGCGCTGCTCATCACACTTTGCATTCTACCGGCGTCGCTTGCGGACAATGTGCTCAAGCCCATCGTGATGGGACGCGGCCTGACGACGCCCGCCCTTGTGATCTTCCTTGGCGTGATCGGCGGCACGCTCGCCCACGGTATCGTCGGACTTTTCATCGGACCTATCATCCTGGCGGTTGCCTGGGAATTGCTGACCGCGTGGGTGCGCGACGACGAGCTGAAGATGCCAACGTCACCGGACGCCGAGCCGGCGACGAAGGCCAGTGCTGCACCCGGCATCGGAACCGTATGATGGCGAGCCAGCTTTTGGTCGGTTCATTCGTCAGCGTCATCAGTATCGTCATCCATGCGCTGGCGACCGTGGGCTCGATCAGTGTTGCGCGTGCCGCGCTGCGGCTGGCCTTGTCCCCGCGCCTGCACCTGATGAGCGTGATGGTCGCGACCGCGCTGGTTCTGATGCTAGCACACACGATCGAAGTCGCGGTCTGGTCGCTGTCCTACGCCATCGTCGGCGCGGCGCCGGAAGGCAGCGATCTCGTGTACTTCGCCTTCGTGAACTATACGACGCTCGGCTATGGCGACGTCACGCCGGTGCGGGCTTGGCAGCTTCTGGGACCAATCGCCGCAATGAACGGCATCCTGATGTTCGGATGGTCCACCGCCGTGCTGTTCGAGGTCCTGCTCAAGACGGTCGAGCGTCTCGGCGCGATTGCGGCTCCCGGCACACCGTTCAGTGCTGCAGATCGAGGCTAGCCAGCTGTTCACGGTCGAGCAGCACGATCTGGCGCTGATTGTTGCCGATGAAGCCGAGAATGCCGAGACCGTGCAGCCGCGACAGCGCGCGCGACACGGTCTCCAGCGTCAGGCCGAGATAGTCGGCGATGTCGCGCCGGCACATCGGCAAGGCGAGAATTCCGGCCGCCGTCGATCGCCGGTCCATTTCGATCAGGAAGGCCGCAACACGTTCCAGCGAGGTCTTGCGGCCCAGCAGCAGCATGTGATCCTCGGCGTGCTGCAGATTGCTCGTTGTCATGCTGAGCAGATTGTGCGCCACCATGACGTCGCTCTTGGCCGCCAGCTCGAGGCTGCGCCGTTTCAACAAACGCACCGTGGTGTCGACGATCGCTTCCGCGGTGAAGCGGTGCTCGGTCCCGATTTCCAGACCGAAAATATCGCCGACGAGGTGAAACGCGCCGATCTGTCGGCGACCGTCGGAGAGCAGCTTGTAGCTTCGCGCCGCGCCGGATATGACCTGATAGACGTATTCGGCCGGCTCCTTCTCGCCGAAAATTTCGGCGCCCTTTTTGTAGCGAAATTCATTCAAACTGACGCGAATTGGTGAATCCGTTTCGCGTGAGGCCTCTCCAAAAATGGCGGGCAGTTCAGCAGCGGAGGCGCCGGTGCGGGCAAACATGGACCATCTCCTTGCTCGAACGATACATTTCGCTTCGGCGGTGGCCTTCGAGGTTTCGGAATGCAACGCCGCCGTTGCATTCCCGGAATGTGCTCACGATGCGGGCCATTTTCTTCATCGATGGCCGGTGGTCCATTGTCCCAAAGGACAGGAGCGGCAAATCGAGGCTTCGGGGAAGATGCGTCAATATGACTGCCAAGTTCACCACCATCGGAGCGAGAGGAGCTTTTGGTCCGCGGCAGCGGGTGCTAGCTTGGGTTGAGCTCTCTCTTGTCCCGGCGTCATGACTAGGATCATTTCGTTCAAAGGACTGATTGTTGGCTTTCTTGCCTTGCTCGCTCCGGCCTGTCTGTCAGCGCAGGAGAAGCGACCGCATTCAGTTCTGGTGCTCGATCAGTCCGATTTGCGCGGCCCGTTCCACTATCAGCTTT
>Ga0081539_10005542_pt1 | contig 12795 bp, 13 predicted proteins | sample TabmetS4T2R2_FD_71023 | JGI IMG/M metagenome (GOLD analysis project Ga0081539, IMG submission 71023) | Tabebuia heterophylla rhizosphere microbial communities from the University of Puerto Rico - S4T2R2 | ecosystem: Host-associated > Plants > Roots > Rhizosphere ...
CACGTAGCCGCGCGCCGGACCTGGCACCAGCGCGACGATCGGCAGTTTCTGCGCGAGCGCGCCGAGCGTCTGCACGAGGATGTCGGGCCCCTTGATCAACTTCGGCGTCGTCCCCTCGCCCCAGCCGACACCGTCCTTCTGAAACGACCCAACCACGAACGCCTGCTCCGGAATCGACAGCTCCGCGCGAACCGCGCGCCGTTCCTCGGCCGATGGCGGCCGGAACAGCCCGGCGTCGACGCCCATCGGCACGAGCGCAATCTTTCCGTCGGGCACGCCGGCGTCACGCACGGCGGCACGGGACAGCTCGCACGTGACGTGGACACGTGCAATCTCCCGGCTCACCGGCAGCAGCCGCGCGAACGCCGCCCGCACCGACGCATCGTCGGTCGTCGCACTGCCGTGCCACCACGTGCCGACGATCGCGTTCGACTCGTGGTAGCCGCGGCGCCAGTTGACGTCGTAGAAGCACTCGCTGCCGACGAAGTGGACGACGCTGCGCCGCAGGCCGGCGACCGGGACGGCCGACGTGTAGACCGACAGGCGATCGTCGAGGACCGTCTGGAGCTGCGCGCAGAACTGATCGAGGATCCAGCCGCCGCCGTCGCTCTTGAGCACGACGTCGGCGCGCCGTCCCGCGGCCGCCGCCAGCGCGCGATCGAACACGCTCCGCGCGAGTCTGACCGCGTTCATACCTCGATGCCGAGCGCGGCCAGGTAACGATCCGCCACGTCGTCGAGGCGCGGGGCGGCGATGCCCGCTCGATACCGATCGCAGTCGGCCACCAGGGCCTCGAGCTGCGACGGGATCTCCTCCCGCGCGGCGAACCCGATCCCGCCGTCGCCGACGAGCTCGGCGTTCCCGCCGCTGTCGGCGTACAACGCCGGCAGCCCGCACGACAGCGCTTCGATGAGCGCGTTGGAGCAGGACTCGTGCAGGCTGGCGGTGACGAAGACGTCGTGCGCGCGCAGCAGCGCTGCGACTTCGGCCGACGGCTGCGGCTCGATGACGCGGATGCGATTGAACGGCACCGGCGACCGGCCGACGAAGGTGAACTCGAATCGATCCCAGTCGAGATGCTCCTCGAGCCAGCGATAGACCGGGCCGCCCTTGTTGGCGTTGTCGGACCAGCTCGTCGCAATCAGTCGCACTTTGCGGCCCCGGCCGAGCGGCTCATGCGGGCCCGGATGAAAGATCGCGGGGTCGGCCGCGTTGTGGATGACGCGCGGCTCCTTGAACGCCAGGCCCAGCGCCGCGTAGCGATCGCGGCTGTAGCGCGACTGAAACACCGTCGCATGGGCGAATTCCTGATTCATCTCCCAGATGCGCCGGTCGCTGCCGTCGTCCCGCCCGCGATAGACGGCAATGGGACCGTCGACGCGGTGCACCATCCGGCAGCCGGGACGGACGAAGCGGCGCAGCCGATCGAAGTCGAAGTTGAACGAGTTGTAGAGGCAGCCGCGAGTGGCCGGCGGAATGGCGTTGTTGGCGACGACCAGTCCGCGCCGCTCGAAGGCGCCGCGCAGCGCGCGCAGAAACTGATTGCCGCCGCCGTAGGGCGCCGGGACGAATTCGTGAAAGAGGGTGACGTCGGCGCGTTGCGCGCGCGAGAGCGCGACGTCGATGACGTTGCGCGCCCGGCGCATGCCCGATCGGATGATGCTCGCTGCACGGCTCACGCGATTCTTGCCAGGCTGGCGTTCCGCAGGTGCCGCAGCCGATCGCGCCCGCTGCGGCCGAGCGCGACCAGCGTCAGCGCCCGCGACCACGGCAGGAACTTCAGGACGTGCGGGCCCCGTGCCGCCGCGGCGCCGTAGACGCGCAGCGCCGATCGGCGCCTCGGCGGCGTGACGCGATAGGCAATCGCGTCGAACTGCCGCGCCAGCGTCCGGTGAAAGTCGGTCGACGCCGGCGCCGCCGGGTAGCGCGCGACGAACCGGCGTCGCAGCCGCTCGAACGCGCGCAGGAAGGCGGCGAGCGCCGCGCCCTCCACGCCGAGCAGATAGCCGGTCATCAGCGTCAGCTCGGCCTCGGGCAGCGCATCGCCGCCGAGCGTCTGCGCGATGTGACGGACCACCAGCTGGCGGGTGATCGACTGCAGCAGCGGCCGCCGCGGATGGGCGGCCGAGGATTCGATGGCGCCGGTGATCGACGCCAGCGAGAAGCGGTAGTCGACGAGCGGCTCGTCGAGGTTGGCCGCGCCGTGCCGCGCCAGCACGCGGCCCCAGAGATCCCAGTCTTCGCAGAGGCGCAGCGATTCGTCGTACCCGCCCACGCCGTCGAGGATTTCGCGTTTGCGAAACATCACCGCCGAGTGAATGAACGCGTTGTCGAGCTGCTGATACCAGCGAATGGCGATCTCGTCGCACGGCCGCTGCACGGTCCCGATGCCGGCTCCGGTCTCGTCCACTAGGTTCGCCTGCGAACCGACGAGCGCCGCCTCGGGGTGGCGCCGCAGGAACTCGACCTGACGCGCGATTCGCTCGGGCCGCGCCACATCGTCGGCGTCGAGCCGCGCGACGAGCTCGCCGCGGGCGCGCCGCAGCGCGAGGTTCAGGGCCGCCGACAGTCCGGCGCGCCGCTCGTTGCGGATCACGATCACGCGAGCGTCGCCCACGCTCTCGGCCAGCTCGGGGCTGCCGTCGCTCGACCCATCGTCGACGACCAGCAGCTCGAGATCGCCGTGGGTCTGCGCCAGGACGCTCTCGATCGCGGCCCGGAGGAATGGACCGCCGTTGAGCACCGGCATCAGCACGGACACCTGCGGCATGTCTCAGTCTCTAGTCTCTAGCCCCGAGTCCCGAGCCCCGAGCCCCCAGTCGGGAACTGATACACCGGCATGACGTCTTTCAGGAGCGAGCGCGGGTTCAGGACGCTCAGGCGGATGCCGCGTTCGGTCTCGAGATGGCGGCGCCAGCGGTCCATGATCTCGACGATCCCGTTGCGCGCGGTGTTGTGCAGTTCGTCGGGCCGATGGCCGCGGGCGTTGATGCGTCCGGGTTTGAGCAGCTGCGAGACCGGATCGAACTCGAGCGTCTGGTCCGGCGGCAGCCAGAAGTAGCGCGAGTCGTAGAGATCGACGCCGGCGAGCACGATGTGCGTCCAACCAAGAACGGCGGCGAAGTTCACGGCGTCGCCGAGCGTGCCGCCCGTGTGCTGAAGCCCTTCCTGGAGAGTCGCCGTCGGCAGCGCGCTTGCCGGAGCGGTGGCATAGCGGTAGACGCGCGCGCCCGGCCGCAGCCAGCGCCGGCCGAGGATGTGGTTCGCCAGCATCGCCCGGTACTCGCCCTGCAGCACGAAGCAGGTGTCGGCGAAGCGGGGATTGGCGTTGACCGTGTCGCAGAAGTCGCGCGCGAACGGCCACGACATCAGGACGTTCTCGACACCGCCGCGAATCAGGTGAAAGTCGACGCGCACCCACTGCTGATAGATGAACGACGTGAAGCCGAACGTGTCGTGGCGCGCGATCTGCTGCCACTGCGCCGGCGTGATGTCGTTCAGCGAGTAGCCCGAGCCGAACACGAACACCGTGTCCGATCGCCGCGCCGCCCGCAGCTGCGTCTCGTCCAGCATCCGGTAGGCGGAGCGGTTGAGGCGCTGGCGGACGGCGCCGTCGACGAGCAGCGCGTTCAGCCTGACGAAATCGAGCGGGCCGCGATCGCGCAGGAAGTTGTACTGCGATCGCAGCGCATAGCGCGTGCGGGCGCTCAGCACGGAACGACTTCGGCCCAGATCTCACCCCAGTTGACCTGCAGGTGCCGCGCCTGGAAACCGGCGTCGGCGATCTCGCGCTCGAAGCTCTCGCGCGTGTACTCGGTGAAATGGGTCGGATCGCAGTACGGGAACAGCCCGAGCTCCAGGCGCAGCGACGGCCGCCAGTCGCGGTTGAACATCGGCACGCGGATCAGCCACCGCGACGCGCCGACCCGCGCCTGGACGGCGCGCAGGAACTCGACGCGCCGCTCGACGTGCTCGAGCACGTTCGACAGGACGACGACGTCGAAGCGGCCGTCCGGCAATTCGCGAGGCGCCTCGCCCGCGGCGAACGTCAGCCGATCGTGCGGAAAGAGCGCCCTGGCCTTGGACACGTTCGCCGGATCGAGATCGAGGCCGACCACCGTCGCGCCGCTGCGGCTGGCGATCGAGTGCGCGACCGCGCCGTAGCCGCAGCCGATGTCGAGCACGCGATCCGCGGCCGTGATCCGCTCGACGAAGAAATCGTGATAGCGCATCAGGCGGTGCTTCACGTGGACGCCGCCGCCGTGCGCCATCGCGACCTCGTCGATCAGGCCGGACAGGTCGGTGTCGATCGTCAGGAGCTCCCGCAGCGCGTCGGGCGGACCGCCGGCCGCCGCGGCATGCAGCACCGCCTGCACGGCGCGGCGCCGCGCCGCCGGCGGCAGCATCCGGAACGGCAGCGTCGCGAGCCGGCGGACCGCGCGGCGCAGACTAGGCATGACCAGCCACGAGCGCCTCGAAGACCGCGCGATGCCGATCGAGCCACTGCCGCACGTCGAACCGCTCGACGGCGCGCGCCCGGGCCGCGTCGGCATAGCGGCGCAGCGACTCGCGGACGCGGCAGACCGCGTCGGCCAGCGCCGACGCGTCCGGTGCGATCGCCCGGTCCCAACTGAGCGGCGCCTCGATGCCGATGCCGGCGTCGTCGCCGACCAGCTCGGGCACGCCGCCGGTCTTCGAATACACGACCGGACAGCCGCACGAGAGCGCTTCGAGCACCGCGGTCGGCGCCGGATCGTTGTACTTGGTGTGAAGCACGATGTCGGCGCGCTGAAAGATCGCCGGGGCGTCGGCCTGCGTGTAGCGGCCGACGAGCTCGACGCGATCGGCGACGCGGCGCTCCGTCATCAACCGGTCCGCCTCGGAGCGGGCCGTGTCCGGATCCTTGTTCCACCCCAGGCGCCCGGTGATCAGCAGGCGCGCGTCGACGCCGCGTGCGGTCAGCTGCGCGAGCGTGTCGACCGCGCTCGCGAACCGGTACCACTGATCCTGCGATCCGGCGAGCAGCAGCGTCAGCGTTCGCGCCGCCTGACGCGGCGGCGCCGGCACGAAACGCGAGGTGTCGACCGGGTTGTAGAGCACCTCGAACGCCGCCGCGGGCGGTCCGGCGAAGCGATCGGCGCTCAGGCGGCAGAACTCGCTCTGGTAGAACACGTGGTCGGCACGCGACAGCAGCTCGCGCATCGGCGCGTTGATCGCATCCGTCGCCGTGCCGGCCCAGGCCGGGTAGGCGACGCCGTTCTGGTTGACGACCAGCCGCGCGCCGCGGCGGCGCGCCCAGTCGGCGAGCACGGACGCGGCTTCGGGCAGGCGGCTCGTCACGAGATAGAGGATGTTGCAGCGTGGCTCGTTCGGATAGCGCGCGCTCAGATGCTGCAGCTTGACCATGCCGCCGATCGCCCACTCGCGCATCGTCGGCACCCTGGCGTGGCCGTACCAGACGTGCACGCCGCCGCGCGGCGTGGGTCCGGCGGCATACGCGCTCAACCCGCGAACGTGCGCCTCGAGGCGGCGCAGCGCCCCTCGACTCGCGGTGATCGCTTTGCTCGCTCGGGGCACGGTCGGTGTGCTCAATTCAGATTCGCGAGCGCGGCCCGCAGTCGATCGATCAAGGTCGAATACGTCAGGCTGCTCGTGGCGACGTCGTAGGCGTTCTGCGCGAGGCGCTCACAGAATGCGACGTCCCGAAATTTCCGGATCGCTTCGTCGGCGTTCGAGAAATCCTTGCGAAGCGGAATGTAGTGCTCGTCGGGCAGAAAGTAGCCGTCGTACTCGCCGTCGAACAGAATCTGGACCGTCTTGGTCCCCGCGGCTTCGACGTTGCGGCCGCTCAGGATCCGCAGCGGCACGGCGCCCTCGAGATGACGAAAGAACCGCTCGAACACGTCGTCGAACGACGCGTTGGGATGCTCCGCCAGGTAGGCATTCACGGCCTTTCGCGTCCGATCGTCGAGATCGAAGTAGTCGCCGCCGGCCTCGGTACCGAGCTGCCCCTTGCAGCGGTCGAGGAACGCGGCCCATTCCGCCTCGGCGAGGCGATCGGCCGGATCGAGCGAAATGTCGACGGTCAGACCGAATTTCGCCGCGACGCCGCGGAAGTAGTCGGCCATCTCGCGGCGCTCGCGATGGCCGAGATAGACGGGCGAGTCGTCGGCACGATAGCCGAGATCGATCGGCCGCTCGCCGGCCGGCGTCTTCGGCGTGAAGCGCGCGGGATCGAGGCCCGTGTTCGGGATGCCGGTCACCGCGCAGCGGAGCCGCTCACGATACAGGCGATGGATTGTCGGAGAGCTGCTCTGCGAGATGAGCAGCGCGATGCCGAGGTCTTCGCAGAACGCCATCTTCTCGGGCATGAGCTTGTACTCGTTGCCGATGAAGTAGGCCTTCGGCTGCGGGGCCGCGCGAACGAGATCGAACAGCGGACCGTCGAGCGCGCGGCCGTTCGAGAACACCGAGTGCAGAAGCACGACCCGATCGAAGCGCCCGGCCCGGACGGTGGCGAGGGCGCGCAGCCGCGCCATCACGCGGCGATCGAGCAGGTTGATCGTCGTGCACTCGAGCGCCGGGTGCGCGGCGAGGTGTCTGGGCCACGCGGTGTGATACGAGAAGGTGGACGCGGGCTCGAAGGCACAGAGGACGAGCAGCTTCACCCCTTGCCCTCGCCGGCCGCCAGCCGCTCGCGCACGCGGCGGCAGACCCGGCGGACGCCCTCGTCGAGCGAGACCTTCGGCACGATGCCGAGCAGCTCGCGCTGGCGATCGAGGAGCGGCCGCTTGACCGGCGTCATCTGCGACGGCTGCTTCACGTGGCGCAGCAGCGACACCGGCGCGCCGAGCTCGGTGCGAATCCGCTCCGCGAGCTCCTCGATCGGCAGCACGTCGGGGTGGCCGATGTTGATGACCGCGTACTCGTCCACGCGCGTCGCCGCCTCGATGGCGGCCACCGCGTCGGAGCTGTGCAGCCAGCTGCGCGCGCTGCCGGTGTGGACGTCGATCGGCCGGCCGGCCGCCAGCTCGCTCGTAAAGCGGATCATCGCCGAGCGGTGATCGCCGAGATCCTCGTTCTCGTCGTACATCATGAACGGCCGCAGCGATACCGCCTTGAGGCCGTTGGTCCGGACTTCGTACTCGACCAGCTGCTCGCCGAGCAGCTTCGACAGCCCGTAGCGGTTGTTGGGCCGCGGCAACGGCAGCCGCTCGTCCATCGGATCGATGCCCGGGCCGTAGACCTCGGACGTCGAGAAGAAGATCAGACGCGCACCGGCGCGCCAGCACAACTGCAGCACGTTGTTGATGCCGCCAAGATTTGTCGCAATGGCCAGCGCCGCCGCCTGCTCGCAGGTGACGCGGCTGACAATCGCCGACAGCATGAACACCACGTCCGGCTTCCAGTCGAAGGCCGGCAGGAGATCGACCGGGTGATTGATGTCCGCCATCAGGTAGCCGGATCGCCACCCCGGACGGATATCCGTTTCCAGCACGTCGTAGCCGCGCGCCCGCAGATGCGCCACGAGCGGCACGCCGATGTTGCCTTCCGAACCGATGACCAGCGCTCTCGCCATGATGCTCAGTGATGAATTCAAGCTTGTCGAATTCAAGCTTGTCGAATTCAAGCTTGTCGAATTCAGTCTCGTCGGACGTGGCCGATCAGTTTCGCCGGCACACCGCCGACGATCGAGAACGGCTCCACGTCGGAGGTCACGACCGCGCCCGCGCCGACGATTGCGCCGCGGCCGATGCGGACGCCGGGCAATACGATCGCGCCGGCGCCAATCCACACATCGTCCTCGATCGTCACCGGCGCGTCCTCGGTGACGCCGAATCGCGGCAGGGCGGCTGGATGCTGACGGCTGGTGATGACCGCGTGCGCCGCGATCAGCACGCCGTCGCCGATGGTCACGCCGCCGCTGGCGCGAATCACGACGTATTCGCCGACGTCGATGCGATTGCCGAGGCTCAGCGTCTCGGGATGATAGATGGTGAGCGGCATGCGGAGGCGCACCGACTCGCCGGCGCGCTGACAGCGCGCCAGCAGCTGCCGCGACTCGTACCGCCGCAGCCCATCGCGAAACCGGAGCGCCAGCGCCCACATCGCCTGCGTCATCTCACGACGCCGCCGCGGCCGGCCGCTCCAGCCAGGCGGCGATGAACGCCGCGATGCGCTCGTGCGCGTCGCCGGCCAGATGCACGCTCTCCGGCGTCACGCACAGCTGCTCCGCCGTCATCGCGCCGAAAAGCTGCGGCTGCGTGACGATGGAGATCAGAGGACCGGCGAGCGTGGCCAGCCCGTCGTTGTAGCGTTGGATTTCGCGGTTCGTGAACGGCGTGCGCACTTCGGCGGCCGGCGTCACGGGTGTGATCGGCAGCACCAGAACCGGTGTGCCGCGCGCCGCCGCGGCGGCGACGATCCGTCCGGCGCTGGCGACGAAACGCGGCAGCGGCGTGAACTGCTGGAGGCGCCGGGCGCGGATGATCTGCGGCCGCCAGAAATGAATCGCGCGGATGATCAGGTTGCGCAGCGCCGCCGGCCGCAGCCGGCCGAGACGCTCCCGCTCTTCCCAGTTGAGCGGCCGGGGCGCGCACTCGTTGATGCCGATCTGCAGAATCAACCGATCGGGCGCCTTGGCGAGCGCCGCCATCGCCTCGCCTTCCATCTGCTCGATCGTCGCGCCGCTGTTGACGATGGTGTCGACGCGCCATCGTCCCTGGGCCCGCGCCGCCAGCCGCTCGGGAAAGCCCGGCACGCCCGGCGCCGGCGGCTGCGAGACGGAGTTGCCGACGATCAGGACCGTCATGCCGGCGCCGGCTGACGCGGCGCGCCAATGGGCACCGGGTCGCCGTCGAGGGCGACCAGATCGGCCGCCGCCATCTTCTGGAGGAGATCTTCCGTCAGGTCGAGCGGCAGCCCCGAGCGAAACGACAGATCGATCAGCGAATGGCGGCCGTCCATCAGGCGGAGCATCCGCTCGAGCGAGCGCCGCAGCTCGAGATCGCCGAACCAGTCCTGCCGAGCCCGTAGCGCGTGAAGAACGGAATGCTCTTGTAGCGCGGCACCGGCGCGACGTTGCGATCGAGCAGCGCCACGATATCGTCGATGGCGTCGCAGGATTCGCGAAGCCGGTCGGCGTCGAACAGCCTCAGGTTGTCGGCGTCGGTGTGGTGCTCGTCGAACGGCGAGCGGGCGATCGACAGCGACGGGATGAAGATGCCCGGGCCGTCGAAGACCTGATCGTCGTTCTGCAGCAGATCGCCGAAGGCCAGCCCGTCGCCGCTGCCGAAACGGCGGCGGAAGACCAGACTGGCCGCGCGATCGAGCTGGCTGTCGCCGTCGAAGCTGCGGCCGAACTGCAGCCGGTTGCGGTTGCAGAGCGCTTCGGGCGCGATGCAGCCCTCGACCTGCGCCTTGACGCGCTCCTCGAAGCGCGACAGGTAGCACAGGGCGCCGAGCGTCTCGCAGGTGAAGAGAAACGTCAGCGTGAAGAAGCCGGCTTTCTCGCGGCGGCGCCGGATCAGCTCCAGCAGCGCCACGACCCCGCACAACCCGTCCTCGAACTGACCGGGATGATCGAGGTGTGCCGACAGGACGAGCGCGCGCGGCGAGCGGCCGGGAATCGTCAGCTCGCCGACGGTCAGCGCCCCTGCTCCTGGAGCTCGGTATCGACGACGACGTCGTACTCGGCGGCGGTGAAGCGATCGAGCCAGCGGTGCGGCAGACAGAAGCCCCACTTCCGCGAATAGAAGCGGTAGACGTACGGGATCCGCTCGGGGCGCGCCGGATCGGTGTGCAGGTGCCGCAGCAGCTCGTCGCGCGAGACGCGGCCTCGAAACGGCGCCGAATGCGTGACGAGGTGCAGCGGATGATCCGCCGCGTCGACGAGCGGCGTGCCGTTGGCGCCTGCAGCGATGATGCGCGCCTCCCGCACGATCCACCGCGGCGGCACGACCCAGGTGAACGCCTCCGATCCGCTCGGGAACGTGTAGCGGCGGAAGCCCGGCCCCGCCTCGGCTTCGATCGCGGCCAGCGTCGTGTCGTAGCCTTCGGAGACGAGCGAGCGCTGCAGGTCGACGCAGCGCTCGAGCCACGCCGGCACGCGATCGATCATGCGCGCTCGATCTCCGCGACGAACGCGCTCGCCAGAAACGCTCCGCGCCAGTCGCCGGGACGCTCGAGACGCAGCGACGCCTCGCGAAACGGCCGCCTGTGCGTGCGCTCGAACGCCGGCGGCGCCGCGCGGAAGTGGTAGTAGTGAATCGCTTTCAGCACGAGACCGTGCGGCGCCAGCTCGTGGCCGAGGGTCAGCGGGTTGTGGAAGCGCCAGGATGTCGGCGTACTCGATCGCGCGCGGCCGGCCGACCGACGCCACCGGCGTGTCGAACTTGCCGGCCAGGAAGCCGCGCGTCGCTTCACGCAGATCGGCCGGCAGATCGTCGGCACCCAGCAGATCGTGCCAGAAGAACGGCTCGCTGTAGCGGTTCAGCGAGAACAGCGCCATCAGCGCGTTCCGGTACTCGACGAGCGCGACGCCCTGCGGAGCGACGGCGCTGCGCAGGTTCGCGTACGCCGCGGCATCGTCCAGATTGTGAGGAAACACGCCGGTCGCGATGACGGCGTCGAACGCCCCGGCCGGCAGGGTCTCGGCTTTCTCGAGATCCGCGACGCGCACGCGCGCGGGATCGTGTCCGGCCTCTTCGAGGCCGCGCCGCGCGGCGTTCACCATCTCCGGCGAGAAATCGAAGCCGACGGCGTCCCACCCCTCGCGGAGGAACCGCAGCAGCGGCCCGCCCGAGCCGCAGCCGATGTCGAGCAGCGTCCGCACACCTCGCTCGCGGAGCCGCCGCACGAGAATTTCCAGCCGGATGGCGTTGGCGGGATAGAACTCCGGCTCGAGCGGCGGCAGCTCGTATTGCTGCACGTAGGCGGCCGCTTCCTGGTTGTAGTAGTCGATGACGCGCTGCTTGGGGTCGGTCCGATCGGCCGCTCCACTCATGACTTCAAGCCGCCTGGCGTGTAGGAAACGCGCTGCGCCGCCGTCTCGAGCGCGGCCGGCGCCGTGAACAGTCGATCGCCGATCCTGATGCGATCGAGCACGCTCGCACCGTGGGCGTCACCTACTGCCTCGACGACCAGCGCCGCCCCGCGCGCCGCGACGCAGATCCATTTCGGGTGGACGCGATAGACCAGTCCGGCCTGAAACGGGTGCGCCTGCAGGTCCTGGAGATTGAGCGACGCCTTTTTCAGCGAGATCTGGCCGCCGTTCCACGTCGTCTGCGCGCCCGGATACGGATCGTCGAAGGCGCAGATGAAGCGCTCGATCTCCGCGGCGCTCCAGTCCCAGTTGATCCACGCGTGCGTCGGCGTATGCAGTCTCGGCCAATAGGTCGAGAGGTACTCCGGTTGCGACGTCAGCTGGAACGATCGCGGCGCTCGGCGCAAATCGGCGAGGACGGCCGACAGGTGCGCGACGACTTGCGCCGTGTAGTGCGCCTGGTAGTCGGCGGGAGTGCGGCAGCCGGCGGGATACAGAAACTCTTCACAGAGGATGACGTCGCCGGTGTCGACGCCGGCGTCGACGCGGTGCACGATGCAGAAGCCGAAGCGGTTGCCGGTCAGGATCTGCCAGGAGAAGCCCCCGCCGCCGCGGTTTTCCGGCAGGCGCGTGCCGTGCACGTTGAACAGCCGGCCGCCGAACAGCTCGTCGAGCGCGGCCGGCGAGAACAGCCACGCCGCACCGACCGACAGCGCGATCGCGTCGGCGCGCGCCCCGACGAAGCTCCTGACCTCCGGCGTGTCGATGCGATCCACGGTGAGATGCGGAATCCGCAGCGCCTCGAGTCTGGCATCGAGCCGCGCGCCATCCACCGCTTCGGCCGCGTGGCGCGGCGACGTGATCACCGCCACCTCGTACGACGCCTGCCGCGCCGCGTCGCACAACCGTACCAACAGCTCGCCGCCGCCCAGGAGCAGCACCCGTGCGAACGGCCCGATCGTCAGTGTGTTCACGGAACGTTCCCTCGTCGATTACGCGACACGCATGTCGAGGCCGGCCTGCCGCATGTAAGAGCGCGCCTTGACGACGCTCTGATCGGTGAAGTGAAAGATGCTCGCGGCGGCGACCGCCGAGGCGTGCCCGGCGCGGATGCCGTCGACGAGATCGTCGAGGCGCCCGACGCCGCCCGAGGCGATGACCGGCACCGGCACGGCATCGGCCACGCGGCGCACGAGGTCCAGGTCGTAGCCGGTTCGCGTCCCCTCGCGCTCGATCGACGTCAGCACGATTTCTCCGGCGCCGAGATCCGCGGCCTGCCGCGCCCACGCCACCGGATCGAGGCCGCTCGATTGATGGCCGCCCCGCGTCCAGACGACGCCGTCCTTGACGTCAATCGCCACGACGATGGCCTGGCTGCCGAAGCGCGCCGCCGCGTCGGCGACGAAGCGCGGCGTCATCACGGCCTCGGTGTTCACCGACACCTTGTCGGCCCCCGCCAGCAGCAGCGCCCGCACGTCGTCGAGCGTCCGGACGCCGCCGCCGACGGTCAGCGGCATGAAACAGGCGTCGGCGGTGCGCGACACGACGTCGAATAGCGTCCGCCGGTTCTCGCTGGTCGCCGTGATATCGAGGAACATCAGCTCGTCGGCGCCCTGCGCGTCGTAGACCTTGGCGGTCGTCACCGGATGCCCGACGTCGCGATAGGCCGAGAACTGCACGCCCTTCACCATCCGCCCCTCGCGGAGCAGCAGCGACGGAATCAGTCGAACCTTGAGAATGGTCAGGCCCCG
>Ga0081539_10005543_pt1 | contig 12795 bp, 8 predicted proteins | sample TabmetS4T2R2_FD_71023 | JGI IMG/M metagenome (GOLD analysis project Ga0081539, IMG submission 71023) | Tabebuia heterophylla rhizosphere microbial communities from the University of Puerto Rico - S4T2R2 | ecosystem: Host-associated > Plants > Roots > Rhizosphere ...
CTCCGCCCGATACCGAGGAGGACGTCGAGGCGTCCGCCGGGGTGCCGTCGGCTCTGGGCGACGCCCTGGGCCGGGCAGTCGCCGTGCGAGGGACGGCCACCACCTGCGGCGCGATGGCGGCCTGGATGATCGGCCGGCTCAGCCTGGCAGGCCGGATACCCGCGGTGGGCCCCCAGCGCACCAGCACCATGGGTCTGGCGGCGTTGGTGGCCACCCAGCTGGGCCAGACGTTGCTGCTCAACCGGCACAGCCGGCTGGTGGCGGTGACGTCGCTGGGCTCGCTCGCGGTGCTGTTCCTCGCCGTCGAGACGCCCGGGGTAAGCCAGTTCTTCGGTTGCGTGCCGATCGGCCCGGTCGCGTGGATAGAGGTGTTCGCCAGCGCCGGGTTCGGTACCGTCGTAGCGGCGGTTCTGCCCCGGGTGATGGCGCGTGCAACGTCCGGGGACGAATCCGCTCAGGCGGCCGGCTGACGCGACCGGCGCGGCGTCCGCCTGATGGTGGACGGAGGGCGGGGTTGAGCACGGTAGGCGACGTCGCCCGGGTGGGGGGCGAGGCCGGTCGGGTCGGCGTCCCCGCGGCCGGGTCTGCGCGCCTGCGGGTGGACATCCAGGCGCTGCGGGCCGTCGCCGTCGCGCTGGTCGTGCTCTACCACGCGGAAACCGTGGGGCTGCCCGGGGGATACGTCGGCGTCGACGTCTTCTACGTCATCTCCGGCTTCGTCATCTCCGGACTGGTGCTGCGCGAGCTGGATCGGACCGGCACCATCCGGCTGCGCAACTTCTACGCCCGGCGGGCCCGCCGGATCCTGCCCGCCGCGACGTTCGTCGTCGTGGTGACGTTCCTGTTGAGCGCGGCCGTGCTGGCGCCCTTGCGGATGCCGGCGGTGAGCGCCGATGGCGTGGCCGCCGCGCTGTTCTACTCGAACTTCCGATTCGCTCAGCAAGCCACCGACTACCTGCAGCTCGGCGGTGAGCCGAGCCCGTACCTGCACTACTGGTCGCTGGCGGTCGAGGAGCAGTTCTACCTCTTCTGGCCCAGCTTCTTCGTGCTGGTCGCAGTGCGCCGCCGGGGGAGGCGTCGCCCCGGGACGCTGATCAATCCTCGGCTGCGCCTGGCGGTGGCGGTGTCCGCGGCGTTCGCGGCATCGCTGTGGCTGTCGGTGTACCTGACCCCGCGCAGCCCGACCTGGGCCTTCTTCATCAGCCCGACGCGGGTTTTCGAGTTCGCCGCGGGCGCCCTCGTGGCGTTGGCCGGCCCGGCTCTCGCACGCCTGGACCGGCGGCTGGCCACGCTGCTCGTCCTGACCGGGCTGGCCGCGATCGCCGCTTCCGGCGTCGTGCTCAACGACCGGACGCCGTTCCCCGGAACCGCGGCGCTGCTGCCTGTTCTCGGCGCGGCGGCGTTCATCGTCGGCGGGGAGCGGGCGACGGCACTGCACCGGCTGTGGTCGCTGCAACCGCTGCAGCTCCTCGGCCGGATGTCGTACTCGCTCTACCTGTGGCACTGGCCGGCGATGATCCTGCCGGTGGCGGGTCTGGAACGCCCCCTCACGGCCTGGGAGCGGGCGGCCTGGGTGGCAGTAGCCGTCCTGGCGTCCGCCGTGACGTTGCGGTACGTGGAGGACCCGCTGCGGCGGGCGCCCGCCATGCAAAGGCCGGCTCGCGCGCTGGGCGTCGGAACGGCGATGTCCGCGACGGCGGCGGCGATGTGCCTCGCGCTCGCGGCGCCGGTGGCCGCGGCGCGGACGCCGGACCCGATTGCGCCGTCCGGGGCGGCTCCCGTGATCGGCCCGACCGCCACCGCCACCGCCACCGCGACCGCTGGACCCACCGCCAGCGCGTCCGCCTCTGCGTGGCCGGAGCCGACCGGCCCGCTTCCCCTGCCTGCCGACCTGCACCCCACCCTCAAAGGCGCGGTCCTGGACCGGCCCGTCTCCGACGACGACGGCTGCAATCCCAAGTTCGGCACCAAGTCCGGGGCCTGCATCTACGGCGACACGACGAGCGGGACGACGATCGCCCTGTTCGGGGATTCCCACGCAGCGCAGTGGTTGCCGGCAGTCGACGCCATCGGCAAGCGGCGGCACTGGAAGGTGCTGGCGATGGTGAAGTCCGCGTGCCCGCCGTTGATGGCCACGGTGCGGGTCCCGGAGACCGGGCGGCCGCACCCAGAATGCGACATCTGGCGACGGACCGCCCTGCAGCGCATCATCGACGCGCGTCCGGCGATCGTCGTGCTCACCCAGCTGCGCAACTACGACATCTCCAACGCCGACTGGGGACCGGCCCTGGCGCAGACCATCCAGATCCTTCGCGTGCATTCGAGGGTTGTCGTGCTGGGGGACACACCACGCCCGCCGCGCAACATCCCGCAGTGCCTGTCCAAGCACCCCTCGGACAGCCGGATCTGTGACCTGCCGAGCACGAGCGTGACCGGCCAGGACCGGCGCCCGGTGGAACGCGCAATCGCGGACTCGCTCGGGGTCGGCTTCGTCGACCCGACACCGTGGTTGTGCTCACCGACCCGGTGCCCCGTGGTGTCCGGCAGCTATCTGGTCTATCGCGACGCCAGCCACATCACCGCGACGTACGCCATCTACCTGCAAGGCAGGCTGGAGCAGGCCGTCGTCTCCGGCCAGGCTTGATGGGCCGGCGTCACGCGGCAGAACTGCCCGCAGAAGTTGGGGCCTTACGCAGCCGGCGGGAGATCTGAAACACCCTCTTACAGCCAGCCGCGGCGTTTGAAGACGGCGTGCAGCACCAGTGACACGCCGACCATCGCGAGGATCGCGAACGGATACCCGAGCATCCAGCGCAGCTCCGGCATATGCGCGAAGTTCATCCCGTACACGGTTCCGACCAGGGTCGGAGCGAACAGGATCGCCGCCCAGGACGAGATGCGCTTGACCTCCTCGCTCTGATCCAGGCTGGCCTGGGTGAGCCGCTGCATCTCCTCGTTCTGCCGCTGGCCGACCAGCGCGGTGTTCACGCTGATGATGCTCTGCAGCAGCAGTCGGAACTGGTCGGCCCGTTCCACCACGCGCATGGTGTGATCCGCGACGTCGCGCAGGTAGCGCCGCAGCTCGTCGTCCGTGCCGTACTTGTCGAAGCCCGCGGACAGCGCGGCCAGCATGCCGACCAGTGGATGGGTGGCCCGCTGGAACTCGATCACCTCGCGGAAGAGCTCGTAGATCCGCCGGGAGACCAGCGGGTCGCCCGCGAAGACCTGGTCCTCGATCTCGTCGATGTCGTTCTCCAGGCCCGCGACCACCGGGGCGTACTCGTCGACCACCTGGTCGAGGACGGCGTACAGCACGGCCTCCGGGCCGAGCCGGAGCAGGTCCGGGGCGGCCTCCAACCGGCGTCGCACGCGGGCCAGGTCGGGCGACTCGGCGTGCCGCACGGTGATGACGAAGTCTTGGCCCACGAAGACGTGCACCTCGCCGAACTCCACGCGCTCGACGTCGTCCAGGTATCGAGCGGGGCGAAGGACCACGAACAGAGTGTCGTCGTACCGCTCCAGCTTGGGGCGCTGGTGGGCCTTGACCGTGTCCTCCACGGCAAGCGGATGCAGCCCGAGCTCCTGGGCGGCGGCGTGGATCTCCTGCTGATCCGGGCGGTACATCCCGATCCACGCCATCCCGCTGCAACGGCGCATCTCGTCGAAGGTCGCCTGCACGGACGCCGGCTCGGTGTACCGCCGGCCGTCGACGTAGACGGCATTGTCAATCAGGGCCATGGCCCATGATGGCCCGAGAGCCGGTGCCCGACGTCAGGGGCGGAAGCGGTATCCCATGCCGGCCTCGGTGATCAGGTGCGCCGGCCGGCTGGGCTCCACCTCGAGCTTCCGGCGCAGGTGTGCCATGTATTGGCGCAGGTACTGCGTCTCCGTGCGGTACGTGGGCCCCCAGACGTCCTGCAGCAACTGGCGCTGACTGACGAGCTTGCCCGGATTCCGGATCAGCACCTCCAGCAGCTGCCACTCCGTCCTGGTCAGATGGACCACCTGATCGGCGTCCTCCGTCAGGTAGGCCGTGTGGTTCGCCAGGTCGATCGTGTGCCGCCCGATCCGGGCGGTGACGGCTGCCTCCGGGCCGGTGTTGCGCCGGGTGACGGCCCGGATCCGGGCCAGCAGCTCATCGACGCTGAACGGCTTGGTGAGGTAGTCGTCCGCCCCCGCGTCAAGGGCGTCGACCTTGTCCCGGCTGTCGCTACGCCCGGAGAGGACGACGATCGGCACCGGTGTCCAGCTGCGCAGCTTCCGGATGACGTCGACCCCGTCGATGTCGGGCAGGCCGAGGTCGAGGACGACGAGATCCGGATGCCCCTGGCCCGCGGCATCCAGCGCCTGCGCGCCGCCCTGGGCCGTGATGACGTCGTACTGCCGCGCCGTCAGGTTGATTCGCAGCGCACGCAGGATCTGCGGTTCGTCATCCACGATGAGAATGCGCGTCACCGCGACACCTCCCCCTCGGGGCGCCACGTATCCACCCACTCAAGCGCGACGGGGTCGGCGGCCTCCTCCGGGAGGCCGCCGTTGGCCAGCGCCGCCTCCGCGGTGGGGAGCCGCAGGACCATGGTCAATCCGCCGCCGGGCGTGGTATCCGGTTCGAGGCTGCCGCCCATGGCCTCGGCCAGCCCACGGGACAGTGCCAGCCCGAGGCCGACGCCGGTGTCGTTGGTGCGATCACCGCGGCGCTGGAACGGCAGGAACACGCGCTCGCGATCCTGCGCCGGGATCCCCGGCCCGTGGTCGACGACCCGCAGTTCGATGCGGCCGGCGTGCTCGCTGGCCGTGATCATGGGCGGAACGCCGTCGGGGCTGTACCGCAGCGCGTTGGAGATGAGGTTGGCCAGGATGCGCTCGACGAGGGCGGGATCGGCGAGGCAGTCGGCGAGGTCGTCCGGAATGTGGATGGCGACGTCGCGGCCATCGGGCAGCAGGTCTTCCATCGTGGTGGCGACCGAGTCGGCGATGCTGATCGGCTGGAGCTTCGCGCCGAGGGCACCGGCCTGCAGGCGGCTCATGTCGAGCAGGTTTTCGACCAGGCGCACCAGGCGATCGAGCGACTCGTCGGCCGTGACCAGCAGTTCGGCGCGGTCCGCGGCGCTGAACTCGACGTCGGGGCTGCGCAGGCTGGTGATGGCAGCCTTGGCGGAGGCGAGCGGCGTGCGCAGGTCGTGGCTGACGGCGGACAGCAGGGCCGCTCGCAGCCGGTCCGCTGCGGCCAGCGGCTCCACCGCCGCGGCCTGCTCGGCCAGCCGCTCCTGGCGCAACGCCACCGCCGCCTGCGCGGCGAATGCCTCGATCAGCCGCTGGTCCGCGGCATCCAGCGGGTGGCCGCGCAGTGCCAGCGTGAGGCGGTCGTCCACCGGGATCGCGACCTCGCCTTCCGCCGGCGCCATGCACGGCCGATCGCCGACGGCGGCCACGACCTGCCAGTCCTCCGGCTCGCCCGGATCGCCGTCCCCGGTGTCGGTTCGTCGTTCCAGCAAGGCGACGCTGGTGACGTTGAACGTCTCCCGCAGCTGATCGAGCAGCGCGGGTAAGGGTCGTGAGCCGCGCAGCACGCTGCCCGCCAGCGTGGACAGGGTCTCGGCCTCTACACGGGCTCGGGCGGCCTCGGAGGTGCGGCGGGCCGCCCGGTCGACCATCGCGGAGACGGCGACGGCGACCAGCAGGAACACGATCAGTGCGAGCACGTTCTCGCTGTCCGCGATCGTGAACTTGTGGAAGGGGCGGGTGAAGTAGTAGTTGAGCAGCAGGAATCCGCCGACGGCCGCGGCCAGCGCGGGATACATCCCGCCCACCAGGGAGACCAGGATCGTCCAGGTGAGGTAGAGCAGGATGTCGCTCGGCAGGCTCAGCGTGCCGCGCATCTGAGTCAGTACGACGGTCAGCAACGGCAGGCCCAGGGCCGTCATGGCGAACGCCGTCAGGCGGCGCTGGGCGGTGAGGTGCCCGGTGAGGTCGAAGCGGGCTCGTCCCTTGCCCACCTCTTCGTGCGTGACGAGGTGGACGTCGATCGGCCCGGACTCCTTGGTGGTGGTGACGCCGACCCCGGAGGAGAACAGCTGGGCGAACTTCCCGCGGCGGCTCGCCCCGAGCACCAGCTGCGTGGCGTTGACGCCGCGGGCGAAGTCGAGCAGCGCCGCAGGGACGTCGCTGCCGACCACTTGGTGATAGCTGCCACCCACGCTCTCCACGAGGGCGCGCTGCCGCGCCAGGTTGGCCGGGTCGGCCGAGGCGAGGCCGTCGTTCCGCGCGACATGGACGGCGAGCAGGTCCGCGCCTTTGGTACGAGCCGCGATGCGAGCGGCTCGGCGGATCAGTGTCTCGCCCTCCGGCCCTCCGGTCAGCGCGACGACCACTCGCTCGCGCGCCTCCCAGGTCTGGGTGATGTGGTGCTCCGAGCGGTACGTGTCCAGCTGCTCGTCGACCTTGTCCGCGAGCCACAGCAGCGCGAGTTCGCGCAGGGCCGTGAGGTTTCCGGTCCGGAAGTAGTTGCCGAGCGCGGCATCGACCTTCTCCGGTTTGTAGACGTTGCCGTGCGCCATGCGACGCCGCAGCGCCTCGGGGGTCATGTCGACCAGCTCGATCTGCTCGGCAGCCCGGACCACCTTGTCGGGCACGGTCTCCCGCTGCGGGACGCCCGTGATCTGCTGGACGACGTCGTTGATGGACTCCAGGTGCTGAATGTTGACGGTCGTGATCACCGTGATGCCGGCGTCGAGCAACTCCTGGATGTCCTGCCATCGCTTGGCGTTGCGCGAGCCTGGAACGTTGGTATGGGCCAGCTCGTCGACCAGCACCACCTCGGGGCGGCGGGCCAGGACCGCAGCCAGGTCCATCTCGGTGAACTCGGCCCCGCGGTAGATGATGGCCCTGCGCGGAACGATCTCGAGTCCCTCGAGGCGGGCCTCGGTCTGGCGCCGCCCGTGGCTCTCCACGAAGCCCACGACGACGTCGGTGCCGCGCGCCAACCGCCGATGCCCCTCGTCGAGCATCCTGTACGTCTTGCCCACCCCCGGGGCGGCCCCGAGGTAGACGCGCAGCTGTCCGCGCATGCCCGTACCTTCCTCCCGTCACGCCCGATAGGGGTAGCGGCGATCCAGGTCGAGGTTCAGTTCGAGGACGTTGACCGAAGGCTGGCCCATGAACCCCAGCGCCCGCCCAGTGGTGTGGCGCTCGATGAGGGCCCGAACGTCCGCCAGGCTGATGCCCCGCTCACGGGCGATCCGCGGAGCCTGCAGCCGTGCGTACGCTGGGCTGATGCCCGGGTCCAGCCCGGACCCGCTGGCGGTGACGGCGTCCGCCGGTACGGCCGGTGTCGCCGGAGCGGTTCCCCGGATCGGCGTCACGATCCCGTGCGAATAATCCGTACCGTACTTCGCGCAGTCGACGGTGACCCCCTGGTACGTCGCTACGAACGGCGTGGCGGGGCAGGCCTGGTTGAGGCTGACCACCCGGGTGACCGCCCCGGTGCTGCCGCCCGCACGAAAGACGCCGAGCACCGCGCCGACGCCGTCGGCCGTGCAGTACGGCCGCGACCCGTCCACACCCTCCAGCTCACCGACCGCCAGGCTGCGCGTGCACACCTGCGTCAGCAGGCTCGGCGTGCCGGTGTCGTTGCTGTCGGCCGGGTTCGGCAGCACGTCGACCACGCTTTCCGGGCCGAGGTTGGACGCCGCCGTCGCCGTCGGGTCGTACCCGTCGCCGGCCGCCGACGGACGGGACTGGAAGTACTGCACCAGCGGCTGGCCGTCGGCGTCGGTGAAGAGCTGGCCGATCAGCGTGCTCCCCACGTCGCCGGAGCCGGACGTGACCAATGAGCCGTCCGCCTTGCTCTTCAGGCCGGGCAACTGCGCGATGCCGGTGATGGCGAGGGGGTAGAGCAGACCGGTGAGGACCGTCAGCACCAGCAGCGCGCGAAACGCCGCGACGTGCTGAGCGAGCCAGTTGGGTAGCCGCATCACGAGATCCCTGGGATGAACTGGACGAGAAGGTCGATGAGCTTGATGCCGAGGAACGGGACGACCAGCCCACCGGCGCCGTAGATCAGCAGGTTGCGGCGCAGCATCGCGGCCGCGCTGGATGGGGTGTAGCGCACGCCGCGCAACGCCAGCGGGATCAGCGCGACGATGATGAGCGCGTTGAAGATGACCGCGGACAGGATGGCGGACTCCGGGCTGTGCAGCTGCATGACGTTCAGCTTGTCCACGCTCGGGTACACCGCCACGAACATCGCCGGGATGATCGCGAAGTACTTGGCGATGTCGTTGGCGATGGAGAACGTCGTCAGCGCGCCGCGGGTGATGAGCAGCTGCTTGCCGATCTCGACGATCTCGATCAGCTTCGTGGGATCGGAGTCCAGGTCGACCATGTTGCCGGCCTCCTTCGCGGCCGACGTCCCGGTGTTCATGGCAACTCCCACGTCCGCCTGGGCCAGGGCGGGCGCGTCGTTCGTGCCGTCACCGGTCATGGCGACGAGCTTCCCGCCCTCCTGCTCGCGGCGGATGAGCGCCATCTTGTCCTCGGGAGTGGCCTCGGCCAGGAAGTCGTCCACTCCCGCCTCGTCGGCGATCGCCTTGGCGGTCAGTGGGTTGTCACCGGTGATCATCACGGTGCGGATGCCCATGGCGCGCAACTCGTCGAAGCGTTCGCGCATGCCGGTCTTCACGACGTCCTTGAGGTGGATGACTCCCAGAACGCGGGCCGTGGACCCGTTCGCCTCACCGACGACCAGCGGCGTGCCTCCGCTGGCCGAGATGCCGTCCACCACGCGAGCTGTCTCACTGCTCACCTGGCCGCCGTGTTCGCGTACCCACTGCATGACGGAGTTCGCGGCGCCTTTGCGGACACGACGGCTGAGTGCCCCGTCCAGCAGGTCGACACCGCTCATCCGGGTCTGCGCGGTGAACGGCACGAACGTCGCATGGGTCAACTCGCCGGGATGCCGTTCGCGCAGGCCGTAATCGGTCTTGGCCAGGACGACGATGGACCGGCCCTCCGGCGTTTCGTCCGCGAGGCTGGACAGCTGCGCGGCGTCCGCCAGCTCGTGGGCGCCGACGCCGTCGATCGGCAGGAATTCACTCGCCTGCCGATTTCCGAGCGTGATGGTGCCGGTCTTGTCCAGCAGCAGCGTGTTGACGTCGCCGGCCGCCTCGACGGCGCGCCCGGACATGGCCAGCACGTTGCGCTGCACGAGCCGGTCCATCCCCGCGATGCCGATGGCCGACAGCAGGGCGCCGATCGTGGTGGGGATCAGGCAGACCAGCAGGGAGACCAGGACGATGCCGGTGATGCCGTTGCCGTCCAGGGCCTGGCTGTCCGGGGCGAATGCCTGGACCTGCTTGGAGTAGATCGCCAGCGGCTGCAGTGTCGCGACGGCCAGGATGAAGATGAGCGTCAGCGCAGCCAGCAGGATGTTCAACGCGATCTCGTTCGGGGTCTTCTGGCGGTCGGCGCCCTCGACGAGCGCGATCATGCGGTCGATGAAGCTCTCCCCGGGTTTCTGGGTGATCTTTACCACGATCCGGTCGGACAGCACGCGGGTCCCGCCGGTGACGGCGCTGCGGTCACCGCCGGACTCCCGGATCACGGGCGCGGACTCTCCGGTGATCGCGGACTCGTCGACGCTGGCGATGCCCTCGACCACGTCGCCGTCGCCCGGGATCACCTGGCCCGCCTCGACCACGACGATGTCACCCAGCTGCAGCTCGGGCGCCGGGACGGACTCCTCGTCGACGGTTGTCACACCCGGCTTCCAGCCGCGCAGCCGGCGGGCGACGGTGTCCTGCTTGGCTCGGCGCAGCGTCGCGGCCTGTGCCTTGCCGCGCCCCTCCGCGACGGCCTCGGCAAGATTGGCGAAGATGACGGTGAGCCACAGCCAGACGGTGATCAGCCAGGCGAACACGGTGGAGTGCCGGACGGCGAGCACCGTGGTGAAGACCGACCCGATCTCCACGATGAACATGACCGGGTTGCGCCACAGGGCCGCCGGGTTGAGCTTCCGCGCGGCATCCGGCAGGGAGGTCCACAGCTGCTGGGGATCCAGCAGCCCGCCGGACATTCTTCGTGGCCCGGCGTGCGCCGGGTGGCCGGCGGCCGGAGTCTCCCGGGTGGCGGTGACAGTCATCAGATTCCTTCGGCGAGCGGGCCAAGGGCGAGAGCGGGGAGGAAGGTCAGCGCGACAATGATCAAGGTCACTCCGACCAGCATCCCGACGAACAGGGGCTGGTACGTCTTGAGCGTTCCGCTGGACTCCGGAACGGGTTTCTGCGCGGCCAGCGATCCGGCGAGCGCTAGCGCGAACACGATGGGCAGGAACCGGCCGAGCGCCATGCAGATGCCGAGCGCCGCGTTGTACCAGGTGCCGCTCACCGTCAGACCCGCGAAGGCGGAGCCGTTGTTGTTGGAGGCCGAGGCGAACGCGTAGAGCACCTCGGACAACCCGTGCGGGCCGGTGTTGAGCATGCCCGCGCGCCCCACAGGGAGCGCGATGGCGAGCCCGGTGCCCACCAGGACGAGCAGCGGCATCGTGAGGAAGTACAGCGACGCGAACTTGATCTCTCGCGCGCCGATCTTCTTCCCGAGGTACTCCGGCGTCCGGCCGACCATCAGACCGGCGACGAATACCGTGATGACGGCCAGAATCAGGATGCCGTACAGCCCGGAACCGGTGCCGCCCGGCGCCACCTCACCCAGCAGCATGTTCACGATCGTCACGGCGCCGCCCAGCGCGGTGTAGGAGTCGTGGAACGAGTCGACCGACCCGGTGGACGTGAGCGTCGTCGCCGAGGCGAACGTCGCGGAGTTGAGCACCCCGAACCGGCTCTCGGTGCCCTCGGTCGCGGCGCCGACCGCCTGCGGCACCGTGCCGCCGTGCGCTCCCTGGAGGGCGTTGATCGCCACGATGCTGACGATCGCCATGATCGCCATGGCGGCCGCGATGGCATAGCCCTGGCGGTTGCTCCCCACGATCCGCCCGAACGTCCGGGGGAGGGAGAACGAGATGAGCAGGAGCAGGAGGATCTCCAGCCAGTTGGTCCAGGTCGTGGGGTTCTCGAAGGCGTGGGAACTGTTGGCGTTGTAGAAGCCGCCGCCGTTCGTCCCGAAGTCCTTGATGGCCTCCTGGCTGGCCACCGGCCCACCGGTGACGTGCTGGGTCGCCCCGGCGAGGGTGTGCACGTCCGTTCCCGCCGAGAGGTTCTGGATGGCGCCGGCCGCGATGAGCACGATGGCCGCGACGACGCAGACCGGCAGGAGGATGCGCACGCAGATCCGGATGAGATCGACCCAGAAGTTGCCGAGCTGGCTGGTCTCGCGGCGGGCGAACCCGCGCACCAGGGCGACCGCGACGGCGATCCCGACGGCTGCCGAGGCGAAGTTCTGGACGGCGAGACCGGCCATCTGCACGAGGTGTCCCATCGTGGACTCACCGGAGTACCACTGCCAGTTGGTGTTCGTCACGAAGCTGACGGCCGTGTTCCAGGCGCCGTCGGCGTCCACTGCCGGAAGGCCGAGCGAGAGCCACAGGTGGTTCTGCAAGCGCATGAACGCATACAGGAAGAGGATCGAGACAGCGGAGAAGGCAAGAACGCTTCGCGCGTAGATGTTCCACGACTGCTCGCCGTCCGGATTCACGCCGACGAGCCGGTAGATGACGCGCTCCGCCCGCAGGTGCCGCCTGGACTCGATCGCCCAGTACATATAGTCACCGGCCGGGCGGTAGGCCACGGCCAGGGCAAGGACCAGCGAGGCGATGAACAGCACGCCCGCCCATTCGTCAGACATTCAGAAACGCTCCGGGAAGAGGAGGGCGGCCACGATGAAGACGCCCAGCGCGGCCGTGAGAACCAGTCCGACGGCGTTCTCGACGCTCACAGCCGCTCCATCCCGGCAAGAACGGCGGCCAGCAGGCCGAACACGGCCACCGTCAGCGCGATGAATGCCACGTCAGGCATCGAATTTCCCTTTCGTAGTGTTCTGGACGGGCGGTTGGGGATTGGGGGGACGGCCGGGAATGATCCTGGGGACGTCCGGGAGGTGGCGGGGGTGGCGGACGGCCTGGAGGCATCGGCAGGCCCACCCGAGCGTCAGGCCCACCAGGGCTGCCGCGGTGAGTGCGCCCAGGTCACGCGCGTCCGTCGCACCGTGCCAGCTCAGCTCGCCGTAGCGGTTTTCGAGGAATCCGATCGTCACGACGAGGCCGAGGCCGGCGGTCGCCGCTGTCGCCAGGGGATCAACCGTGAGGGCGGCGAAGCCGGCGACGGCGAACACCGGCACCACGTCGCGCCAACCGGTGTCCGGCCGCGGCAGCTGCGCCGCGATCACCCCGGCAGCCCAGATCGTCACCGCTCCGACGGCGACGTTGATGCCGGTCGGGGTGCGCTCCGTCGTGCCGAACGGTCGGCGTCCGCCGTGCCCGCGCATCAGCACGGTTCCTCCCCTCGGTCGGCCCTCGCTCAACACTGGATCGGCCCCGCCATTCGGGGCCGCTCTGGTACTGAACTCGCGGGTGGGGGAGCTGACCAGGGGCGTTGACGCAATCCAAACGCCGGGAGGCGCGACCTTCACGAAAAAACAACGCGCCCGGCCGGCGGCGTGAGCCGACGGTCTCGGATGGCCTGACGGGGACCCTCTACCGCCGACTCTGAGGTTGAGCGGGCAGTTTTGCCCCGACACGCCCGGCGTGTCGGGGCAAAACTGCCCGCTCAACCACGACGTAGGAGCCGGGGGGGGGTCCGGGGGCGCGACGCAGGACCGCGGGCAGGGAGACCGCGCCCGGGCCGG
>Ga0081539_10005544_pt1 | contig 12794 bp, 20 predicted proteins | sample TabmetS4T2R2_FD_71023 | JGI IMG/M metagenome (GOLD analysis project Ga0081539, IMG submission 71023) | Tabebuia heterophylla rhizosphere microbial communities from the University of Puerto Rico - S4T2R2 | ecosystem: Host-associated > Plants > Roots > Rhizosphere ...
AGGCCCTGTACGTGAACGAGCTCCGCCCGCAGCTGAAGGACGAGCTCGGCGTCTCGTCGATCATGCAGGTGCCGACCGTCTCGAAGATCACGCTCAACATGGGCGTCGGCGAGGCGAAGACCGACGCGAAGGCGCTCGACTCGGCGATCGAGGAGCTGACGACGATCGCCGGCCAGCGCGCGCAGATGCGCCGCGCGAAGAAGTCGATCGCGAGCTTCAAGGTGCGCGAGGGGATGCCGGTGGGCGCGCGCGTGACGCTGCGCGGCGCGCGGATGTGGGAGTTCCTCGACCGGCTCGTCTCGATCGCCCTGCCGCGCATCCGCGACTTCCGCGGGCTCGACCCGGGCTCGTTCGACGGCCGCGGCAACTACTCGCTCGGCATCCGCGAGCAGATCATCTTCCCGGAGATCGACTACGACTCGATCCAGCAGGTGCGCGGCCTCGACGTCGCGATCACGACCACCGCCGAGACGGACGACCAGGCGCGGGCGCTGCTCCGCGGCCTCGGCCTTCCGTTCGCCGGTGAACGAAGGGAGCAGTAAGTGGCGAAGAAGTCTCTGCGCATCAAGCAGTCCCGTCCTCAGCGGTTCAAGGTCCGCGCCTACACCCGCTGCAACCGCTGCGGCCGGCCGCGCGCGGTCTTCCGCAAGTTCGGGATCTGCCGGATCTGCCTGCGGGAGCTCGCCCACCAGGGCGTGATCCCCGGCATGACCAAGAGCAGCTGGTAGGAGGGCAGAGCGATGATGACCGACCCGATCGCCGACATGCTCGCCCGCATCCGCAACGCCAACAAGGCGATGCACGAACAGGTCTCGATGCCGTCCTCGCGCCAGAAGGCCGAGATCGCCCGGCTGCTCAAGGAGGAGGGCTACATCAAGGACTTCCGCGTCGAGCGGCGGCCCGAGGAGAGCTTCGATACCCTGACCATCGAGCTCAAGTTCGGGCGCAACCGCGAGCGCGTGATCAGCGGGCTCAAGCGGATTTCCAAGCCTGGCCGCCGGGTCTACGCGCGCAAGGATCGCCTGCCGCGCGTCCTCGGCGGAATGGGCACGGCGATCCTGTCCACGTCCACCGGCCTCGTCACGAGCCGAACAGCGGAGCAGCAGGGCATCGGCGGAGAGGTCATCGCCTTCATCTGGTAGCGCATGAGCCGAATCGGAAGAAAGCCAATCGAAGTGCCGTCGAGCGTCTCGATCTCGATCGATCCCGGTCGTGTGATGGTCAACGGGCCGCTCGGGTCGCTGACGCAACAGGTACCCGCGCGCATGAGGATCGAGCAGCGCGACGGCGAGATCGTCGTCACGCGGCCGACCGAGCGCGGCGAGGACCGCGCGCTCCACGGGCTGACGCGCAGCCTCGTCGCGAACATGGTCGAAGGCGTGACGAAGGGCTTCGAGAAGCGCCTCGAGATCCAGGGCGTCGGCTACCGCGCCGCATTGCGCGGCACGTCGCTCGAGCTGAACGTCGGCTACTCGCACCCCGTCGTGGTCGAGCCGCGCGCCGGGATCAGCTTCGAGGTGCCGGTCCCGACGCAGATCGTCGTCAAGGGCGTCGACAAGCAGATGGTCGGCCAGACCGCCGCCGAGGTCCGCGCGGTGCGCAAGCCCGAGCCGTACAAGGGCAAGGGCATCCGCTACGAGGGCGAGTACGTGCGCCGGAAGGTCGGTAAGCGGGCGTAATGGCGACGCTGACCGTCAGACAGGCGCGCGAGCGCCGTCACCGGCGGGTCCGCGGCAAGGTGCGCGGGACGGCGGAGCGGCCGCGGCTCGCCGTCTTCCGCTCGAACAAGGGCATCTTCGCGCAGCTCGTCGACGACGACGCAGCGCGGACGCTCGCGGCCGCGAGCTGGCTCGAGGTCAAGTCGTTCAAGGGCTCGAAGACCGAGCAGGCGGCCGAGGTCGGGAAGCGCCTCGCGGCGAGCGCGAAGAAGGCCGGAGTCGAGACCGTGGTGTTCGACCGCGGCGGCTACCTCTACCACGGACGCGTGAAGGCGCTGGCCGACGGCGCGCGCGAAGGAGGCTTGAAGTTCTAGATGGCAACTGACGTCAGAGAGACGCGCGAGCTCAAGGAGCGCGTGGTCGAGATCAACCGCGTCGCCAAGGTCGTGAAGGGCGGCCGGCGCTTCTCGTTCACCGCGCTCGTGGTGATCGGCGACGAGGTCGACCGCGTCGGCGTCGGCTACGGCAAGGCGCGCGAGGTCCCGCTTGCGATCACGAAGGCCGTCGACGACGCGAAGAAGAACCTCTTCACCGTCCCGAAGCACGGGACGACGATCACGCACGGGATCGTCGGTCGCTTCGACGCCGCGCGGGTCGTCTTGCGGCCCGCCTCCGAGGGAACCGGCGTCATCGCCGGCGGCGGCGTGCGCGCCGTGCTCGAGCTCGCGGGGATCCGCGACGTGCTCGCGAAGAGCCTCGGCACGACGAACCCGATCAACATGGCGAAGGCGACCGTCGACGGGCTGCGCAACCTGCGCCGGCCCGAGGACGTCGCTCGCATTCGCGGCCTGACCGTCGCGCAGGTGTTGCCGTACCGGCCGCCCGCCGAAGAGGACGGCGCCGAGGCTGCGCCGGAGCCCGAACCCGAGGCTGTCGCGCCCGAGGCTGAGGCTGCGCCCGCCGCCGAGGCCGAGCCGGAGCCCGAGGCCGAGGACACGAAGGCGAAGGAGTAATGGCGAAGCTCAGGATCACGCAGACGCGCAGCCCGATCGGGGAGACGAAGGCGCATCGCGGCGCCCTGCGCGCGCTCGGTCTCGGCCGGATCGGCCAGGTCTCGGAGCGCCCTGAGAGTCCGCAGCTCGCCGGTATCCTGCGGAAGGTCCGTCACCTCGTCCACGTCGAGGACGCCCGGTAATGCCCGACGAGCTCAATCTCTCCAACCTCCAGCCTGCCGCCAAGCGACGCGACCGGAAGCGCATCGGCCGCGGTCTCGGCTCCGGTAAGGGCCGCTACTCCGGCCGCGGGATCAAAGGCCAGAAGTCTCGCTCGGGCTCGGCCAAGATGCGCCCGGGCTTCGAGGGCGGCCAGATGCCGATCTACATGCGGCTCGGCAAGCAGCGCGGCGCGACGTCGAAGGACGCGATGCCGATCGGCCCGTTCCGGACGTCGACCGTTGGAGTCAACGTCCGCGACCTCGAGCGCTTCGACGCGGGCACCGAGATCACGCCCGAGAAGCTCGTCGAGGCGCGCATCATCAAGAACACCCGCACCGACGTGAAGATCCTCGGCGAGGGCGAGCTGGCGAAGAAGCTGACCGTCGCCGCCCACGGCTTCTCCGCCACCGCGCGCGAGAAGATCGAGAAGGCCGGGGGGACCGTCACGTACCTAAGAGGCGAGCCGAAGTCGAAGAAGCGCGCCGAGGCGCCCAAGCCGCCCGCGACGCCGGAACCCGAGGCCGAGGGGACCGCCGAGGAGGCCGATGTTTAGCTGGCTCTCGAACGCGTGGCGAGTCCCCGAGCTCCGCCGCCGCGTCCTCTTCACCGGCCTGATCCTCGCGGTCTACCGGTTCGGCTCGTGGATGCCCGCGCCGGGCGTCAACTCCGACCAGATCCAGAGCTACTTCAACGGCAAGGGCGGCACCGTCCTCGGTCTGCTGAACCTCTTCTCCGGGTCGGCGCTGTCGCGCTTCTCGATCTTCGCGCTCGGGATCATGCCGTACGTCACGGCGTCGATCATCCTCCAGCTGCTGACGGTCGTGATCCCGACCCTCGAGCAGCTCCAGAAGGAGGGCGAGGCCGGGATCGCCAAGATCAACCAGTACACGCGCTACCTCACCGTCGGGCTCGCGGCGGCGCAGTCCACCGGCTACGCGTTCCTGTTCAAGCGCTCGGGCGCGCTCGAGGCCAACTCGGGCCGCTTCGTCCTCATCATCCTCACGCTCACCGCCGGGACGACGCTGCTCATGTGGATGGGCGAGCTGATCACGAAGCGCGGCGTCGGCAACGGGATCTCGCTGCTGATCTTCGCGTCGATCCTCGCGACTGCGCCCACCGGGATCAGCGCCTGGATCAACGGCGGGCCGATGGAGAAGCTCTTCTTCCCGCTGATCGCGCTCGGCGTGATCGTCGCGGTCGTCTTCATCCAGGAGGGCCAGCGCCGGATCCCCATCCAGTACGCGAAGCGGATGGTGGGCCGCAGGCAGACCGCCGGCGGCTCGACCTACATGCCGCTCCGCGTGAACATGGCCGGCGTCATCCCGGTCATCTTCGCCGCGGCCGTGATGGCGTTCCCGCCGACGATCGCGCAGTTCTTCCCGCAGACGCAGAGCTTCATCAACAGCCACTTCTCGCCGTCGAACTGGCCGTACCTGATGCTCGAAGGCGCGCTGATCGTGATCTTCACGTACTTCTACACGGCGGTCCAGTTCAACCCGGTCGACCAGGCGGACAACTTGCGCAAGTACGGCGGCTACGTCCCCGGCATCCGTCCCGGCCCGCCGACTGCGCAGTACCTCGACCGCGTGCTGACGCGCCTCACGCTGCCCGGTTCGCTCTACCTCGCGATCATCGCCGTCGCGCCGAGCATCTTCATCCGCTACTTCGGGTTCTCGCAGGCGACCTCACGGGCGCTCGGAGGCACGAGCGTGCTGATCGTCGTCGGCGTCGCCCTGGACACCATGCGCCAGATGGAGTCGCAGATGATGATGCGCTCCTACGAGGGCTTCCTGAAATAGCGCCGTGAACATCCTCATCTTGGGTCCCCAAGGCGCGGGGAAGGGGACGCAGGCAAGGCGGATCGCGGAGGAGTACGGCATCGCGCACATCGCGACCGGCGACATGCTGCGCGCCTCGATCGCGGACGGCGACCCGCTCGGCGTGAAGCTGATCCTCGACGAGGGCTTGCTCGTCCCCGACGACGTCATGGTCGAGCTGATCCGGAACCGGCTCTCCCAGCCCGACGCCGAGAACGGCTTCGTGCTCGACGGCTTCCCGCGGACGATGGCGCAGGCCGAGGCGCTCGACGAGATGCTGCGCGAGATCGGCCGCGACCTCGACGTCGTCCTCGAGCTCCAGGTCCCCGACGCCGTGTCGATGGCGCGCCTCCTTCGTCGCGCGCAGCTCGAGGGCCGCGCCGACGACACGCCCGACGCGATCCGCACGCGGCTCGCGCTCTACCACTCGGAGACGGCGCCGCTCGTGGAGCACTACCGGGTCCGCGGCAACCTCGTCGGCATCCACGGCGACCGGCCGGTCGACACCGTCTTCGCCGAGGTCCAGCACGCTTTGGAGCAGGCGGCCGCGCGCGCATGATCAGGCCGTGCAGCGGCCCGTCCGCGAATGCGGACCGGGGGAAGGGGTCTGGGGGAACCGGGAGGTTCCCCCAGCGGAGATCGCTGCGATGATCATCAGAAAATCGCGGACCGAGATCGAGAAGATGGCGGCCGCGGGGCGCGTCGTCGCGGAGACGATCGCGCACGTCGGCGAGCACCTCGAGCCGGGGATCTCCACGCGCGAGCTCGATCGCATCGGCGAGGAGTTCATCCGCTCGCAGGGCGGCGTCCCGACCTCGAAGGGTTACAAGGGCTTCCCGGCGGCGCTCTGCATCTCGCCGAACTCGATGATCGTCCACGGGATCCCGGGCAGCTACCGCGTCGAGGACGGCGACCTGATCTCGGTCGACGTGGGCGTGACGCTCGACGGGTTCGTGGCCGACAGCGCGTTCACCTTCGGAGTCGGCGAGGTCTCGCCCGAGGCGGAGCGGTTGCTCGAGGCGGGTCAGGCGGCGCTCGCGGCAGGCATCGAGCAGGCGCGGGTCGGCAACCGCGTCGGCGACATCTCGTACGCGGTGCAGCGGGCGACCGAGGAGGCCGGCTTCGCGGTCGTGCGGAGCCTCGTCGGCCACGGCGTCGGCCGGTCGTACCACGAGGACCCGCAGATCCCGAACTTCGGCCCTCCCGGTCGCGGCGCGCCGCTGCAACCGGGGATGACGGTCGCGATCGAGCCGATGATCACCGCCGGCGGCTACGAGGTCTTCCTGCACGACGACGGCTGGTCGATCTCGACCGAGGACGACTCGCTCGCCGCGCACTTCGAGCACACGGTCGCGATCACCGAGGAAGGCCCGCGAATCCTGACCTTGGCGGCCGTTCCGGCGGCGCCCGACGGCGGAGGTCGTTTGCTACCATGACCGGCCGCGCGGCGTTCGCCGTGCGTCCGTTTGCCGTTTCGATGACCGCGTCCGGCAGGACGCGGTTCGTGTGAGGAGGATGGCTCAGAAAGAGGAGAAGATCGAGGTCGAAGGCGAGGTCGTCGAAGCCCTGCCGAGCACGATGTTCCGGGTGCAGATCGACGGCGGTCACAGCGTCCTCGCGACGATCTCGGGAAAGATGCGGAAGCACTACATCCGCATCCTTCCGGGCGACAAGGTGAAGGTCGAGCTCTCCGCCTACGACCTGACCCGCGGCCGAATCACCTACAGACACCGATAGGAAGCGATGAAGGTACGAGCCTCAGTCAAGCCGATGTGCGAGCGGTGCCGCGTGATCAAGCGGCACGGCACGACCATGGTCATCTGCACGAACCCGCGCCACAAGCAGAGGCAAGGGTAGGGCGACCGTGGCACGCATCGCAGGCGTCAACCTCCCGAACCAGAAGCGCGTCGAGATCGGGCTGACCTACATCTACGGGATCGGCGCCTCGACCTCGCGCAAGATCTGCAGCGAGCTCGGGCTCTCCCTCGACACGAAGGTGCGCGACCTCACCGACGAGGAGGTCACGAAGCTTCGGAACTACATCGACTCCGAGCTCCAGGTCGAGGGCGACCTGCGCCGCGAGCGCTCGCAGGCGATCAAGCGGCTCTCCGAGATCGGCGCGTACCGGGGCATCCGCCACCGGCGCGGCCTCCCCGTGAACGGCCAGCGGACGAAGACGAACGCGCGCACCCGCAAGGGCCCGAAGAAGACGGTCGGTAGAGGAAAGAAGGCGAAGTAGTGGCACCTCCTCGTAGAGCTGCGACCCGTGGTCGCACCCGCCGCCGCGTCCGCAAGAACATCGCGGTCGGGCAGGCGCACATCAAGACGTCGTTCAACAACACGATCGTGGCGCTCACCGACAAGGACGGGAACGTGATCGCGTGGGAGTCGGCCGGCTCGGCCGGGTTCAAGGGCTCGCGCAAGTCGACGCCGTTCGCCGCGCAGGTCACCGCCGACTCGTGCGCGCGGAAGGGCATGGAGCACGGCCTCCAGAAGGTCGAGGTGTTCGTCAAGGGACCGGGCTCCGGTCGCGAGACGGCGATCCGCTCGCTCCAGGCGGCCGGACTCGAGATCCTCGGCGTCCGCGACGTCACCCCGCAGGCGCACAACGGCGTCCGCCCGCGCAAGCGGAGGAGGGTCTAGCGTGGCGAGAGATCTAGGCCCGAAGTGCCGTGTCTGCCGCCGGGAGGGCATGAAGCTCTTCCTGAAGGCGGAGAAGTGCCTCACCGACAAGTGCTCGATCGAGCGCCGCAGCTATCCGCCGGGCGAGCACGGACGCGGCCGCATCAAGCAGTCCGAGTATCTGCTCCAGCTGCGCGAGAAGCAGAAGGCGCGCCGGTACTACGGCCTGCTCGAGAAGCAGTTCCGGACGTACTACACGAAGGCGACCAAGGGCACCGGCGTGACGGGCGAGAACCTGCTCCGGATGCTCGAGACGCGACTCGACAACGTCGTCTACCGGCTCGGATTCGCGGGCTCGCGGGCGCAGGCGCGCCAGTTCGTCCGGCACGGGCACTTCCACGTGAACGGCCGCCGCGTGAACATCCCCAGCTACCAGGTCAAGCCGGACGACATCGTCACCGTCGCGCCGGGCAGCGGCGCGGAGCCGGTGATCCGCGACGCGACCGACCTCACGGCCTCCGTGGCGCCCTGGCTCCAGGCCGACCACGACGGCCTCACGGGCAAGGTCCTCAAGTGGCCCGAGCGCGACGAGATCGACACTCCGGTTCAGGAGTCGCTGATCGTCGAGCTCTACTCGAAGTAACCCCAGCGCGAAGCTTCGGCTCGCGCCCAGTGAAAGGGAAGGAAGACTTTGGCTACGCGCACTAGCTTGATGGAGTTCCAGATTCCGAAGATCGTCCACGAGGAGGTCGACGAGCACCGGGGCGTCTTCGTGATCGAGCCGCTCGACCGCGGCTTCGGCTACACGTTCGGCAACTCGCTGCGCCGCGTGCTGCTCTCGTCGCTCGAGGGCGCCGCCGTCACCTCGGTGAAGATCGAGGGGATCGCGCACGAGTTCACGACGCTTCCGGGCGTCCGCGAGGACGTCACCGACATCATCCTCAACCTCAAGAACCTGATCGCACGGCTACACGGGGAGTCGCCCGAGATCGAAGTGCACGTGATGAAGAAGGGGCCCGGTGCGGTCACGGCCGCCGACATCGAGGCGCCCGCCGACCTCGAGATCCTGAACCCGGACCTCGAGATCGCGAACCTCTCCGGCAACGGCCGGCTCGAGCTGACGCTCACGATCGGCCGCGGTCGCGGGTACGTCCCGGCCGAGCTGAATCGCGGGCCCGAGCACACGATCGGCGTGATCCCGATCGACTCGATCTTCTCGCCGGTACGGCGCGTGTCGTACGACGTCGAGGCCGCGCGCGTCGGCCAGCGGACGGACTACGACAAGCTGAAGCTCGACGTCACCACCGACGGCTCGATCGACCCGCGCGAGGCGATCGCGCAGGCCGCCGAGATCCTGATCCGCCAGCTCGCGATCTTCACCGACATCGAGAAGATCGAGGGCTTCGGCGAGGCCGCGGCGGCAGCCGGCGACGGTGCGGGGCCGGAGATCCCGCTCGCTCACGGAATGGAGAACTTCCCGATCGAGGAGCTCGAGCTCGGCGTCCGCTCGTACAACTGCCTCAAGCGCGTGGGCATCGAGACGATCGGCGACCTCGTCACGAAGAGCGAGAACGAGCTCGCGGCGATCCCGAACTTCGGCAAGAAGTCGATCGAGGAGGTCAAGGAGACGCTCGCCTCCCACGGCCTCACGCTTCGGGGCGACGACGGGTCGTAAGGAGCTGCGGTCTTGCGCCACCACCGCTCAGGCAAGAAGCTCGGTCGCGACAGCGCGCACCGCAAGGCGCTCTACTCGAACCTCGCGGGCGCGCTGATCGAGCACGGGCGGATCAAGACGACCGAGGCGAAGGCCAAGGCCGTCAAGCCGATCGCCGAGCAGATGATCACGCTCGGCCGGCGCGGCGACATCCACTCGCGGCGGCAGGCGACGGCGTACCTGCGCTCGCAGGACGTCGTGCACAAGCTGTTCTCCGAGGTCGCGCCGCGGTTCGTGGACCGGCCCGGCGGCTACTCGAGGATCGTCAAGCTGGGCCCGCGCCAGGGGGACGCGGCCGAGATGGTCTACCTCGAGCTCGTCGACTACGCGCCTTAGTCTCGCCGCCTTCGCTGCTGCCGCGCTTGCCGGCGCCGCCGGCGGTTGGACCGACGGACCGCCGATGCCGCAGGCTCGGGGCGAGGTCGCCGCGACGGTCATGCGGGGCGAGATCGTCGTTGTCGGCGGGTTTCTCGCCGACGGATCGAGTTCGCGCCGCGTCGACGCCTTCGCCCCCGCTACGGGCCGCTGGCGGCGGCTTCCGGATCTGCCCGTCGCGCTGAACCATGCGATGGCGATCGCGCTGCGCGGACGGCTGTACGTCTTCGGCGGCTATGGCTCGTCAGGCGCCCAGCGGGCCGCCTTGGTTCTCGCGAGCGGGACGTGGAGGCGGCTCGCGCGGCTTCCCGAGCCTCGTGCGGCCGGCGGAGCCGCTGCCGTCGACGGGAAGCTCTACGTCGTCGGCGGTGTCGGCGGGAGCTCCGGCGCTCGGGAGACGTTCGCCTACGACGTGCGCCGCGGCCGATGGTCGCGCGTCCCAGGGCCGACGGCGCGCGAGCATCTCGGCGTGACCGTCCTCGCCGGCCGGATCTACGCCGTCGCCGGGCGCGGCGGCGCCGTCGGCGGGAACACGACGCTCGTCGAGTCGTGGCGACCGGGCGAGCGAAGATGGCGCCGGGTGGCGCCTGTCCCCGAGCCGCGCGGAGGCACGGGCGCTGCCGCCGTCGGCGGCGAGATCGTCTCCGTCGGCGGCGAGGCTCCGGGCGGCACGATCGCGTCCGTCTACGCGTACCGCCCGGCGTCGAACACCTGGCGACGCCTCCCCGACCTGCCGACGCCTCGGCACGGCCTCGCGGTCGCCGGCTTCCGCGGCCGCCTCTATACGATCGGCGGCGGGACGGTTCCCGGCCTCTCGGTCAGCGCGAAGAACGAGGTCCTGACGCTGCCTAGCCGGCGGCGTTGCCGAGTGCGGCGCTGACGGCCGCGATGATGACCCCGCCGAGGGTCACCGACGCGAGCGCCTTGACGAAGCTGTCCTCGAAGTAGCGCCAGCGCAGGAAAGCGAGCATCACGAGCTCGAACGCGACGACGGCGATCGCGAAGATCAAAGCGGCTCGATAGTGCGGGATCAGAAAGGGCAGCGTGTGCAGGATCCCGCCGAAGAACGTGCCGACGCCGGTGATTCCCCCGCGCACGAACGGGTTGCCGCGGCCGGTGAACTCGCCGGTGTCGGAGAGGCCCTCCGAGAACGCCATGCTGACGCCGGCTCCGATCGCTGTCGCAAGGCCGGCGAAGAACGCGTAGTGCGGCTTGTGGGTCGCGAGCGCGACGGCGAAGATCGGCGCGAGCGTCGAGAGCGACCCGTCGATCAGGCCCACCATCGCCGGCTGGACTCGCTGCAGGAGGAAGGTGTGCTCGGGCACGAGATTAGAGTGTATCAAACGGAGTGCAACGAGTCCGAGCATAAGGCAGTCCTGACAAACACAATCAGGGGCGCCTGACGTGCCGCTCAAGCTCACGCTCGAATACGACGGCACCGACTTCCACGGCTGGGCGGCGCAGCCGGGGTTGCGGACGATCGAAGGGACGGTTCGGGACGCGCTCGACGCCGTGTTCCCGCTCTGGGGGCAGCTCGCGGTAGCTGGGCGGACCGACGCGGGCGTGCACGCGCTCGCTAAGGTCGCGAGCGTCGAGGTGGACGGCGGGCCGCCGGTCGAGCGCGCCGCGGAGGCTTTGAACGCCGTGCTTCCCGAGGACGTGGCCGTAGTCGCCGCCGCGGCCGCGCCGGCGGACTTCCACGCCCGCTACTCCGCGCGCGCCCGCAGCTACCGATACCGGATCCTTCGGCGGCGGGCGCCGTCGCCGTTCGAGCGGCGGCGGAGCTGGTGGTACCCGCGGCCGGTCGACGAGGCGAGGCTCGCCGAAGCTGCGGCGCTTCTCCTCGGCGAGCACGACTTCCGCGCGTTCACACCGACCGAGACCCAGCACGCGGTCTTCGTGCGGGCCGTCAGTGAGGCGTCGTGGCGCCGCGAGGGGGACTTCCTCCTGTTCGAGATCACCGCCGACAGCTTCCTCCGCCACATGGTGCGGACGCTCGTCGGGACGATGCTCGAGCGGTCGCCGGACGAGGTGGCGGCGCTCCTCGAGGGCGCCGGGCGCGCGCAGGCCGGATCGACCGCGCCGCCTTGGGGTCTCTACCTCGTCGGCGTCGCCTATTGAGATAACCTCCGCCGCTTGCGCGCGACCGACTCCACGTGGTGGCGCGAGGGCGTCCTCTACCAGATCTACCCGCGCTCGTTCTCCGACTCGAACGGCGACGGGATCGGAGACCTTGCAGGGGTCGTGTCGCGGCTCGACTACCTCGAGTGGCTCGGCGTCGACGGGATCTGGCTCAACCCGACGTTCCCGTCGCCGAACCGCGACTGGGGCTACGACGTCGCAGACTACTGCGGCGTCCACCCGGAGCTCGGGACGCTCGACGACCTCGACCGGCTCGTTCCGGAAGCGGGCCGGCGGGGCATCCGCGTCCTCCTCGATCTCGTCCCGAATCACACGAGCGACCAGCATGCATGGTTCGCCGACTCGCGTGCGTCGCGCGACTCTCGGTGCCGCGACTGGTACTTCTGGCGCGACCCGAAGCCGGACAGCTCGCCGCCCAACAACTGGCGCAGCACCTTCGGCGGTCGACCGGCCTGGGAGCTCGACCCGGCGACGGGGCAGATGTACATGCACCACTTCCTGCCCCAGCAGCCCGACCTCAACTGGTGGAACGAGGACGTGCGCGAGGCGTTCGACCGGATCCAGCGGTTCTGGTTCGACCGCGGGATCGCGGGGTTTCGGATCGACGTGGTCAGCGAGCTCGTCAAGCTGCGCGACCTCCCGGACGACGTCGAGCCGGGGGAGTTCGCGCGGCACGCGGACGAGGCGGAGACGCACCGCGTCCTCAACCGCTGGCGCGCGCTCGCCGACTCGTACGAGCCGCGCCGCGTCCTGATCGGCGAGACGTGGGCGATGGACGCTGAGAACCTCGCGTCGTTCTACGGGAGCGGCACCGACGAGCTGCACCTCGCGTTCAACTTTCCGTTCATGTTCTCGTCGCTCTCGACGGACGAGATGCGCACTGTCGTCGAGCAGGCCGAAGCCGCGCTGCCTGCGGATGCGTGGCCCGTTTGGACAGGGTCGAACCACGACTTCGTGCGCTTTCCGACCCGTTGGTGCGGCGGCGACGAGCGGAAGGTGCGGTGCGCGCTGCTGCTCCTCCTGACGCTGCGAGGGACGCCGCTCCTGTACTACGGCGACGAGCTCGGGATGCAGCAGGCCGAGGTGACGGGCGACGCGGAGCGCGACCCGGCCAACCACCGCGACGGGGCGCGGACGCCGATGCAGTGGACGGGGGAGGCGGGAGCCGGGTTCACGAACGCCGGTGTGGAGCCGTGGCTGCCGTTCGGCGACGCTCCGGCTCGGAACGTCGACGCCCAGCGCGACGACCCCG
>Ga0081539_10005545_pt1 | contig 12794 bp, 8 predicted proteins | sample TabmetS4T2R2_FD_71023 | JGI IMG/M metagenome (GOLD analysis project Ga0081539, IMG submission 71023) | Tabebuia heterophylla rhizosphere microbial communities from the University of Puerto Rico - S4T2R2 | ecosystem: Host-associated > Plants > Roots > Rhizosphere ...
TGGGATGCGGGCCGCCGCCCGCCGGAGTGAACAGCCAGCCGCTGATCTCCAGGCCGTCGTGCGAGGCAAACGTGTGCAAGATCGGCTGTACCGCGCCGGGTGCCGCGTCCTCGGTGGAGACCGGACTCAGGCCGGAGGCGTCGAAGATCCAGGTGCCGTGCGGCTGGCCGGGACCCTCGGCGGTGAACGTCAGGGTGCTGCCGTCCGCGCTCCAGGCCAGGTCACTGACCACCGCCCCGGGCAGCGGTGACACAAGCCGCCGTCCGCCGGTGATCAAGTCCAGGATGACGAGTTCCGACATGCCGCCGCGCAGGTTCCACAGCATCGCGGCGGTGCCGCCGCCGTTGGTCACCGCGAACGATTCGAGCTCGGCGGTCTCCGAGGCGGCGAGCACCTCGACGTTCCGGCCGGCCGGCCGATCCGCACCGCCGGCCCGGATCAGGACCGGCAACTCGCCGGCGTCGCTTCGGGCGTACACGGTGCGCCCATCCGGCCCGAACACCGCCTGCTCGCCGCTGGTCACGTACTCGTCTTCGCCGGTCTCGAGGTCGCGTACGGCGATGTAGCGGCCGCCGCGCGGTCCGTGCCGCAGCAGCGCCCGCCGGCCGTCCGGGCTGACATCGAACAGCGAGATCAGCTCGCCCTCCGCGACCACCGACCGCTCGCCGGAAACGGCGTCTATGAGTAGCGCGGTGCTCAGGTTCTCGGTCACCGCGAGCAGCGAGCGGCCGGGCAGCCAGCGCATGTTGTCCGCGGTGTCGGTACCGAATCCGGCGACCTGGTGCAGCCCGGAGCCGTCCGGACGGACCAGCCACACCTCGTGCCGCGGCGCGCCACCCGGCGCGATCTGGCAGGCCAGCCAGCCGCCGCCGGTCGACCATTGCACCGCCATCACCGGATGGTCGCCGGTGTCCACCAGGAAGGTCAGCTCGCTGCCGACCGGCTGCACCCAGACCTTGGGGGTGCCGCTGCGGTCGGAGACGTACGCCGCGTGCCGGCCGTCCGGCGACAACGCCGGCGACCAACTGCCCGAGACTTCCGAAGGTAAGGGGCCCGTCGTCGGATTCGTCCACCCCATCGGCAGTACCGTGACGTCGACACGGTTGAGCTGACCGGCCATACGGGTCCTCCTTCTGTTGTGCTAGATCCCCTTGTCCTGCAGCCACATCTCCAGCAGAGCGAGCTGCCACAACTGATTCGCACCGAGCGTCGTACGAGGAGTGTTCGGGTCTTTCAGCAGCGCGTCAACGTATTCGGAGCGGAAGAGATCTCGGTGTCGCGCCGCCGGTGCGGACAGCGCGTCGCGAACCCTCTCCAGCATCGGACCTTCCAGGTGCCGGATGGCCGGAACCGGGAAGTACCCCTTGGTCCGGTCGATCACCTCGTCCGGGACCACACCGCGCGCGGCGTCCTTGAGCACGCCCTTACCGCCCTCGGCCAGCTTGAACTCGGGCGGGCACGCCGCCGCCAACTCCACCAGCTCGTGATCGAGGAACGGTACGCGAGCCTCCAGCCCCCAGTCCATCGTCATGTTGTCCACCCGCTTGACCGGATCGTCGACGAGCATGACCTGTGAGTCCAGCCGCAACGCCGCGTCCACGCTCTCGGTGGCGCCGGGACGGCCGAACGAGGCCGCCACGAAATCCCGGCTCACGTCGGCGTCGACCAGCCAGTCGGGGTTGAGTTGCCGGGCGAGTTCGGCGCGCGGCCGGTCGAAGAACTCCCGGGCGTACGCGTCGACGGCTTCGGCGCGGGGCACTCCGGCCAGCGGTGGATACCAGCTGTACCCGGCAAAGATCTCGTCCGCACCCTGTCCGGACTGCACGACTTTGACCTGCTTGGATACGTCCTCGCTGAGGAGGTTGAACGCGACGCAGTCATGGCTGACCATCGGCTCGCTCATCGCCTCGATCGTCCGCGTGACGGCCGGCAGGAACCGCTGTTTGCCGATCCGGATCTGGTGGTGCGCGGTGTCGAACTGCTTGGCGATGATGTCCGAATAGGCGAACTCGTCGCCCTCCTCGCCGGCCGCCGCCTCGAAGCCGATGCTGAACGTGGTCAGCCCGCGCTGCCCCTGCTCGGCGAGCAGCGCCACGATGAAGCTGGAGTCCAGCCCGCCGGACAGCAGCACGCCGACCGGTACGTCGGCGACCATCCGCCGCTCGACGGCGGTGCGCAGCTTCTGCCCGACCTCGTGCGCCCACTCCTCGCGGCTCCACTCATGGGTACGCGTGAAGGAGGCTTCCCAGTAGGCCTTTTCGCTGCTCGTACCGTCGGCCTTGAGGATGCGGACGGTGGCCGGCGGGAGTTTGCGGATGCCCGCGACTATCGTCCGCGGCGCGGGGACCACCGAATGGAACGTCATGTAGTGATGCAGCGCCACCTTGTCCAGCGACGTGTCCACGTCACCCGCGGCGAGCAGTGCCGGCAGGGTGGACGCGAAGCGCAGCCGCCCGGGCGTTTCGGCCAGGTACATCGGCTTGATGCCCAGCCGGTCGCGGGCGAGCATCACGGTGCCCGACTCGTGTTCCACGATGCCGAAGGCGAACATGCCGAGGAAATGCCGCACGCAGTCGGCACCCCACCGGTGGTACGCCTTGATGATCACCTCGGTGTCAGAGGTGGAGAAGAACGTGTAACCGCGGGACTCCAACTCGGCACGCAACTGCTTGTAGTTGTAGATGCAGCCGTTGAAGACCAGGGTGAGCCCGAGCTGCTCGTCGGTCATCGGCTGGCGTCCGGCCTCCGAGAGGTCGATGATCTTGAGCCGGCGGTGCCCGAACGCGACTGCCCCCCGCTGGAAGAAGCCGTCTCCGTCCGGACCGCGGGACTCCAGGCACGGCAGCATCCGGCGGACGGCGTCACCGTCCGCGGCGTGAGCGTCGAACCTCAGTTCGCCGGCGATTCCACACATGGTCCGAACCTCCTTGGGGGGCATTCGGCGGCACACCCAAGATTCACCAGGGTGGGCGCCCGATATTTCCAACTCGTATCTGTGGAGTAACGGCCTTATCCGATCAGCCACGTGTCCTTGGAGCCGCCGCCCCGGGACGAGTTCACGATCATGCTGCCGGCCGGCGCCACCCGGGTCAGGCCGGCCGGCGCCACCACGGAGTGCTTACCGGTGAAGACGAAGGCGCGCAGGTCGACGTGCCGCGGCGCGAGCCGGTATCCGTCGAAGACAGGATGGGTGGAGAGCTTCACGACCTCCTGGGCCACCCAGCGGTGCGGCGCGGTGTTGATCTGCCGCCGGACCGCGTTCAGGTCCTCCGCGGACGCGTGCGGGCCGATCACGATGCGGTCGCCGCCGTACCCGTCGACCGGCTTGCAGACCAGCTCCGCCAGCCGGCCCAGCACCTCGGCCTTCTGCTCCGGGATCCCGCACAGGTAGGTCGGCACGTCCGCCAGCAGCGGGTTCTCGCCCAGGTAGTACTCGATCAGCTTGGGCACGTAGGCGTACACGGCCTTGTCGTCGCCGATCCCGTTGCCGAGCGCGTTGGCGAGCACGACGGTGTCCGCGTGCAGCGCTGCCACCAGGCTGGGCCCGAGCGGCATGCCGTCCGCGCCGGGGGAGTGCACCAGGCTGTCCTCGCCCAGCCGAAGGTAGATCACATCCACCGGGTACTTCTTGCCACTCACCAGGCGGTGCACCCGCCCGTCGTCGACCAGCAGGTCGGTGCTGCGGACCAGCGGCACGCCCATCTCCTCGGCGAGCATCCGATGCTCGAACCAGGCGGCGTCGTCCGGGCCCTGGCTGAGCAGCACGATCGCCGGGTCATCGCCGGCCGACGGTCCGGCCGTGTCGAGCAGTGCCCGCTTGAGCAGCGCGGGCGTGCCCTCGACGCTGAGCAGGCCCGCCGGACGAGGCAGCTCGGGTAGCACGGCCTCGGTGAGCCGGCGGTTCTGCATCGCATACCCGATGCCGGACGGCACCCGCAGATTGTCCTCCAGCACGCACCAGTGCCCGTCGCCGTCCCGGACCAGATCTACCCCGGCCACCTGAGCGCGTACGCCGGCACGGGCCACCAGGGCGCCACTGGGCCGAAGCTCGGGTGAGCCGTCGATGACCCACTCCGGAACAACGCCGTCCTTGACCACGACCCGGTCGCCGTAGACGTCGTTGACGAACGCGTCCAGCGCCCGTACCCGCTGCACCAGCCCGGCCTGCAACTGCTCCCAGTCGGCGGCGGGCACGACCCGCGGCACCAGGTCGAACGGGAACAGCCGGGTGGCTGCCTCGCCGGCCACGCTGAACGTTATTCCGCGTGAACGCTGTTCGTCGTCGCGTGTGTCCTCCCGCCGGCGCAGGCCGGCGCTGCCGAGCGCGGACAGGACCCGCAAGATCCCGGTGTACGCGGGCGCGACGCCGCCGTCCGGGAACGCCTCGTCGCCGCTCGCTGAGTACGGGATGAGTCCGGCCGAGACCGTCTGCCCGTCCAGGCCCATGCCGGTCGCGCCGCCCCGGGTGTCCGCGATGACCAGGTCGACCACGTCGGAGATCCGCCCCCGGCGGGCGATCGCCCGGCGCTGGCGTGCTGCCGAACTGCCCCGGCTCAGCGTCTGCACGGACAGGTCGAACACCTGCTCCCAGTCGCCCAGCTCGTCAAGCTGCGGCCGCAGGTCGCCGACCAGCCGCTCGACCGCCACCGCGGCAGGAACCGGCACCGGCGAGCGTGGCAGGTCGAGCAGATCACCTTCGAGCCCGGACCGCGCGGCCCGCCACATCGCGGCCCGGTGCAGGGGCGGCCGGATGCGGTTCAGTGGCCGGCCGGCCCGGTAGTCCTGCATCGCCTTCAGCACCAGGCCGCGGAAGAGCCCGGCCAGCAGCACCACGGTGTCCGCGTCCGGGCAGGCGTCGGTCACCCGCAACTCGACCGTTGGCAGGTGGGCGGACGGCCGTACGTCGAAATAGACCATCTTGGGATCGGTGATCGTGCCCGAAGCGATCAGGTCGGAGACGAGTGCGTCGTGATCCGCGGCCGAGGTCACCTCGCCGCTGTCGCCGGCCGTCGGCCAGCGCAGCCAGACGAGCGAGCGCACGCTGGCGTAGCCGGAATCCTCACCCATCCAGTACGGCGAGCTGGCGGACAGGGCGAGCAGCACCGGAAGCGCCGGCGCGACCCGCTGCGCGACCGACACCGCCTCGTCGCGGTCCTTGATGCCGACGTGCACCTGTGCGCCGCAGATCAGCTGCTCGCGGGCCAGCATCTGATACTCGTCCAGCATCCGGCGGTAGCGTGAGGTCGGCGTGACCGGCAGGGTGTCCAGGTCGACCAGCGGCACGGTGCCCGCCGCCACGAGGCCCAGTCCCAGCGACTCGGCGACGCCGATGGCGCCACGGCGCAGTTCCACGATTCCGTCGCGCAAGCCGTCCAGGGTCGGCGTGACCGCCGTGTTGGTCTCCACGACCGAGCGGTGCAGTTCGGCCGAGTAGCTTCGCGAATCGAGCTGCTCCAGCACCTCCGGCGCCCGCGGTACGAGTTCCCGGGTCTTGAGGTCGACGACGTGCAACTCCTCCTCGACGCCGAGCGTGAGTTCGGCGGTGTCGCCGCGCCCGTCGTTCGCCGTCTCCGCCGGTGGCTCTGCCTTCAGTGACTCCGTCATGAGACCGCCTATGTCCGTCCGCCGAGCCCCGACGCGTGTGGTCGGGGCCTCATCGGATGATGTGCCAGCCATGTGACGTGCCCATTTCATGGCCTGTCAAGCATGCCCGGCCGGAACTCGCCCCCTTCGTCACCGATGCGTCCGATATCGTGCGGGCATCATGATCGATATTCTCCTCGATGGGTATTCTCGCAGCTCACGGCGTTGTAGCGTGGGCGGCGGACCCCAAATGAGGACGCGTGAATGAGTGATCACCCCCGACTGGCCCGCCGCGGACTGCTGACCCTCGCGGCGCTCGCCGCGCTCCCGGCGGCCTGCTCACGCTCCGCGACGTCGGCACCGACGGCGGTCGCGCCGGTGGCCGGTCCGGGTACCACCGGTGCTGCCGTGCCGCTGCCCACATCGCCCTCGGCCTCCCCGCCGGAATCCGCGACGCCGTCGCCGAAGGCCACCGCCGCCGAGGAGGATGCGGGGGCGACCGTCCCCCCGCGGGGCGGCCCGGTGCCGGCGACGCCGGGGCGCGCGATGGTCGGCTCCTACCTGGCACTCTCCGGCCGGACGCTCACCCAGAGCCTGGCGCTGCGCCGCAGCCAGCTGGGGCGGGAGCAGAAGATCGTGCACCTGTTCCACGGCTGGGGCGAGCGGATGCCCACGTCGGTGCCGGAGATCGGCCGGAGCACCCTGATGATCTCCTGGCACGGCACCCGGATCGCGAGCGTCAACAACGGCTCGCAGGACGACGTGATCCGGTCCGCCGCGGCACGCCTGGCCCGACTCGGCAAGCCGATGCTGCTGCGCTGGGCCTGGGAGATGAACGGCGACTGGTTCGAGTGGGACGGCACCCACAACGGCAGGGACCCGGCCGCGTACGCGAAGGCCTACCGCCGGATCCATCACATCTTCCGGGACAACGGGGCGGACAACGTCGCGTTCGTGTGGAGTCCGAACTGGAACTCCGGGCCCAACGTGCCGTGGAACCGGATGGAGCGCTACTACCCGGGTGACGCGTACGCGGACTGGGTCGGCGTGTCCGGGTACAACTTCTACTCCGAGTCGCCGGGCACGCTGTTCAAGCACGTGGTGAGCGCGTACGGCAGGCGCAAGCCGATCATGCTCGCGGAGACCGCGGCGATCGAGCACGGCGGCGCCAGCAAGGCGAACTGGATAAATGCGCTGTCCGCGTACGTGAAGAGGACGCCGGAGATCGGGGCGGTCGTCTGGTTCGACACCGACGTGCAGCATGACAGCCAGTACAACTTCCGCTTCGACACCTCGAGCGCCGCGCTGGCCGCGTACCGGGCGATGGTGCGAAGTTCCCGACTGTCCGGTTAGGTCTCCTGCCGCGCCCTGGAGCGTCCGGAGCGGCGAGGTGGCGGGCATGAGGGACACTGCGATCCATGTCTGGACCGACCGCACTGAACCCGCGGGATCCCCGCGAAGTCGGACCGTACCGGCTGCTCAAGAGGCTGGGCAGCGGCGGTCAGGGCACGGTGTTCCTCGGCACTGACGCGTCCGGCGCGGGCGGCGCGGATCTGGTCGCCGTGAAGGTTCTGAACACCGATTTCCAGGACACCGGGCGGCTCAAATGGGTGCTGAACCGTGAGCTGGCCAGTGCCCGGTCGGTCGCCGGCTTCGTCACCGCGCAGGTCATCGCATTCGACTTGGACGCCGAGCCGCCGTACATCGTCACCGAATTCGTCGACGGGCCCACTCTGCAGGACGAGGTGCTCGAGGGGCGCGGGCCGCTGCGCGGTAGCCGGCTCGCCGATGTGGCCATCCAGACAGTCATCGCGCTGGAGGCCATCCACGCGGCGAACGTCGTCCACTGCGACTTCAAGCCCGGCAACATCATGCTCGGCCCGGGCGGCGTCAAGGTGATCGACTTCGGCATCGCGCGGGCGTGGGACTCCGTCTACCAGGCCGCCAGCCGGGTCTTCGGCAGCGCGCATTTCATGGCACCGGAGCAGGTGAGCAACGAGCCGCTGGGCCCGCCGGTGGACATGTTCGCCTGGGCGTCGACGATGATTTTCGCCGCCACCGGCCGGTACGCCTTCGCCGGCTCGAACCCGGTGGCGGTCGCGCTCAAGGTGGTGCAGGACGAGCCGGATCTGCACGGCCTCACCGGGCCGCTGGCCGATCTGGTGACGGCGTGCCTGCACAAGGAGCCGGCACGGCGGCCGACGGCGGCGCAGGTACGGCAGGCATTGATGGCGCCAGCCACCCAGCGCATGCCGGGACCGGCGGCGAGGCAGCTCGCCTCACTGGAAACCGCCGTCCTGGACTCCGGTCAACCGCCGGCTCCGCCCGCGATCACCGCGCCGCTGGTGCCGAAACGACGTGGCCGGGTCGGTCGCGTCCTGGCCGCCCTGCTTCTCCTGGCGCTGGTCGGTGCGGGCGCCGGCTTCGCCTGGTGGCAATGGGACCGCGGCGGCGCGGGGGTAGCCGGCCCATCCACCCCACCCGACCCCAATCTCGTGTCGCTTCAGGCATTCGCCGGCAACCGGTCGCTCGCCGACTGCTCGCCCCTTCCCCCTAACGAGCGTCAACTGCTCCGCCGGTCCTGCGCCGGCGCTGGCGTCGAGGCCACCTACTCGCTGTACAAGACCAGTCCGGTCGACGAGCGCGCCGAGGAGCGCAAACGGGTCGCGCGCATCCACGACAAGAACTCGCCCGAGGACTGCCGGCGAGGGACGGGAATCAGCCCGGACGGGCGCCGGGGGGAGTACATCGAGTACACCTACCGGGCCAGCGACGATGACAAGTGGTACGTGGCGATCTGGTGGGACGACGGCATCGACAGACCCGACGGCTCGGCCGTGATGACGATGCGGCAGGCCTGGGACCATAACGAGAGCGATCCAGCGCGCTCGCTGCGCGAAGTGTGGCTGAGCTGGGGCTACCGGCTGGCCGGCTGACGCGACGTCCGGTCACCGATCAAGCTGGACCCCTGGGATGTAGTCTTCCGGACCGTGCCCCAAGGCTTGTACGTGGACAGCACCGTGGCGAAGATCAGCAGGCTGGTGGAGACGGACGGCGCTACGACCAGATTGATGCGGTCCCGGGAAGGCAGGGCCCCGGCCAGCTCACCCGCCCCGGTCAGCGCCGGGTAGAGCAGGAACAGCACGAGGCCCAGCATCACCGTGGTCAGCAGCAGCTTGACCAGCACCCACCAGTGCCGGAGCAGACCCCACGGTGTGACGATCGCGTTGATCACGCCGACCGACCAGACCAGCGCGCTCAGCGGCGTGAACAGAACGCGACCGACGAAACTCTGTGCCGGGTACACCAGGTCCGGGTCGACGCCGGCCAGGCCGGAGATGCCCAGGGTCAGCAGGACGAGATCGACGCCGAGCCAGCCGACCGCCGTGATCACGTGCACCGTGAGGACGAGCTTGCGCCAGCGTGGTGGAAGTCTCATGGCCCTCACGATGCCCGCCACGGCGGCGCTGGTCATGCCCCTCGGGGCGCAATCCTGCGTACGTCAGCGAACGTAGTCCGCCACAGGGTTGCGATGGTTCTTGTCGTAGCGGTGTGCTGAGGTTGAGCAAGGATCATCGCAAGGCAAGGAGTGGTCAATGTCGACCCGGCGTCATCAGCGTCCGCTCGAGAACGGCATCGTCAAGGACTTCAAGGTCAACCTCTCGTACGGGCGCTACCTGCACCTTGACGAGGTCCTCGCCGCCCAGCACCCGGTCAGCGTGCCCGAGCACCACGACGAACTGTTGTTCATAATCCAGCACCAGACGTCCGAACTGTGGCTCAAGCTGGTGCTGCACGAGCTGCGTGCGGTGCAGCGGCAGCTGGCCGCCGACGAGTTGCGGCCGGCACTCAAGGGACTGGCCCGGGTCAAGCACATCCAGCGCTGCCTGACCGAGCAGTGGTCGGTGCTGGCCACGCTGACACCCAGCGAGTACGCCGAGTTCCGCAGCTTCCTCGGCACCTCCTCCGGCTTCCAGTCGTATCAATACCGCGCGGTCGAATTCACGCTCGGCAACAAGGACGCCCGGATGCTGTCGATCTTCGACGACGAGCCGTCCGCGCGGGCGCTGCTGGTCGACGCCCTGCAGGCGCCGAGCGTCTACGACCAGTTTCTGCGCTACCTGCACCGGCACGGCCACGACGTACCGGTGGAGATCCTGCAACGCGACGTGACGTTGCCGTACCGATACAACGCCGACCTGGTTCCGGCCTTCCTGAACATCTACGAGAACCGGGAGCAGTTCTGGGAGGCGTACGAGGCGTGCGAGGAACTGGTGGACCTGGAGGAGAACTTCCAGCTGTGGCGATTCCGGCACCTGAAGACGGTGGAGCGCACGATCGGCTTCAAGCGCGGCACCGGCGGGTCCACCGGCGTCGACTTCCTGCGTAAGGCGCTCGATCTCACCTTCTTCCCCGAGTTGTACGCCGTACGGACCGAGGTCGGAGCGCTCCGGTGAGCGAGGATCTGGTACGACGTGCGGAGGCACTGGACGCGGCTGACCCGTTGGCAACCTTCCGCGAGCGGTTCATTCCCGGGGACGTGGTCGCGTACCTGGACGGGAACTCGCTCGGCCGGCCGCTCGCGGCGACAGCCCGGCTGATGGACGATTTCATCCGCGAGCAGTGGGCGGTGCGGCTGATCCAGGGCTGGACCGACGGGTGGCTGGACTGGCCACTGACGCTGGGCGACCGGCTCGGCGCGGTGGCGTTGGGTGCGGGCGCCGGCCAGGTGGTGGTTGCGGACTCCACCACGGTGCTGCTCTACAAGTTGGCCCGGGCGGCGGCCGACGCCCGGCCGGGACGACGCAAGCTGGTGCTGGACACCGACAACTTCCCGACCGACCGGTACGTGCTGGAGGGCGTTGCGCAGGAACGCGGTCTCACCCTGGTCTGGATAGCGACAGATCCGGCGACCGGCATCCACCCGGCGCAGGTGGCCGACGCGGTCGACGGGGACACGGCTCTGGTGTTGTTCAGTCATGTCGCGTACCGGTCGGGATGGTTGGCGGACGCGCCCGAGATCACCCGCATCGCGCACGACGCCGGTGCGCTGATGATGTGGGATCTCAGCCATTCGGCCGGCTCGGTGCCGCTGGCGCTGGACGAGTGGGGCGTGGATCTCGCGGTGGGATGCACCTACAAGTACCTCAACGGCGGACCGGGCGCGCCGGCGTTCGCGTATCTGCGGGCCGGCCTGCAGGAAGAGCTGCGGCAGCCGATCTGGGGTTGGATGGGGCACCGGGCGTCATTCGAGATGGGCCAAGGGCATGAGTTCGCTCCCGGGGTACGTGCCCTGCTCAGTGGCACGCCGCCGATCCTCGCGATGGTCCCGCTGCACGCCAACCTGGACATGCTCGCCGAGGCCGGGATCGACGCGGTCCGCGCCAAGTCGCAGCTGCTCACCGGGTACGTCCTGGAGGTCGCCGACGAATGGCTGGCACCGCTCGGCGTGTCCGTGACGAGCCCGCGGGATCCAGGCCGGCGCGGTGGCCATGTGACGCTCAGCCGGCCGGGGTTCGAGCGAATCCTCGCCCCTCTCTGGGCGTCCGGCGTGATTCCGGACTACCGCCGGCCGGACGGCATCCGAATCGGGCTCGCGCCACTGAGCACGAGCTTCACGGAGGTGTGCCGCGGACTGACGGTGCTTCGCGACCTGGCGGAGAAGCACCCGTGACAACTCCGTACCCGGCAGACCGGCACCTGGCGGAGGGGCCGAACCCAGAGCCGCAGCACGAGTGGGTCACCGCGACGTCCGTATGGTGGGACGGGCGGATGCGCGGCGCCGCTGCGCTGCCGCTGGCCGGCGGCGTTGTGGACGGTGGCCCGGTACCTGTGTCCGAGGTTCCGGCGAGCGCGAGACGGCGGACGTTGCCCGGGACGCTGGTGCCCGGACTCGCCGACGCCCACGTGCATTCCGCCCTGGTCGATCTGCCGACGGTCCGGGCCGGCGGCATAGCGGTCGTCTGGGATCTGGGTGGGAATCCCCGGATGGTGGCCCGGCTGCGGGATCGGGCCGCTCGGTCACACGGGTCACCGAGGCTGCCGCGCATGCGGATCGCCGGGCCGTTTCTGACCGCTCCCGGCGGATACCCCGGCGGCCGTGTGTGGGCGCCGGCCGGAAGCTGTCGAGAGGTCCGGTCGGTGCGGGACGCCGCCGAGGCGGTGGGTGAGGTGAAGGCACTCGGCGTGGACCTGGCCAAGGTGACCGCGCATGCGGGCGGACCGATGCTGCCGGCCAAGATCTTCGGCGCGCTGGTCGAGGCGGCGCACGATGCAGGCTTGCGGGTCGTCGTACACGCCGAGGGTCCCGGCACGGTGGAGGCGGCGGTCGAGGCCGCGGCCGACCTGCTGGCGCACACGCCCTGGACCCATCGGCAGGACGACGGTCTGCTGCGCAGCGCCGCCGGGCATGGCATGGGGTGGATCAGCACTCTGGACATCCACGGCTGGGGGAGCCCGACCGCTGAGCTGGGCACCGCGATCGACAACCTCCGGCGGTTCCTCGGGCACGGCGGGACGGTCGTCTACGGCACGGACCTGGGTAACGGCCCGCTCGTCCCGGGCGTGAACCCGCGCGAGATCAGCGCAATGCAGCGTGCCGGCCTGACGCCGGACGACGTGCTGGTGGCGATGACCGGCGACTCGGCCGGGGCGCCGCCGTGCTGGATACCGGGCGGGCTCGACCTGGAGGCCGCCGGGTTCGCGGACGTGCTCGCCACGGCACGCGTGATCGGGCCCGAGGTGCGGCCGCGAGGCTCGGCCGACATGGAGGACGGATGACGCTCGGCGGAGGCGACATCATGGTGGTGGTATCCGGCTGGAGCGCTGCAGCCGGGGCGCCGACCGGGCGCAGACGCCTACGGCGAAACGGTCTCGCCGATCGCAGCGCTGACCCGTGCGGCGTCCAATACCTCCATGCTCCGCACCGAATCCCACGGGTCGACAGGGAGCGGTGCGGTGCCGCGGACCGCACGTGCGAAGGCCGGGTAGTACGTGTCCCAGCATCCGCGCTCGGACCGGACGGGCGCCCCGGTCGCGCCCCGGTACAGGCGCCCCCACGCGTGTTCCGGCTCGGCTCCCCAGCGATCACCGAGCTGGGCCGGCGATCTGCCCGCCTTGAGCAGTGCCTCCTGGCCGTCCATTCCGTCGACTATGTACGTTCCGGTGGTCCCGCTGACCCGGAAACGCGGACCCGGTGCGGCCTGCCGCCA
>Ga0081539_10005546_pt1 | contig 12791 bp, 12 predicted proteins | sample TabmetS4T2R2_FD_71023 | JGI IMG/M metagenome (GOLD analysis project Ga0081539, IMG submission 71023) | Tabebuia heterophylla rhizosphere microbial communities from the University of Puerto Rico - S4T2R2 | ecosystem: Host-associated > Plants > Roots > Rhizosphere ...
CGCGCGGCAGGCTCGATCCTCCGCGCGCACGCGAGCCGCGGGCGCCGGGCGGCCCTCATCATCAACTCGGCGGCGCGCACCTATCAGCGAGTCCATTCCTTCGACGGAGACTGGTTGCGCGCGTTCGAGCTGCTTGCGGCCGTCGAGCCCGACGGGCCGACGCCGGTCACCGGGATGCTCGCCGACGAAGCCGGGCCTGCCGGCCGTGCGCTCGAACTGACCGTTGTGACCGCCAGCCTGAGCCCCAAGCTCGTCGACCGGCTCCTGCAGCGGATGATGAACCGCCACAGCGCGACGCTCGTCTACGTCGATCGCTCGAGCTTCTCAGACCTGGCGCAGGCGCAGCTCAACCCGGGTGACGCGGGGCTCGTCCTGAGGCTGCAGCGCGGCGGGGTTCCGGTGGCCGTCCTCCGGCGCGGGGACGACCTGGCCGCGAAGCTCGGCGACCAGTCCGTGGGAGCTGCAGTTGGCTAGGGTCGTCGGCCTCTATCTCCTGGCCTCCCTCCTCATCGCGAGCGCCTGGCTCCGCCTCGAGAACGGCGGCGTCCCGTACGAAACGCTGGGCCTCATGTTCGCGCTCGGGCTGTTGCCGACCATGGCCGTTTTCATGGGCCGGCGCTGGAGCGCCCTTGCGATCGGTCTGGCCGCGTTGCTGGCCGCGTCCTCGCGCGCCTTTCAGATCGCCGTCACCGAGGCCCGCCCGGGTGGCACGCACGACTTCTTCGGGCCCGTGCTCGGGTCGTTCAAGGACGGGTTCCTCAACTTCTACGACACCGACCTGCCTTTCCGGCCCGACGATTTCCCGCTCATGCACTCGGTCGTGCTCGTGGCGATCTTCGCCTTCTGTGCTCTGGTCGGCGTCCTCCTCGCCGCGGAGCGGCCTGTGGGAGCGGCAGCGGCGCTCGTCTTCGCCGTCGGGTGGCCCGCGACGCTCGTCCCCAGCGGGCGTCCGCTCGCAGTCGGCGTGCTCGCCCTCGTCGGCGTGCTCGCCGTCCTGTTTCTCTTCCGCCCGAGCTCTCGGGCGACGCGCGGCATCGTCCAGGGAGTCGCGGTGGCGGTGGTCCTCGTGGCCGCGGCTGCGCTCGCTTCGACCTCCAACGCCGTCGCGAAGGGCGCGTTCCTCAGCTGGCAGGGCTGGGATCCCTACGACCGCCCCGACACGCCCGTCGGGGTCAGCTACGTCTGGAACTCGCACTACCTCGGGATCCACTTTCCGAAGAAGAAGACGGTCGTCTTCCGAGTGCGGACGCCCGGGCCGCAGCGCAACCTCTACTGGCGCTCGACGACGCTCGACGACTACACCGGCACCGGCTGGCAGGAGGACCTCGACCTGAACGAGGCTCGGCAGGTCGACCAGCTCGACGTGCCGGGCCTTCCCGCCCGCGCGCGCGTTTCTGACAAATGGGTGCGCCAGGACGTCACCGTCGAGGCGCTGCGGGACAACCACCTGATGGCGTCCGCCCAACCCGTGCGCTGGCGTCCGCCGAGCGACACGGAGGTCCAGGACGAGAACGGCGACCTCCTCGTCCTCCCGCGCGCCTTGCACCGCGGCCAGCGGTTCACGGCCTGGAGCTACGTACCGCGCGCAAAGCCGAGCGACCTCGCCAAGGCCGGCACCGAGTATCCAGCTTCGATCGACCGCTACCTGCAGGTGATCCAGGGCAACGGCAAGGTTCCGGCCTTCGGCACTGCGGACCGCGACACCCTCATGAAGGTCTTCTTCGACGCCACCTGGCAGGACGACTTCCTCATGCAGGCCAACCGGCCCCTGTACGAGACGGCGCGCCGGGTGGTCGGGAACGCCCCGACGCCGTATGCGGCGACGGCCACGCTGGTGGCCTGGTTCCGGCGCGACGGAGGCTTCCGCTACGACCAGACCCCGCCGCCGCCGGCGCCGAACGAGCCCGCCCTTGCCGCGTTCGTCACGCGGACGAAGCGCGGCTACTGCCAGCACTACGCGGGCGCGATGGCGCTCATGCTCCGCTTCCTCGGCATCCCGGCGCGGGTTGCCGCCGGCTTCACGAGCGGAAGCTACGACGCGAGCAAGCACGAGTGGAAGGTCACCGACCACGAGGCGCACGACTGGGTCGAGGTCTACTTCCCCGGTTGGGGCTGGATGCCGTTCGACCCAACTCCTGGGCGCGGGCTCCTCAACGCCGCCTACGACCCTGGATCGACGGCCTTCGACACGAGCGACGCGGCTTCGTACGCACAGGGAAACCCCACCCTCGACGCCATTCGCCGTGAGGCAGAGGACTCGAAGGGTCGGCCGGGCCTCGAGAGCATCTCAGGCGTCTCCAACTCGGGCAGCGGCGGCGGTGCGACGACCGTCGTCCGCGACAAGGGCCCGAGCATCGTCGCCCTGGCGCTCCTGGTACTCGCGGCCGCCATGGGGCTCGTCGTGGGTCTGAAGGCACTGCTCCGCGCCTTCCGGTTCGCCGGCAGGGATCCCCGGAAGCTTGCCACGGCGTGCCGCGAGGACCTCGTCGGCTACCTCGCCGACCAGGGGCACGAGCTGCCGCCGAGCGCGACGTTGTCCGAGGTCGCGTACGTCCTCGACCGCTACTACGCCGTCGACGCGGGCTCGTTCACGCGCTGGGCCGCGGTTGCGCGGTTCGCGCGGCCGGACGAGGCCGAGCAGGCGGTCGGTCGCGCCCGCCGCGAGCTCCGCCGCGTGCGTCGTGACCTGCGCAATCAGCTCAGCGCGATGAGCCGCTTCAGGGGCGCGATCAGTCTCCGCTCGCTAACGGTGTGAACTAGCGACCTGTCCGGCAGCATCCTCCGGAATCCTGGCTGCTGCAAAGCTTCCTCAGGCGTCGTCCTCAGTCGCCCGCGTATTTAGAGTCAATACGCAGGCTCCTTGCGTCCTGGCCTGAGTCGCTTTTCGCAGCCAAAATCGCGGCAATGCCACCGGACAGATCGCAGCTTGCCGCCGTCGTCATGGCGGCCGGCGAGGGGACACGCCTGCGTCCGCTCACGGAACGCTGGCCGAAGCCCGTCCTTCCGATCGACGGGCGGCCCGTCCTCGCGACGCTCCTGCGCGAGCTTGCCGGCTCGGGCTTCGAGGAGGCGACCGTCGTCACGGGCCATCTCGCCGAGCAGGTGGAAGAGCTCGTCGGGGACGGGTCGGCGCTCGGGCTTCGCGTGACGACCGTCCGCCAGCCCGAAGCCCTGGGCTCAGCGGACGCGGTTCTGCGGGCCGTCGATGCGGGCGCCGAGCCGCCGTTGCTCGTGACGGCAGCCGACACGGCGTTCCGTCCGGGCGACCTCGCCCGGGTAGTCGAGGCATGGAGTGCCGGCCCCGCAGCGGGGGCGCTCGGCGTCCGCGAAGGCGGGCGGGACGAGCAGACACCCGTGCGCGTGTCGGCCGGCAGCGTCGTGGAGATCGGTGGCGAAGACCGCCTCCACACCGCGGCGCCGCTCTGGATCCTCGGTGAAGACCTCGTCGCCGCGCTGCGCGACGTCCCTGGCCCGCCCTACGAGATCCAGCAGGCGGTTCTGAGCGCAATGGCGGCGGGCAAGGAGATCATGGCGCTCGAGGTGGGCCCCACCCGCGACCTGACTCGACCGGCCGACGTCGTCAGACACAACTTCCCGTATCTTTGGGGTGAGGACCGATGAGCGACACGTACGAGCTTTTCCAGCAGGGACGCGAGCAGATGGCGGCCGGGATGAACGCCCAGGCCACGGTCTCGCTCGAGAAGGCCAAGAAGCGCGAGCCGGAGAAGGCCTCCATCCGCGAGGCGCTCGGCATCGCGTACTTCCGGATCCGCCGCTTCGCCGAGGCGGAGCACGAGTTCCGCGTCATCCTCGAGCTCCAGCCCGTCGACCACTATGCCCACTTCGCGCTCGGCCGCTGCCTCGAGAAGCAGGGGCGTCCTGAGGAGGCCGTCGGCCACTACAAGATGGCGACGATCTTCCGCCCGCAGAGCCAGGAGTACCGTCGAGCGCTCGAGGCACTCGAGGCCGCTTAGCGCTTGAGAGCCGTCGTCCAACGCGTCTCCGAGGCGCGCGTGCTCGTGGACGGCGAGGTCGTGGGGGAGGTCCGAAACGGGCTCTGCATCCTGCTTGGCGTCGCCGACACGGACGATTTGGATGCCGCGGGCCGGCTCGCGCACAAGGTCGCTCAGCTGCGCATCTTCGAGAACGAGGAGGGGAGGTTCGATCGCTCGCTGCGCGACGCGAGCGGCGCGGCGCTCGTCGTCAGCCAGTTCACGCTCATCGCCGACACGGGCAAGGGGAATCGCCCGAGCTTCTCGCACGCAGCAAAGCCCGAGCAGGCAGAGCCGCTTTACGAGGCGTTCTGCGGTGCGCTCGAGAACGACGGAGTCCACGTCGCGCGCGGGGTCTTCGGCGCCCGCATGGAGGTCGGGCTCGTGAACGACGGGCCGGTCACGATCATCCTCGAGACATAGCCTCGGCAAGAAGGGCGCCGCCTAGACACCGGGCCACACCGTCAGTCGCGACGGTTGACGCAAACGGCCGCCGTCGGGTTGAGTGACGCCATCGCCGAGTTCACCGTCGCAGTCGAGAACTACGACCGCTTCATGGGCCGCTACGCCACCGGGCTGGCGCCGAAGTTCGCCGATGCCGCCGGCGTACGCGGCGACATGCGCGTCCTCGACGTCGGCTGCGGGCCGGGCGCGCTCGCCGTCGAGCTCGCCGGGCGCGTCGGCGAGGACAACGTCGCCGCGATCGACCCCGCCCCGCAGTTCGCCGCTGCCTGCCGGGCACGCATCCCGGGCGCGGACGTTCGCGAGGGCGTAGCCGAGTCGCTGCCCTGGGACGACGGCACCTTCGACGCGGCGATGTGCTCGCTGGTCGTCGCCTGGATGACCGACGCCGATCAGGGCATCGGGGAGATGGCGCGCGTGACGAAGCCAGGCGGCACCGTCGGGGCCGCGATGTGGGACATCCACGGCGGCGGGCTGCAGATGGTCTCGCACTTCTGGCGCGCTGCACGTGAGATCGACCCGAGCGTCGCCGACGAGCAGCCGCGCGCCGGCGAGCGCGAGGGCGACCTCGTCGAGCGGTTGGGCCGCGCCGGCCTGCAGGACGTCACCGGCGGCTCGCTCGAGACCAGCGTCGACTATGCCGACTTCGACGACTACTGGGAGCCGTTCACCGGCGCCGCCGGCCCGGCCACCGGCGCCTTCTACGCCTCGCTCGACGATGCCGGCAAGGCGACCCTGCGCGACACCGTGCGCGCCTTCCTGCCCGAGGGCCCGTTCACGCTGCCCGCGCGCGCCTGGCTCGCGCTGGGAACCGTTCCGAGCTCGTAAAGGCCCGACGGCAAACGGACGCGTGACGAAAGCCGGGCCGCGAAGGCCCTGAAAGCTTGCTGCTATCCTGTCTGCAACCACATTTCCAGCTTGGAGAAGTGGGCGCGCCAGGCGCCCATTTTTTTCGGGAGAACGAGGGCAGATGACGCAGGTCCACGAGAAGGAGAGGCAGCTTCACCGAGAGGTCGCCGAGACCGTCGAGTCGCGCATCCCTGAAATCGAGGTGCTGGCGGTCGAGCTGGGTGGGCCCGAGCACATCACGGTGTATGTCGACCACCCGGCCGGCGTCGATCACGCGCTCTGCGAGCGGGTGACGAACGAGCTGCGCTCGTACCTCGAGACGTACCGCGTGGACGTCTCCTCGCCCGGACTGGAGCGGCCGCTGCGCACGAAAGAGCATTTCGCGGGCGCCGTCGGGAGGCGCGTCGCCGTGCGCACGGACGTCGAGGTTGCCGGGCGAAAGCGGTTCCGTGGAGAGGTCGTCGACGCAGGTGAGGACGAGGCCACGATCACCGTGGGGGAGGAGCGGGTCGACATCCCCTACGAGGCCATCGTCCGCGGAAACTTGATCGAGGAAGGACGGGTACGAGGGTGAGCCGAGAGATTCTCGAGGCAGTGAGGCAGATCGAGCGCGAGAAGGGCATCGAGGACGAGACCCTCGTGCGTGCGCTCGAGGACGCCTTGCTCGCCGCCTACAAGAAGACGCCGGGTGCAGCCCGGCACGCGACGGTCGAGCTCGACCACGGCACGGGCGATTTCCGCGTCTGGTCGATCGAGCTCCCGCCGGACATCGAAGAGCGCCTCATGGACGAGGCGCGCGAGCGTGCAATCGCCGAGCTCGAGGCGGCGGAGGAGGAGAGCGGGGAGCGCTCGCACACGCTCATCACGGACGAGGACCTCATGATCGACTGGTCCGACGTCCCCGAGGAGCAGGTCAAGCGGGCCGACGTGACGCCCGAGAACTTCGGGCGCATCGCCGCGCAGACCGCCAAGCAGGTGATCCTGCAGCGGATCCGCGAGGCCGAGCGCGAGATGATGTACGACGAGTACGTCGATCGGGTCACCGAGGTGGTGACCGGGATCGTCCAGCAGGCCGGCGATCGCAACAACGTCCTCGTCGATCTCGGCAAGGTCGAGGCGCTCCTGCCACGGTCCGAGCAGGTCGACGGCGAGCGCTACGAGCAGGGGAGCCGCATCAAGGCGGTCATCACCGAGGTCCGCTCCGGCACGAAGGGCCCGCAGGTGATCCTCTCTCGGCGCGATCCCGAGCTGATCAAGACGCTGTTCGAGCTCGAGGTGCCGGAGATCGCAGACGGCCTCGTCGAGATCCGCGGTGTCGCGCGCGAGCCGGGCTATCGCTCGAAGATCGCCGTGGAGTCGCACGTCCAGGGTGTCGACCCCGTCGGCGCCTGCGTGGGCCCGCGCGGGTCGCGCGTCCGCATGGTCGTGTCCGAGCTCCGGGGGGAGAAGATCGACATCATCCCGTGGAACCCGGAGCCGGCTCGCTTCGTCGCCAAGGCGCTCTCGCCCGCTCGCGTGCGCGAGGTGCTCGTCGACGACGAGACGAAGGAGGCGACCGTGGTCGTCCCCGACGACCAGCTCTCCCTCGCGATCGGCAAGGAGGGACTGAACGCCCGCCTGGCAGCGCGACTGACCGGCTGGAAGATCGACATCGTCTCCGAGACCGAGTTCGCGCGAAGCGAGGCCGAGGCGGCGTTCGGCGGTGCCGAGGAGGAGTTCTCCGGGCGCTGCGCCGCGATCCTCTCCAACGGGAAGCGTTGTCCCAACACCGCGCTCCCGGGCTCGAAGTACTGCGGTATCCCCGCTCACCGCGAGATCGCCGAGCGCGAGGCGGCCGGCGAGGACGTCTCGGCGCAGGTCGTTCAGCCCAGTCCGGACGAGGAGCCGGGGGCAGAGGACGACGCGGGGCTCGAGCCGGACGCCGAGACCACCGAGCAGGCGGAGCCGGAGGAAGCGACCGAGCCCGAGGAGGCTCCCGTGGCTCAGGCCCCCGCCGACGAAGGGGACACGGGCTCTGCCGCGTGAGCGAGGCGACCAGGACGTGCGTTGGCTGCGGGCGCAAGGCGCCGCAGCGGGAGCTCGTGCGCTTCGTCGCCCCCGACGGCCTGCTCGAACGGGACGAAGCGCGGCGGGTGCACGGGCGCGGGGCCTACACCTGCGGGAGGCCGGCATGCTTCGAACGGGCCGTCGCCGCACGCGCGTTCTCGCGAACACTGCGCAAGAACGTCAGAATTCCACCGGAGCTGATCGAGAATGGCTGATCGTCAACGACCGCTGAGACCGCGAGGAGGCGCCCCTTCGGGAAGGCGCAAGCGTCGCGTGGTCATCGACTCGCAGGCCGCGCGGCCGCGTCAAGACGCCCGCGCTCCGCGCGAGACGCCCAAGCCTCGATCCGAGCAGCCGGCACCTGCGGCGCCGAGCGGTCCCGCGACCGTCAATTCGGGCGCCACCGTCAAGGAGCTCTCGGCCGCGCTCGGCGTGCCCGTGCCGCAGATCATCAAGATCATGATGGACGTCGGCGAGATGGTGACCATCACGCAGTCGCTCTCCGACGACGGCATCGAGCTCATCGCGGCGCAGCTCGAGCGCGAGATCGAGATCAAGCACGCCGACGAGGAGGAGCTCGAGCCGGAGGTCTACGAGGACAAGCCCGAAGACCTCGCCGCTCGCCCTCCCGTGGTCACCATCATGGGCCACGTCGACCACGGGAAGACCACGCTCCTCGACGCGATCCGCAAGTCAGCCGTCGTGGAGACCGAGGCCGGGGGCATCACCCAGCACATCGGCGCCTACCAGGTCAAGCACGACGGACGGCTCGTCACCTTCCTCGACACGCCCGGACACGAGGCGTTCACGGCGCTCCGCGCCCGCGGTGCGAAGGTGACGGACATCGCCGTCCTCGTGGTCGCGGCCGACGACGGCGTGATGCCGCAGACGGTCGAGTCGATCAACCATGCGCGCGCCGCGCAGGTCCCGATCGTCGTGGCCGTCAACAAGATCGACCGCCCGGAGGCGAATCCGACCCGCGTTCGACAGGAGCTCGTCGCGCACGACCTCCAGCCGGAGGAGTGGGGCGGAGCGACCCAGTATGCGGATGTCTCGGCGAAGGAGGACCAGGGGCTCGACGATCTCGTGGAGAAGATCCTGCTCGTCGCCGATGCGGAGCTGGAGCTGACGGCGAACCCGAAGGCAGAGGCCTCGGGCCCGATCATCGAGAGCCGGCTGGACGTCGGCCGCGGCCCGGTCGCGACGATGCTGGTGGCGCGCGGCACGCTGCGGGTCGGCGACGGAGTCGTCGCCGGTGACGCCTGGGGCAAGGTGCGCGCGCTCTACAACTACCGCGGCGAGAAGGTGAAGGACGCCGGGCCGGGCACTCCCGTCGAGATCCTCGGCTTCGACAAGCCACCCGCAGCCGGTGAACAGGCGCGGGTCGTCGAGAACGAGCGCCAGGCCCGCCACCTCGCCGGCCTGCGAGCCCAGCGCGTCCGCGCGGAGCAGCTGGCGCGGAGCACGAAGCGCGGCGTCTCGCTGGAGGACCTCTTCTCCCGCATGGGCGAGGGCGGCGTCCAGGAGCTCAACATCATCATCAAGGGCGACGTCCAGGGATCCGTCGAGGCCGTCGTCGGGGAGCTCGGCAAGATCAAGCACCCCGAGGTGGCGGTCAACGTCATCCACACCGGCATCGGCGCCATCACCGAGAGCGACATCATGCTCGCGTCTGCTTCGAACGCGATCGTCGCGGGCTTCAACGTGCGCCCGAACGCCGAGGCGCGCGCGCTCGCCGAGCGCGAAGGCGTCGACCTCCGCACGTACCGCGTCATCTACCAGCTCACCGAGGACATCCAGCAGGCGCTCGTCGGCATGCTCGCTCCCGAGCAGGTGGAGGAGTCCCTCGGCGAGGCCGAGGTGCGGGCGCTCTTCCGCGCTTCGCGCCTGGGCGTGATCGCCGGCTGCTATGTCACGCGAGGCGTTATCCGCCGGAACTCGCAGATCCGCGTGGTCCGCGAGGGCGCCGTGATCTATGAGACCACCATTGGAAGCCTCAAGCGCTTCAAGGACGACGTCCGCGAGGTGCAGGAGGGGTTCGAGTGCGGGATCCTGCTCGACAACTTCAACGACGTGAAGGAAGGCGACGTCCTCGAGGCCTTCGAGACGCGCGAAGTCGAGCGAACCGATCTCGACGTGAGCGGGAACGGCGGCGCGACAGCGCCCGCCGAAGAGCCGGCCGAGAGCTGACTGTCCGCGAGAGACGACGCTCTAGCTAGCCCTCTGGGGCGTCGCTCGCAAAGGAGGCCAGCGAGCGAGGCCGAGACAGTACGAAAATGTACGGCGAGGGCGCGCTCGCGCAGGATCCTGCCGCGAGCGGTGCCAGGCGTGGCAAAGCCGGGCTTTGCTCGGCGGAGGCCCGCCGGCCAGAGGGCTAGCTAGCGGTTCCGCTCGGCCCAGGCCTGCGTCATCGCGACCCGGTCCGCGACCGACGGGTGAGAGCCGAAGAGCTGCTGCTCCCAGAACGACGGCGTCGGGTCCGCGAGGTCGGAGCCGACGAAGCTCACGAAGAGGTGCTCGGCCGAGGAAGCGTCCTTCGTCGCCTCCAACGCCGTCCAGTCCGCTTCCGCCTCGTAACGGCGCGTGATGGCGTTCTCGATCGGTGAGAGGCCAAAGCTCAGGATCACGAGGATCAGCGCCGCAAGCGGCACGTTGCCCGGCTCGCCCATCCCTCCGCGACGCCGAGTCAGCTCGCCGACGCCGAGCGCGAGCGGAAAGGCGAACAGCGCGTACCACGCGAGGCCCTTCCAGATGTGTGAATGGCTCACGTGCGCGAGCTCGTGGGCGAGGACGACCCGGACCTCGTCCACGCTGAAGCGCCCGTCCAAGAAGGTGTCCCAGAGAACGACGCGCTCCGAGGGGCCGAGCCCCTCCGTGTAGGCGTTCACGAGCGACGTCGTCTCGCTGACCTCGGCGATGCGAACGTCCGTCGGACCGGCACCGCTTCGCGACTCGAGCTCGGGGAGCGAGGCGGCGAGCTCGGGCTGCGTCGAGATCGGGCGCTCGTTGTACTGACCGATGTAGGGGAAGACGAAGGCGAAGAACGCGGCGAGGGCGATGAACACCGGTGCGCCGGCCACCCACCAGAGCCGGCCGATCCACCGAGCGAGCGCCATCGTGACGGCGATGAGAAAGAGCGTCAGGACCGCGAGCACACCGAGCGACGACCACGGCGCGACGAGCCACTCGAGATAGCTCTCGTGCGAGAGCCCGTGACGCCTGTACCACCACTGCTCCGCCAGGTCGAATGGGATGCTGATCGCTGTGAGCACGACGATCGTCACCATCCCGACGATGATCCCGGCACCCACCGGGCCGAGCCCGGTTCCGCGCGCAAAACGAGGCGCCCGCACGGAGAGGACGAAGAGCGCGACCGCACCGGCAAGCGGGGCGAGCAGGCGGTCGACGCTCAGGAAGCGCTCGAAGGACTCGGCTCTCTCGAGCTCGCCGGCCGACCAGTAGTCGCTCGGATCGATCCCGGGAAGCGAGAGGCTCGCGGGCACACTCGTCCGGTAGAGGGAAACGGCAGACACGATCCAGGCCGCAATCGCCACGCCCGCCGGGATCATCCAGAGCCGGAAACGGACGGTCACAATGCTTCGAGTATGGCCAGCGGATACGTCGGCATTCTCTCTTTCGAGCTCTATTTCCCCGAGAATCACTCGCTCAAGGGGAAGCGAAAGGACCTGCTCTCCGTGAAAGCGCAGCTCCAGCGCCGCTTCGGTGCATCCGTCGCCGAGGTCGACCACCACGATGTCTGGCAGCGCGCCCGGCTCACGCTGGCGTGCGTGGCACGCGGCCACAACGAGCTGCTGAGGCTCCTCGACGGCGCGGAGCGCTATCTCGCCGGCCAGCCCTTCGAGCTCGGGCCGGTCGAGCGAGAGATCGTGACGTTTGAATGAGAACGCAAGCATTCCCCAGCAGGCGTGCGCCGCAGGCGGGCTTTGCCCGCCGACAGGCCATGCCGTCCGGTGAGGCGGGGGAATGAGTGGCAGGATGCGGAGAGTGAACGAGGCGCTGCGCGAGGTGCTCTCGGAGGGGATCGGGGAGCTGAAGGACCCGCGGATCGGCTTCGTCACCGTCACGGGAGTGGAAGCCAGCCCCGACCTGCGGCACGCCCGGGTCTACGTCAGCGTGATGGGGTCCGAGCGCAAGCGCGACGCCACGCTTGCCGGCCTGCAATCGTCCCACGGCGTGCTGCAGAGCCGCGTCAACCGTGAGCTTCGTCTCAAGCGGACTCCACAATTGACGTTCGAGTACGATCCGACGATAGAAAGGGGCGTAAGGCTCTCTCGACTCATCGATGAGCTCGCGCCAGACCAACACGACTCAGACTGACCTAGGGACGATCGCGGAAGCGATCCGCAAGCACGACCGGTTCCTCGTCACGACGCACGAGAACCCGGACGGCGATGCGCTCGGCTCGCTCATCGCCATGACCCTCGCGCTCCGGGAGCTCGGGAAAGACGCGGCCATGTACCTGTTCGGCGAGGTCCCGATCCCGAAGGAGTACGAGTTCATGGAGTTCGCCGACCTTCTGCGCGGCTCGAATCCGGACGTCACGGACCGCGTCGTCGTGGCCGTCGACGCGGCGAACGAGCGACGCCTCGGCCCCGAGAAGGATCTGCTCGAAAAGGCTCCCTTCGTGATCGACATCGACCACCACCACGACAACACGCGGTTCGGCGACGTCAACCTCATCGTCGGAAGCGCCTCCTCGACGGGCGAGATCCTCCGCGACCTCTTCCAGCAGCTCGGCGTCGAGCTGACGCCCGAGATCGCGGAAGCTCTCTACATCGCCGTCGTCACGGACACGGGACGCTTCCAGTACGCCAACACGAGCGCGAAGTCACTGCGGCTGGCCGCCGACCTGGTCGAAGCGGGCGCCGACGTCCACCGAGTGTTCCAAGGCGTCTACGAAAACGTCGCCTTTGCGAAGCTGAAGCTCGTGGCGCGCGCACTCGAGAACGCGAAGGTCTTCGACGGTGGCCGCGTCATCGTCTCTCACCTGGAGCGCTCCGACTTCGACAAGGCTGGCGCCGAAGAGCCCTACTCGGAGGGGATCATCGACTACCTTCGCGCCGTGGAGGGTGCCGAGATCGCTGCGCTCATCCGCGAGCCGCCTACTCAGAACGGGCCCACGCGGCGCGTCAGCCTCCGGACGACGACCGAAGGCATCGACGTGTCGCAGATCGCGCGAAAGAGCGGGGGCGGAGGCCACAAGCAGGCCGCCGGCTTCTCCAGCGAGGCTTCGGTGGACGAGATCACGGACTTCATCCGCCGCGAGTATCTGGCCCAGGTCAACGGCCGTCCTTGAACGGCCTGGTCCTGGCCGACAAGCCGGTCGGCCCGTCCTCCTTCGACGTCGTCAAGCAGCTTCGCTCTCGGTATCGAGCCAAGGCGGGCCACGCCGGCACACTCGACCCGCGTGCGAGCGGGCTC
>Ga0081539_10005547_pt1 | contig 12789 bp, 12 predicted proteins | sample TabmetS4T2R2_FD_71023 | JGI IMG/M metagenome (GOLD analysis project Ga0081539, IMG submission 71023) | Tabebuia heterophylla rhizosphere microbial communities from the University of Puerto Rico - S4T2R2 | ecosystem: Host-associated > Plants > Roots > Rhizosphere ...
CGCCTGGTCCAGCTCGATCGCACGTCGATTGAAGCTGAGTGCCGGGAACGTGCGATCGAGCGTCGTCTGGCTGATTCCCGCCGCCTGGGCTTGGCCGCGCAGCCAGGGCAGGAAAGTCCGAAAGCCCTCCTCGCTTAACGCCGACGGCGGAACCTGTGCCTGCACCGGCGTGCTCAACGCCAGCGGCGACGCAGCCAGGACCAACGACAGCAACAGCGAACGCATACCCGGACCCCTTGCCCTCTTTATCCGTGCCACAAAGCAGCAGGCGCGTGAATCCCTAGTGACCCACGGCAGTGTGAATCATCCAGGCGCGCGCTCGTTCCAAAAAGCGGCGAGATTGTCTTTGCCTGCGACGAATGAGCCACGCCTGCCGCCGGTCCCGGACCTGCCCATTTCCCGCCTGCAAAGTTGACGAACGTGACGATAGTGACACATGCCATGCGGCTTTCTCCCCTTCCCCGGATTGGCGGGGAATGACCGCGCTTCCACGCAGGGGGCGGATGGTTGCGGCGCAAGCGACAAGCGTTCGTCATACGTTCCCATATAATAGGGTTTTTCCTATAGAACAAGATGGCGTGATGACCGATCTCGGAATAGGGTAGGAACACTTTGTGCGAGGCGCGAAGCGATCGCGTCAGGGAACGAGGCGGCCGTCTGCATTGCCCGGCGGCGAATAGCGACAGACCATGAACTCGCCGGTCCGGCCGCCGGCAATGCCGCAGCCGACGCGGGTCGTCGTCTTCCAGATCATCTGGGTGTAATGGGCGACATCCTCCCAGTCGCCGGTCCGGCTCACGTTCGGGAAGACGCCGGGCGCGAAGTTCCGCCTTTCGACCGTCCAATAGCCGACCATCTGCAGGGCACTTGCCCCCGGCAGACCCCGGGAGAGGTTTTCCCGCTGCCCGGATCGCCCGGTTCGCGGCGAGTGAACGAACGGCGCGCCGCCGGCCAGCGCCTGCGCATAGGCCGTCGCCTGGACGGCGAGATCGGCATCCCATTGCAGCGGCGGCGCGCCGACCCGTGCCCGCTCGACATTGTGAGCGGCAAGCACCGGACCCGCGAGGTCCGAACGCATGTCCGAGACCATCGGAAGCGAAGCCAAGGCGAAAGACAACAACAGCGAACTCATGACCGGACCCGTGACGTGCCTGTCGCCCACAGTGCCGGGAAATCCTTTCCAGCCGGTTGCCGTGCCTGCGTTTGAACCCTAAGTCGCGACGCCGAAGCTGCGCGCGGATGGGTGGCCGAGTGGTTTAAGGCAGCGGTCTTGAAAACCGCCGTGGGTGCAAGCCCACCGTGGGTTCGAATCCCACCCCATCCGCCACCTCTTTCGATATCTCTATGGCGCCAAAACGGGTCTTGGCAGCATGTGCGACCCGAGGCAGGATGCCAAACCGTCGAGAGGAAGATCGAGCTGATGCCGGAATTATTGCGCGCGGCGACGCGTCCCTATCGCACACCGATCGTCGATAGCGCGCGGTGGAATGAGTACACGCCTCGGCCCGACGATATCATCGTCGCGACCTATCCGAAGTGCGGGACGACCTGGACGCAGCGGATCGTCGACCTGCTGATCCACCAGTCAGCCGAGCCGCGGCCGATCATGAAGACCTATCCCTGGCTGGATGCCACCTTTTTCGACCCGCTCGACGAGGTCCTCCAAAGGCTGGACACGCAGATACATCGGCGCTCGATCAAATCCCACCTGCCGTTCGACAGCCTGCCGCTGTTCGATCGGGTGAAATATATCCACGTCGTGCGCGACGGGCGTGACGCGTGCTTCTCGATGCACAACCACCAGCTGGGATTTACCGACGCCGCCAAGCAGCGGATCGCGGCGGCTAATCCGGACCTTCGGCGCGGGAATGGCGGCCCGCCTCCCCCGATACCCGAAGATCCGCGCGCCTATTTTCTGGGGTGGATCGGCGAGGCGGAGGCCTGGCGCGATGGCGAAACGCCCGGCCTGCCCTTCTTCGAGTTCGAGATGACCTATTGGCGCGAGCGCACTTTGCTTAACCTGCTGCTCGTCCACTATAACGACCTGAAGGCGGATCTGGCCGGCGAGATGCGCCGCATCTCGCAGTTCCTGGACATCGAAACGCCCGAAGAGGTGCTGGCCGAGCTGGTGCGGGCGGCACGCTTCGAATCGATGCAGAATGACGGCAGTGCCCTGCTGGTCGATATCGATACGTTCTTCGACCGGGGCCACAAGCGCTTCCTCAACAAAGGAACCAACGGCCGATGGAAGGATGTGCTGAGCGATGAGGATCTCGCGCGCTACGACGCTCTGGTGAAGGAAAGGCTCTCGCCAGGCGCGGCCGCCTGGATCGAGCACGGCCGCCACGGCGCCGGGGACCCGCGTGCGCTGGCGGATTGAGGCAAAATTCGTTTCGGCTCAATTGCGATTCGGTTCGGCGCGGGATCAGGAACGTGTCAGGCATACAGGTTTTGCGTGGAACGCAAAGGTTCGGGAACTGTCATGCGTGCCGTCCAGCTCAAATCCACTGTCATCGCGCGTATTGCCTATGATGACGACAGGCGCGTGCTGGACATCTGGTTTCACGACAGTGGGCGCTATTGCTATTTCGACGTGCCGTTTGACGTATATGAAGGATTGCGGACGGCCCCGTCTGCCGGGCGTTTTTTCGCCGAGCAGATCAGGGACCGCTACCGATGTGCATTCGATCCGGACCGCAGGCGATTTCGCCCCGTAGATGCGGATTGATATTGTGCCAAGGCGGCCTCAGCCGCCCTTCCCACCGACGTTCTTCACATATTTCTCCATGCCCTCGAGATAGCCGGGGTTCAGCATCAGCGCGCTGTTGGCCATGCGCTCGACGTGGCGGCCCATTTCGGGGCCGACTTCGGCGGCCAGCTCGATGGCGATCTTGGCGGCGCCCATCTGCTCGCCATTCTGCTTGGCGAGGTGACGGCAGAAATCCATCACCTCCTGCTCGAACGTCTCGTCCGGGAAGACCTGGTGCACGAGGCCCATCACATAGGCCATGTCGGCGGGCGCCGGCTTGTTGGCCATGATCAGCCAGCGCGCCCAGTGCGGGCCGCAGAGGCGGCTGAGGCGGCTCACGCCGTTCGAGGCTGGCAGCACGCCGAACAGCCCTTCCGGAAAGGCGTAGCCGGCACTCTTCGCAGCAAATCTGAAGTCGCAGGAGAGCGACATCTCCAGCCCGCCGCCCACGCACATGGCGTGGTGCGCGATGACGATCGGCTTTTCGATATGCTCCATCTCGTCATAGATGCGGTGCATGTTGCGGTTACCGACGCGATGGGTCTCGCGAATACCGGTGGCCGTTCGCTTCTGCTCGCGCGGGTTGCCCGACTTGATGTCGGCGCCGGCGCAAAAGTAGCGCCCCGTGGCGCGGATCAGCATGACTTTGATCGAGTCGGTGTCGCGGAAGCGCAGCAGCGCCTCCTCGAACAGCCGCATGGTCTCGTCGGTGAGCGCATTCAGCTTGTCGGGTCGATTGAGCGTGACGATGAGAATGCCTTCTTCCGTGACTTCGGTCAGCAGATGGGGGGCTTCGGACATGGATCGGCTCTCCTATGATTTTGGCAGGTGCGCGATATACGCATTGCCTTTAAATCGACGAGCGGAATCTTCCGCACGCCAATTCCGGAGAGGAACGAATGGCAACTTATGTCCTGGTGCATGGCGGCGGACATGGCGGCTGGTGCTATCAGCCCGTGGCGCGGCTGCTTCGGCGCGAGGGCCACGAAGTCTATGCGCCGACGTTGACCGGCCTGGCCGACCGCGCCCATTTACTGAGCAACGCCATTGATCTCGAAACACACATCACGGATGTGGCCAATCTGATCGAATATGAGGATCTCACCGACGTCATTCTGGCCGGGCACAGCTATGGCGGCATGGTGATCACCGGCGTCGCCGACCGGGTGAGCGAACGGATTGGGCAGCTGGTTTATCTCGATGCCGCCATTCAGTTCGACGGCGAAGCGCTGGTCGACGTGTCGCCGGGCACGCTCGCGATGCGGGCGATCAATCGGACCGTCGACGGGGTCGAGCTGACCTTGTGGCCCGACGCCGGCATCATCGCCATGTACGGGCTCGAAGATCCCGCTATTGCGGCCTGGGCCGTTCCGAAGCTGACGCCGCACCCCTGGAAGACGGTGATGCGGCCGCTGCGGCTCCGCAATCCCGAGGCTGTCGCGGCCAAGCCTCGCACGATCATCAACTGCACGAGCACCATGGAGCGGCGGCGCGAGACGGTCGAGGGAGACCATTTCAACCGCTGGCTCACGGCGGATCGGGTCTGGGAGATCGATACGGGCCACGATCTGATGCTGTCGGAGTCGGAGAAGACGGCGGAGATGCTGTTGCGGCTGGCCGATTAGGTGTTGGCCGCGCCGTTAGCCATGATCTTGGCGCCCGAAACCCAGCTTGCTTCCGGCGACGCAAGAAACGCGATCACTGCGGCGATTTCCTCGGCGCGGCCGATGCGGGCGAAGGGTGAGGCATTTTCGAAAAAGCTGCGATATTCCGGCGAATTGTCCATCATGCCGGGGCTGGTCGCGCCGGGGATGACGGTGTTCACCGTGATGCCCTTGCGGCCGAGCTCCTTCGCCCAACTCTCGGTGAAGCTCTCCAGGGCTGATTTGGTGGCTCCGTAGATGCCGTTGCCGGCGACCGGGAAAGTGGCGATGGTCGAGGAAATGTTGATGATGCGGCCACCCTCCCGTAGCCGTTTCGCGGCTTCGCTGCCGACGTAGAAGGGGCCGCGCAGGTTGACGCCCAGCATCCACTCGAACTGCTCCTCATCGAGTTCGGCGAGCGACCCGCCGGCGCTGACGCCGGAGCTGTTGACGACGATATCGATGCGTCCCGAAAGCCGGTCGATCTCGGCGAACAGGGTCTGGACTTCGGCGCGCTTCGTGATGTCGGCGCGAACGGCATAGGCTTCGCCGCCGTCCCGCTTGATCGTATCGACGGTCTCGCGCGCGCCTGCCTCGCTGCCGCTATAGTGCACGACAAGCGCGGCTCCATCGCGCGCCAGGCGCAGGGCGATCGCCTGGCCCATTCCGCGCCCTGCTCCCGTGACGAGCGCAATCTTGCCTTCCAATGGATTCATCGAGCCTCTCCCATGTTCATGCCGGGGGCTGGCATAGCCAACTGCAAGTCTGCTAACAAGTTGATCAGCAAATCGGGAGCGCTTGACTATGCGGAGTGCAACCCTCCATCCCCTGCCCGAGGGCGGGAGCAGAGTGATGAAGCCAGCGCGACGAATGGGTCCGGCCAATAGCGAGACGCGCATGGCCATGCTGGACGCGACCGAGCGCGTGCTGCGCGATGAGGGCTATGCCGCCGTGTCCTCGCGCCGAATCGCGCAAGAGGCTGGGCTGAAGCAGCAGCTGGTCTATTACTATTTCCACACCATGGACGAGCTCTTGCTCGCGACCTTCCGGCGCCGGACCGAACGGGCGCTTGCGCGTCTCAGGACGACGCTGGAATCCGACCATCCGCTGCGGGCGCTGTGGGAAATGATCAGCGAGCAATCGGTCGCGGGTCTATCCGGCGAGTTCATGGCGCTTGCCAATCATCACGAAGGGATCAGGGCGGAAGTGACCCGTTACGTCGAAGAGTCGCGGGCGCTCGAAGCGCAAGTGCTGTCCCGGCTGATGCCGAAGGCGCAGGCCGGTTCCCCTCCCCTATCGGCCGCCGCCTTGAGCATGGCGATGAGCAGCATCTCCCAGACGCTCGCGCGCGAGACCGAGACGGGCATCACGTCCGGCCACGCCGACATCCGCGCGTTCATTGCATGGTGCCTCGAGCGGTTCGATCCGACCGAAAAATCACACAGCTAGACCGGCTGCCAAATCGGGCGATTGACCGCCATCGGCGCGTCTGCTAACAAAGTGATCAGCAAGAGCAGCGACTCAGGTCGAAGCCCAGTTCCGAGCGCGACAGGATCCAGGGAGAGGACTCCGAATGGCGACAGTGACGCAAGAATCCCCGGTCCAGTCCGCCGCGCTCTCGCCCGACGACCCCAGCTCCTGGATGGACAAGGGCTACGAGCCTTTGTTCGCAATGAGCCACCGCGACTATTATCCGGCGCAGGTGGAGGTGCTGAAGCGGCGGTTCGAGCAGCTCCGCAATAAGGTCGCAGCGCTCGACAAGCTGGCCAAGCGCCAGGGCGTCGACCAAGTCGACAGCGTCGGCGATGCCCTTCCGCTCTTCTTCGATCACCGCGTCTACAAGAGCTATCCCGCCGTCCTGATCGAAAAGCGCGACTTTCCCAAGCTCACCGCCTGGCTCGACCGCCTCACGACGCACGACCTCAGCAAGCTGGACCTCACCGGCCTGAAGACGCTGGACGACTGGCTGGACCGGCTCGACGCGTTCGGCATGTTCGTCGGCCACTCGACCGGCACGACCGGCAAGCTCAGCTTCATCCCGCGCTCGCGCTCGGAAATCCCGAACTGGACGAGGGTCTATCAGGAAGCGAGCCGCGCCACGAGCGGCGTCGATCCGACCACGGAATTCCTGCCGACATTCTTCCCCGGCTATCGCGGCGGCCATCACATGATGCTGAAGATGCTGTCGCTGTTCAACATCCCGGCCGCCGGGGGACCGGAGCATTATCACACGCTCTACCAGACGCATGTGTCGTCGGACCTGATGTCGCTCGCCGGCCGCATGCAATCGGCCGAGGATCGCGGCGAGCTCGACAAGCTCGGCCTCGATCCGGACCTGCTCGAAGCACGTGAGGCGATGATCGCCCAGGCCCGGCGGCGGCAGGAGGATCTGGAGATATTCTTCGTCAAGCTGATCGACGAATATCGCGGGCGCAGGATCAAGCTCGGCGGCACGGGCGCGGACCTGGTAAAGGCCGCCTGGGCGGGCCAGGCCAAGGGGCTGAAGCCGGAGTTCGCGCCAGGTTCGTTCATCATGTCCGGCGGGGGGCTGAAGGGCCTGAAGGACGCGCCCGCGGACTGGGAAGCCTTCGTGAAGGACTATTTCGGCATCGACAAGATCGGCCAGATCTACGGCATGTCGGAGGTGATGGAGATCGCGCCGCGCTGCGCGAAGGGCAATTATCATTTCTTCCCGCAGGTGATCCCGATCCTGCTCGACAAGGATGCCAACGAGCTGCCCCGCGAGGGCGTGCAGACCGGGCGGGTCGCCTTGTTCGACCTGCTTGCCGAAACCTACTGGGGCGGCTTCATTTCGGGCGATCAGCTCACGATTCATTGGGACGAAGATTGCGGCTGCGGCTGGAAAGGCGCCTACGCCGAGCCGAATGTCGCGCGTTTCGCGGACATGGAGGGCGGTGACGACAAGATCACCTGCGCCGGCTCCCAGAAGGCCTACGACGAATTCATGGATTACGTAGCACAGGTGTGAACATGACCCAGATACAGACCATCCCGATCATAGCCCGCGGCAAGATCATCGAGCCGTCCGAGGGCGATTCCGTCGAGTTTTCGGGCCGCAACGGCGCGAAGTTCCTCAGCCCTGATCCGCACAAGCACATCCACGATCTCGTGCTTGGCAATCCGGTGCTGCTCAGCGACCTCAACGATACGCCCATGCGCAATATCATCGATTTCCTGGCCGAGGTCGGCAAGCGGCTGCGGCTCGAGGACAATCGCTATCTGCAGGAATCCTTCGCGCTGGCGCTGCAGGCCGGCGGACTGGCCGAGCCGATCCTGCGTGGCGTCTACGACGATCTGCCGCGCATGTTCGAGCCGGAGGGCCTGACGGCGCTGATCGATGCGACGATCGGCATTCCCTATCTGGATGGCTGGGTTCCCGCGAAAGGCGAGCATTCGCATTGCCGCGTCCGCGCCGTCGGCACGCGTCAGCTGCACATCACCGCCGGCAACGTGCCGGTGGTTGCGGCGCTGACCATTGTGCGCGGAGCGCTGACCAAATCGGACATATTGATCAAGTCGCCGTCGAACGATCCGCTGACCGCCAATGCGATTGCGCGCACGCTGATCGAGATTGATGCCAACCATCCGGTCACCAAGCACGTCGCCATCGCTTACTGGAAGGGCGGCGACGACGTGATGGATTCGCAGATCGTGCGCACCTTACGGGTCGACAAGATCACCGCCTGGGGCGGCATGTCGTCCGTCAAGCACATTCAGAAGTTCCTCTCACCGGGCATCGATCTGACGGCGCTCAATCCGAAATTCTCCATGTCGGTGATCGGCAAGGAAGCGCTGGAGAGCGAAGAGGCGATGGAAGAAGCGGCGACCGGCATCGCCGTCATTACGGGCTTCTACAACCAGACCGCCTGCGCCAACACGCGCATTGTCTATGTCGAGAGCGACACGGACGACGAATCGATCGAGCGGGTGGTCGCGCTGGGCCACAAGGTGGTCGCGGCTTTCCGGACGCTGCCGGATGTGATGTCCACGCCTGCCGCCGGCCCGAACCCGGATCTCGATGCGGAGCTCGAGGCGGTCGCGCTGGACGATGATTTCTACCACGTCGAAGGCGACACGATTAACGGCGGGGTCGTCGTGTCGAAATTCTCGGATCGGGTCGATTTCTACGACCAGCTCAACAATCGCGTCGTCAACCTCGTGCCGATGCCTGACCTGCTCGAAGTGGTGAAATGGTGTGACGACACGACCCAGACCGTCGGCGTGTATCCGGAGAGCCTGCGCGAGCGGATCCTCGATCCCTTCTCGCTGGCTGGCGTCCAGCGCATCGTGCCGCTCACCGGCGGCGATCCGATGAAGATCTTCCACGACATGCACACGCTCCCGCCGGGGATGCCGCATGACGGCATCGAGCCGCTGCGCCGTAACGTGCGCTGGGTGATCGACCATCGGCCGATCGTCGAAGCCGTGGACGAGAGCGTCGCCGCGCTCAGCGTTGCGGCGGAGTAGAGGCGCTTTTTCCCAAACCTACTCGTCATTGCGAGCGCAGCGAAGCAATCCAGAAAAGCGCACAGGCTGACTGGATTGCCGCGCCCCTTCGGGGCTCGCAATGACGGCGACTCCCGAAAGAGAAAGAGATCAAATGACTATCTCGTTGCTCCCCGACAATCCCGCCGCCTGGACCTATCGCCGTTGGGACTCCTTGATGGCGATTCCGCGCGAGGAGCGCGAGAAGCTCCAGCTGGAGGCGGTGCAAATCAATTTTCGCCGCCTGCGCAACCGCATTCCGGCGCTGAAGAAGTTGGCGGACCGGCAGGGCGTCGAGACGATCGACAGGATCGAGGACGTGCTGGCGGTCTGTTTCGATCACCGTGTGCTCAAGAATTATCCGCTGCAGATCATCGAAAACCGCGATTTTCCGAAGCTGACCGCCTGGCTCGACAAGCTGACCGCGCACGATCTCACCCGTGTCGACCTCACCGGCCTCAAGACGATCGAGGAATGGCTGGGCCGGCTGGAAGCCTTCGGCATGCTGGTGACCTATTCGAGCGGCACGACCGGCAAGCTTTCCTTCGTGCCTCGCTCCTACGATGAGTTTGGTCCGTGGAAGTTCCACTTTTTCAACGTCAACTATGCTGCCAGCGGCGTCGACCCCTGGACCACCAAGCTGCCGACCTTCTTCCCCGGTTATCGCGGCGGCTACCAGACGATGCTCAAGATGATGAGCCTGTTCAACGTCGAGATGGCGGGCGGCGAGGATAATTACCACACGCTCTACGACACCCACATCCCGGCCGACCTCATGGCGCTCTCGGGCCGCCTTCAGTCGGCCGAGGACAAGGGCGAAGTGGCGAGCCTGGGCCTTGATCCCGCGCTGCTCGAGCAGCGCCAGCAGATGCTGGCCCAGGGCCGCGCGCGCGACGGTGATCTCGAGGCCTGGTTCGGACGAATGATCGAGCGCTTCAAGGGCCAGCGCGTCAAGATCGGCGGCACATTCTCCGATATGTACCGCGTCGCAAAGGCGGGGCTCGACCGCGGCATGCAATGCCACTTCGCGCCGGGCTCGATCCTCATGGGCGGCGGCGGCATGAAGGGCTACAAGGATGCGCCCGATGACTGGGAAGACCAGATCAAGCAGTTCTTCGGGATCGGCCGCATGGGCAACCAGTACGGCTTTTCCGAATGCATCGGCAACGCGCCGCTCTGCGAGGCCGGCTTCTTCCACCTGCCCCCCTATTCGGTCCCGCTGCTGATGGGACCCGAGGGGGAAGCGCTACCGAGCGAGGGCGTGCAGAAAGGCCGCCTGGTGCTCGTCGATCCGATCCCGACCTCCTACTGGGGTGGCTTTGTCTCCGGCGACGAGGTCACGGTGCACTGGGACGGCAAGTGTGACTGCGGCTGGGACAGCCCGCGCATCGGCAAGACCATCCGGCGCTTCGCGGAGAAGGAAGGCGGCGACGACAAGATCACCTGCGCCGGCTCCCAGCAGGCCTATAACGAATTCATGGAGTTCGTCGCCGAAGTCGCTTGATCGCGCAGGACATTGCCCTCCCCGCCCCTGCGATATGCCGCGGCCCGGATAGCCTTGCCCGAAAATCTCGGATAGCGAGGCGGTCCGCGCAGAGAGACAGGAGAGCGGGGAGGAATGGCCGGCAGTAGAGCAAGTGACCTCCTGGAGAAGGCCAAGACAGCAACTGGACTGGAAGATTTCGGCGAAGAGTCATTTCGCGAAGGGCTCGAAATCCTTGTCGCGTCCGGCGATGCTGAAGCCGGGTTCAATGAGATCGGCAAGGCTGCGTTCGACGGACAGATCGTCAGCTTTCTGTCGATCCGCCTGCAGGTCGAGGATTGGTACGCGCGCCATCCCGAGATTGACGAACAGGAGATCGTCGCACCGCTGATCGGCCTGGGCCTGCCGCGTACCGGGTCGACCGCGCTGTCTGCGCTGCTCGCCGAGGATCCGGCCGTGCGCTTCATCCGCAACTGGGAGGGCATTCTGCCCGTCCCGCCCCCCGAGAGCGCGACCGAGCATAGCGATCCGCGGATCAGGATGTCGGAAGAGATGTTCGTCCGCCGCGACCAGCTCTACCCGCGGGTGAAGTCGATGGTGCCGAGCACGCCGACCGGCCCGCTCGAATGCCAGACCTTCATGGGTTATGATTTCAAGTCGCAGCTGTTCCAGGCGATGGCGCATTTGCCCAGCTACGTGGAATGGCTGAACTACAAGGCCGATCTCGTCTCCACCTATCGATATGTGAAGCGGGTGCTGAAGCTGTTGCAGTGGCGCTGTCCGCCGACCCGCTGGCGGCTCAAGAACCCTTCGCATTCGGTGTTCATCGGCGCGCTGAATGAAGTCTTCCCCGACGCGCGCTTCTGGATGACGCATCGCGATATCGCCAATGTCGTGCCGTCGGTGTGCGACCTCTATTATGAGTTCACCAAGGCCTATTCCGACCAGGTCGACAAGCATTACATTGCCCGGCAGAACCAGGAATGGACCGAGCTGGGGCTGCGTCGGGTAATCGCTTTTCGTGATGAAGGCGGGCAGGATGACCGGTTCTTCGACATCCATTTCAGGCCATTCCAGGCGGATCCATTCCCGATCCTGGAGCAGCTTTACGCCTTCCTGAGCGAAGAGCTGACACCGGAAGCCAGGGCGCGAATGGAAGAGTGGCGGCGCACCACACCGCGCGAGACCTACGAGCGGTCGGACCCGGCCGAATTCGGGCTCGACCTCGATGCGGTGCGCGAGCGGTTCCGCTTCTACACCGAACGCTTCAACGTCGCGTAGCTGTGGTGGCACGCTTCGGACGAGAGACGACGGCCGAAGAGATTGCGCGATCCGCCGACCTGCGGGGGCGTACGGCAGTGCTGACCGGCGCTTCGTCGGGACTGGGCACGGAAACAGCCCGGGCGCTTGCGATGACCGGCGCGGACCTGGTGCTCGGCGTTCGCGATCTCGCCAAAGGCGAAAAGGTTGCGGAGGCGATTGCGCCGGTAGCAAAGGCCGGACTGCGTGTCCTGCCCCTCGAGCTCAGCGTCCTTACCTCGGTCATCGCTTTCGCGGATCAGATCGAAGGTCCTGTCGACCTGCTGATCGCCAATGCCGGCGTGTCCAAAACGCCGGAGGCGCATCTGCCCAATGGGCTGGACGTGCGTTTTGCCACCAATCATCTGGGACATTTCCTGCTGGCGCATCGGCTGAGGCGGCAAATGGTAATGCGCGGCGCGCGGCTGGTGGTGCTGAGCTCGGCCGCGCACAAGGGGATGAAGGTGCACCTCGATGATCTGCAATGGCAGAAGCGCGAGTTCAACCTCGCGGCCTATGGGGAATCCAAGACGGCAAACATTCTCTTTGCGCAGGAGGCGACGCGGCGCTGGGCTGGTGATGGGATTTACGCCAATGCGGTGCTGCCCGGCTCGGTGCTGACCGGCCTGCAGCGCTACCATGGCGAGGAGATGAAGCGGCGGATCGGCTTCATTCTGGACGATGGTTCGGTCAATCCGGACATGAAGACTGTTGGACAGGGCGCCGCGACGACGATGTGGGCAGCGACTGCGCCGGAGCTAGAAGGCCGCGGCGGGCTGGTGCTGGAGGATTGCGCGGAGGCGTTGCCAGTCGGGCCGGATACGCATCCGTGGTCGGGATATGACGCGAGCGTCGCCGATCCCGAGATGGCGCGGGCGTTGTGGGAGCATTCTCTGGAGCTGGTCCGAGAGCTGGTTGGGAACGAGGCACCGGATTGATTCCCTTATCCTCCCCAGCGGTTGCTGGGGAGGGGGACCGCCAAAGGCGGTGGAGGGGTCCTACGATCCCAAGAACCCCCCCCCCCCCCCCTCGCCCCCCGCCCCCCCCCCCCCCCCCCCCCCGGGGGGGGTTTTTAAGCCCTCCGCGGCGGGGGGGTCTCCCCACCCCCC
>Ga0081539_10005548_pt1 | contig 12787 bp, 11 predicted proteins | sample TabmetS4T2R2_FD_71023 | JGI IMG/M metagenome (GOLD analysis project Ga0081539, IMG submission 71023) | Tabebuia heterophylla rhizosphere microbial communities from the University of Puerto Rico - S4T2R2 | ecosystem: Host-associated > Plants > Roots > Rhizosphere ...
GCTTCTTCTCGGCTAACACCTTGGTGATCGCCGCCGTCAGCGTCGTCTTGCCATGATCAATATGCCCAATCGTGCCCACGTTCACATGCGGCTTCGTCCGCTCAAACCGCGCCTTCGCCATCGCTCTGCTCCTTTTACGTTAAATTCGGTAAAAAGAAATTTTTAGAGAAGACGAGTCCTGGGATTGTTACTTGAGACAGCAACAAACCTCATTCCCCACTTCTGCCGATTGTTGTTCTTTTTGGAAAGCCGCAATTGTAGAGGCTATTTCAGAAGAGTCAACGGCGTCTAGGTTATCACTTACCAGCGGTAATGTGCAAATGCCTTGTTGGCCTCCGCCATACGATGTGTATCTTCACGCTTCTTTACTGCCCCTCCGCGATTCTGTGACGCCTCAAACAGCTCGCCAGCAAGCTTCTCGCGCATATTTTTCTCTGGTCGTGAGCGAGCAGACTGCACGATCCAGCGCATGGCAAGAGAATTACGACGATTGGTCCGCACCTCTACTGGGACCTGGTACGTGGCCCCACCAACTCTACGCGAACGAACTTCAACGATGGGTTTCACATTATCGAGCGCTCGCCGGAAGGTTTCTAGCGACTCTTCACCTATCCGTTTCCCCAGGATATTAAGCGCACCGTACAAAATTCGCTCAGCTGTCCCTTTTTTGCCACCATCCATCATCATGTTAACAAACTTCGCCACAATAACGTCCCGATATTTGGGATCGGGAAGAATGTCTCTGCGTGGAGCAGGCCCTTTACGCGGCATAGTTGTGTCCTCCTTGGCCTGTCTCGTTACTTCGGTTTCTTCGCGCCATATTTGGATCGTCCTTGTTTCCGGTCTTGGACTCCAATCGAATCCAATGTCCCACGGATAATGTGATAGCGAACACCAGGCAGGTCTTTGACACGCCCACCTCGAATCAGCACCACAGAATGTTCCTGTAGATTGTGACCAATGCCAGGAATATATGCTGTCACTTCAATCCCGTTGGTCAAACGGACACGAGCAACTTTTCGCAGGGCAGAATTTGGCTTCTTTGGTGTGGTCGTATAGACACGCGTACACACACCTCGCCGTTGCGGGCAGGCCTGCAGCGCGGGAGTGACGCGCTTTCGTCGTTGCTGCTCTCTCCCCTGGCGAATAAGTTGCTGAATCGTAGGCATGCGTTCTCCTTCAATGCGGTCTGTTTATGCTCCCATTGCGCGGGAAGGAGACTGCTCGTCACCCTCTCCTTCAGCGGTGCGCATAATCGACTTGTTGTATGCTAATGTCCCTGTTCCCGCAGGAATGAGGCGTCCCATGATGACATTCTCTTTGAGCCCCAAAAGCATGTCGATCTTGCCATGAATCGCAGCCTCGGTGAGGACTTTTGTCGTTTCTTGGAATGAGGCGGCGGAAATAAAACTATCAGTCGAGAGACTGGCCTTGGTAATTCCCATGAGTAGAGATTTGGCTTCCGGTGGTTTGCCACCTTGGGTCAAGATCTTCTCGGTTTCCTCTTGGAAGCGCCATTTCTCAACCTGCTCACCAATGAGAAAATCGGAATCTCCAACCTCGGTAACAGCCACTCGGCGCATCATCTGACGGACGATCACTTCGATATGCTTGTCATGAATGCGAACACCCTGCAGACGATAAATCTCTTGGACTGAGTCAACGAGGGATTTCGCCAGTTCTTTCTCTCCCAACACTCCTAAGATGTCATGCGGGTTCGAGGAACCATCCATCAACGCTTCGCCCGCACGGACATGGTCGCCCTCACGGACACTGATATTTTTTCCGCGCGGGATCAGATACTCCCGTGGATCTCCCACTTCTGGAGAAATCACGACTTTCCGTTTTCCTTTGGTATCTTTACCGAACGAGACGACACCTTCGATTTCGCTAATAACCGCAAATTCTTTCGGTTTGCGTGCCTCGAAGAGTTCCGCAACGCGCGGCAAACCACCAGTGATATCTTTCGTCTTCGTTGTTTCGCGAGGAATCTTGGCCACCACATCACCAGCCGACACTTTTTGTCCTTCAACAACATTGAGGTTCGCACCGACAGGAAGGACGTATCTGGCCTCGTTCCCATTCATCAGTCTCGCCACTTTTCCGAGGTCGTCAACAATAGAAATCCGTGGCCGAACATTCGGGTCCCGATAGTCAACGATCACGCGGCTCGACAACCCCGTGCGCTCGTCCACTTTCTCCTGCATCGTACGCTCATCAAGATCGCTAAAGCGTATTTCTCCGCCGACTTCGGTCAGAATCGGTATGGTAAACGGATCCCATTCGGCGATGAGGTCGCCCGCTTTCACGCGGGTACCGTCTTTCTTCTTGAGCCTTGCTCCATACACGATGGGATAGCGCTCTCGCTCTCGTTCACGGCCAGGCTCTGGGGAGTCCACGATGGTGATTTCTCCGTTACGGTTGATTACTACCAGGTCTCCATCGCGACTAGTGACAGTTTTAAGATTGACAAACCGCAGGATCCCGTCGTTACGTGGGCTCAACGTTGTCTGCTCTGCCCGTCGGCTGGCCGCTCCACCAAAGTGGAAAGTCCGCATGGTGAGCTGCGTTCCAGGTTCGCCGATCGACTGCGCGGCAATGATGCCGACCGCTTCTCCCATATTTACAATACGTCCCCGCGCGAGGTCACGACCATAGCAACGAATACAAATGCCACGCCGTGCTTGGCAGGTTAAAGCCGAACGAATACGGACGCGTTCAAGGCCGGCATCCTCGATTAACTTTACGCGTTCTTCATCGATTTCTTCGTTTGCGTAGACAAGCATCTCATTGGAGAACGGATCACGAATATCATCCAGTGCCACGCGCCCAAGCACCCGTTCCCCAAGCCCCTCAATGATCTCTCCACCTTCGACCAGCGGGGTCATCTCGATCCCATCAATCGTGCCGCAATCTTCCTCGCTGACAATCGAGTCTTGTGCGACATCAACCAAACGACGAGTGAGGTACCCTGAATTCGCGGTTTTGAGCGCGGTGTCGGCCAATCCTTTGCGCGCGCCGTGAGTGGAAATGAAGTACTGCAACACCGACAACCCCTCGCGGAAGTTCGCCGTAATCGGGGTCTCAATGATTTCTCCTGACGGTTTTGCCATCAGCCCGCGCATCCCCGCGAGCTGGCGAATCTGTTGCGCACTACCACGGGCACCGGAGTCAGCCATGATGTAAATCGGGCTGAATCCTTTCCGGTTCTGCTGCAACCCTTTGAACATTTCATTGGCGACCTCATCGGTCACCGCTGCCCAGGTATCGACAACTTTGTTGTGACGCTCACCGTCAGTGATGAGTCCCTTGGTGTATTGATCCTGAATTTCTTCCAGAGACCGTTGTGCCTCACTCAGAAGTTTCTCTTTTGCTGGCGGAATTGCCATGTCCTGAATGCCGATCGAGATACCGGCGCGGGTTGCATACTCAAAGCCGAGGTCTTTGAGCCGATCCGCAAAGATCACGGTGGCCTTGTTGCCGGCTTTGCGGAAGGCACTGTCGATCAGCGTCCCAAGCTCCTTTTTCTTCATGACTCGGTTCACTTCAGAAAAGGAGAGCTCTGCTGGTACGATGTCATACAAGAGCGCGCGACCGACGGTCGTTTCAGCCATTTCTCCATTGATGCGGACTTTGATGCGGGCCTGCAGCTCGACAGCCCGTTGATCATAAGCAATCCGCACTTCGTCAGGGTTACTAAATACTTTTCCTTCGCCAAGCGCTCCCGGTTTTTCCCGTGTCATCGAGTACAGACCCAAGACGATGTCCTGTGTGGGCCCGATGATCGCTTTTCCGTGCGCCGGAGAAAGAATATTGTTGGTTGACATCATCAGCCCACGGGCTTCGACTTGCGCCTCGACCGACAGCGGAATGTGGACGGCCATTTGATCGCCATCAAAGTCCGCGTTATACGCCATACACACGAGCGGATGGAGCTGGATAGCCTTACCTTCGATCAACGTTGGCTCAAAGGCTTGAATGCCAAGGCGATGGAGAGTAGGCGCTCGATTGAGCAATACTGGATGCTCGCGGATCACTTCATCGAGGATATCCCAGACTTCCGGTCGCTCTTTCTCTACCATCTTCTTTGCACTCTTGATGGTAGTGGTGTGTCCACGTTCTTCGAGCTTGTTGTAAATAAAGGGCTTGAAAAGTTCGAGGGCCATATGCTTCGGCAGCCCACATTGGTGGAGGCGCAACTCTGGCCCGATGACAATCACCGAACGGCCCGAGTAATCGACGCGCTTTCCCAGCAAGTTCTGGCGGAATCGTCCTCCTTTGCCTTTCAGCATATCAGAGAGGGATTTCAGCGGACGTTTATTGGGCCCACTGAGTGGACGGCCACGTCGACCGTTATCGAATAACGCGTCAACCGCCTCCTGCAGCATGCGCTTTTCGTTACGCACGATAATGTCAGGAGCGCTAAGTTCAATCAACCGTTTGAGGCGATTGTTACGGTTAATCACACGACGATAGAGGTCATTCAGGTCTGAGGTCGCAAAGCGGCCACCGTCCAACGGGACAAGTGGGCGCAGGTCTGGTGGTATGACCGGAAGGACTTCAAGAATCATCCATTCTGGTTTGTTCCCTGAATGACGAAAGGCATTGAGCACCTTGAGGCGTTTGGCGATTTTCTTTCGTCGCGCCTCACTGGAAGTTTCTACCATTTCGACACGCAAGTCTTCGGAGAGTTTGTCCAGGTTCAGGTCGCGGAGCAGTTTGCGAATGGCTTCAGCTCCCATCTCCGCCACAAACGTCCCCGGTCCGTATTCCTCCATGAGCTTACGGTAGCGCGTCTCACTCACCAGCTCTTTCTTTTTGAGCGGCGTTTGCCCAGGATCAACAATAATGTACGACTCAAAATACAGGACGCGCTCAAGTTCTTTTAGGGTCATATCAAGCAGCGTCCCGATGCGACTCGGCAGACTTTTCAGAAACCAAATGTGCGCGACCGGACTGGCCAAGTCGATATGGCCCATCCGCTCGCGACGCACTTTCGATTGAATAACTTCGACACCGCACTTCTCACATACGACACCACGGTGGCGCATGCGTTTATACTTTCCACAATTGCATTCGTAATCTTTAGTGGGACCAAAAATCTTGGCACAAAACAGACCATCACGTTCCGGCTTGAAAGTTCGGTAGTTAATAGTTTCAGGCTTTTTGACCTCACCATGCGACCATGACCGGACCAAGTCCGGAGATGCCAAGGACACGCGGATGGAATTAAACCGGAGCGGATTTTGTGGTTTCTCAAACAGACCGAGAAAATCTTCCATGATTCCTCCCCTTGCACCCTAACGTGTTTCTTCTAGGAGTTCGACGTTCAACGCCAAGCTCTGTAGTTCACGAATCATCACATTGAATGATTCAGGCAGCCCAGGTTCAAGCACGTTCTCCCCTTTCACAATAGCTTCGTACATGCGGGTACGTCCCGCAACATCGTCGGATTTCACCGTGAGCATTTCTTGGAGGCTATACGCAGCCCCATATGCTTCAAGCGCCCATACCTCCATTTCTCCAAGACGTTGTCCACCAAACTGCGCTTTTCCACCAAGCGGTTGTTGCGTGACGAGTGAATATGGCCCAGTCGAACGGGCGTGGATTTTATCTTCGACCAAGTGGTGTAGTTTCATAATATACATCACACCGACAGTGACAGGTTCTGCAAACGGCTCTCCGGTCCGTCCGTCGTAGAGGATTGTCTGCCCTGACTCCGGCAATCCCGTGCGTTTGAGAAAGGACACGATTTCTTCTTCAGTAGCCCCATCAAACACCGGCGAGGCAATATGCACTCCTTGCTTGGCGCGCTGTGCAACCCGTCGCAAATCAGTACCCGACAGAGAATCGATCACGCTAGTAAAGTCGTCTGCATGACCGTAGATGTCCTTTAATTGCCGTCGTAGTCCTTCTTCACTTCCTTTGCCCTGTTGAGTACTTTCTTCTTCCAGTTGTTTCCCCGCCGCGTGAATCGCCCACCCCAGATGAGTTTCAAGGATCTGCCCCACATTCATTCGAGACGGCACCCCAAGAGGGTTAAGCACAACGTCAACGGGAGTCCCGTCGGCTAAGCAAGGCATATCTTCTTCCGGCAAAATGCGCGAGAGGACCCCTTTGTTCCCATGCCGCCCGGCCATCTTGTCTCCGACCTGTAACTTACGTTTGATGGCCACAAAGACTTTGACCATCTTGATGATCCCAGGCGGAAGCTCGTCGCCACTCTTAATTTTCTCGATGCGCCCATCGAAGTCCTCACGGATTTGGCTAATTTGCTCCTCCATCGCTTCAACAGTGCGAGTGAGCTCATCTTCAACTTTTTCGTTCTCAACCTTAATTCGCCCCCATACCGAAGAGGGGACTTCGATCAACAGTTCCTCGGTAATGTCTTTTCCTTTCGGAATGAGAATTCGTCGTGAGTCGTCATCGCTAATGCGAACCGCGGCAGTTTGTCCGATGAGGAGGCCTTTGATCTTTCCAAGCGTGCTTTCCTTGATGATTCGGATCTCCTCCTCTTGGTCCTTTTGCAGTCGCTGAACTTCCTCGTCCTCAATACTGCGGCTGCGATCATCCTTTACTACCCCTTTACGCGAAAAAACTCGCACATTGATGATAGTCCCTTCTACGCCTGGAGGGACTCGGAGAGAGGTGTCACGAACCTCCCCGGCTTTCTCGCCAAAAATGGCGCGGAGTAATTTTTCCTCAGGAGAGAGTTGCATTTCTCCTTTCGGAGTAATTTTCCCGACTAAAATGTCTCCTGGTTTGACCTCGGCTCCGATCCTAACTATACCACTTTCATCAAGGTCTTTAAGCGCTTCTTCGCCAACGTTTGGGATGTCTTGAGTGATTTCTTCTGGTCCGAGTTTTGTGTCCCTGGCAACGCATTCGAACTCTTCAATGTGCACCGAAGTAAAAACATCGTCTCGCAGCAACCGTTCACTCACCAGAATCGAGTCTTCAAAATTGTACCCGCCCCAGATCATGAAGGCGACGAGGACGTTGCGTCCGAGCGCAAGTTCCCCCATATCAGTTGCTGGACCATCAGCAAGCACATCTCCCGCCTGCACCCGGTCGCCCACCACAACAATCGGTTTTTGGTTACTACACGTGCTCTGGTTTGAACGCTGATACTTTGTCAGGGAGTAGATATCTACACCGACATCTCCCGGACCAGCAGGAGCATCCGCTTTGAGTACGATACGGGTAGAATCGACACTTTCGACAATACCGCTCCTCCTTGCCACAACGGTTGCCCCTGAATCTCGCGCCACCACCCGCTCCATACCAGTTCCGACCAGCGGAGCTTCGGTGCGTAACAACGGCACCGCTTGCCGCTGCATGTTAGACCCCATCAGGGCGCGGTTAGCGTCGTCATGCTCCAGGAAGGGGATCAGAGCGGCAGCGACACTCACTAACTGAGTGGGTGCGACATCCATAAGTTGCGTTTGCTGGGGTCGCACCATGACAAACTCGCCACCCAGACGAGCCGAAATAAGCTCGCCCGTCAATGCACCGCGTGCGCCAATTGGTGCGTTCGCCTGGGCAATCGTCTGGGTTTCTTCTTCAAGAGCAGACAAATACCGCACTCGGTCGGTTACGCGCCCGTTCTCCACTTCACGGTAGGGCGTTTCGATAAACCCGAACTCGTTGACGCGCGCGTACGTTGAAAGGCTCGAGATCAATCCGATATTCGGTCCTTCTGGCGTCTCGATTGGACACACACGACCATAATGCGTAGGATGGACGTCGCGCACCTCAAACCCAGCCCGCTCGCGTGTTAGGCCGCCAGGGCCGAGTGCCGAGAGCCGCCGTTTGTGTGTTACCTCAGACAGCGGATTCGTCTGATCCATGAACTGCGAGAGTTGGCTTGAGCCGAAAAATTCCTTGAGCGCTGCAGAGACTGGCTTGTAATTCACCAGCTCTTGAGGCATCAACGTCTCGACATCTTGAAGGCTCATGCGCTCCTTCACTGCGCGTTCCATGCGAACGAGGCCAATACGAAATTGGTTTTCCACCAATTCGCCAACGGCGCGCACGCGGCGATTACCAAGGTGGTCGATATCGTCCACAACCCCGTTGCCGTTCTTTAATTCAATCAAGTAGCGAACGACTTCGAGAATATCCTCTCGCCGAAGAGTCCCTTGATCAATGGGAGCGTTGATGCGCAGCTTGTGGTTCAGCTTTAAGCGCCCGACACGCGAGAGATTATAGCGCTCGGGGTTGAAGAACAAATTATGAAAGAACAGCGTCGCCGCTTCTATTGTCGGTGGGTCACCGGGACGCAGGCGGCGATAAATCTCGATGACTGCTTCTTCAGGTGAAGGAATTTTGTCTTGCAGCAATGTATTCCGCAGGGGCGGACCAATATGAGAATCATCGATGAACAACACCTCAATCGAAGATACCCCGCGGTCGACTAACTGCTCGAACTGCTCTTGGGTAATTTCCTGGTTGCATTCGACGAGGACTTCCTTTGTGCGCGGATCGACAATATCGTGCGCCGCGATATTACCAATTACTTCCTCGACCGTAATAGGAATCTGCTCGACACCCGCAGCTTCCATCTGCTTGAGTAATCCGCGGGTGAACTTACGTCCTTCTTTCACAATCAGATCATTCGACTCCGGATGCCGAACATCTTTACTGGCGCGGATACCAACCAGTTGTTCAGGTTTGAAGACTTTCGTAACTGCGCGACGACCTTCTGTGAGGATAGTATCCTTCTTGTAAAAGTAATTGAGCAAATCTTCCGTGGACATGCCTAGTGCGCGCAGCAACACTGTGGCATGGAATTTACGCCGCCGATCAATGCGGACATATAAGATATCACGCGGGTCGAACTCGAGGTCGATCCACGATCCACGGTACGGAATAATACGAGCAGAAAAGAGCAACTTCCCGCTCGCATGCGTTTTGCCTTTATCATGGTCAAAGAAGACACCAGGAGAGCGATGCAACTGGCTCACAATCACCCGTTCTGTCCCATTGACCATAAACGTTCCGTAGCTGGTCATGAGCGGCAGTTCGCCAAAATACACTTCTTGTTCTTTGACATTCTTAATGGTGCGTGCACCAGTCCGCTGATCGACATCCCACAGGACCAGTTGAATCGTCACCTTCAAGGGCACTGCATAGGTCATCCCACGTTGGTGACATTCTTCAACCGTATACTTTGGCTCTCCCAGTGTATAACTCACAAACTCAAGAGACGCGGTTTCGTTGAAGTCTTTGATCGGGAACACCGATCGAAATACTCCTTGCAATCCTGAGTCGTTCCGCTGCTCTGGAGGCACATTGACTTGCAGGAACTCGTCATAGGAGTGCCGTTGAATCTCAAGCAAATGCGGAATATCAATAATCTTACCGATCCGGCCAAACGGGCGCCGAAAGCGGAAGTTATTTGCCAGTTGGAGGGCCATTCGTTTCTCCTTCGATCAAGGTTTCTACTTTAACTCCACCGTCCCACCTGCGTCTTCCAGTTTCTTTTTCATGTCAGCCGCTTCTGCCTTTGCCACCGCTTCCTTCACGGTCTTCGGTGCTCCATCAACAAGGTCTTTTGCTTCTTTCAATCCAAGTCCAGTCAACTCACGAACAACTTTGATGACTTGAATCTTCTTGTCTCCAGAGCCAGTCAGGACGACATCAAAGTCTTCCTTCTCAACGGCAGCTGCTGGTGCCGCGCCTGCCGCTGCAGGCGCATCTCCACCTGCAACAACGACTGGGGCGGCAGCAGTGACACCCCATTTCTCTTCGAGTTGCTTAACCAAATCAGCGATTTCGAGGATGGTGAGCCCGGAAAGGGTCCCAACAATCTCCTCCATTTTTTCCGGCGTAAGGGCCATACGTTCCTCCTTAAAACAGTTCCAATATTGAACGAGGGTCAACTTAATTGCGATTTCCGTGCATCCAGAACGCGCGCAAGCTGTGCGCCCGGCGCCGCCAGTGTGCTCACAAGTTGTCCGGCTGGACGAGAAAGCATGCCAAGCAGTTGTGCGCGCAACGCTTCGCGGCTGGGCAATAGGGACAACGCTTCTACCCCAGCTGCGGCAAGAAATTGCCCGTCAGTAACTCCGCCTTTGACTGTGAACTTTTGATTTTCTTTCGCATAGCGAGTCACGATCTTGGCGAGGCCAATCGCGTCACCGTAGCCAATCGCGAGTCCATTCTGGCCGGTCAACAACTCCTTCAAAGAGAGATAAGGAGAACCTTCAATCGCCAACGCAATCAACGTGTTCTTTGCGACACGGTACTCACCGGCAACTTCTCGCAGTTCTCGACGCAATGCACTGATCTCGGCAACCGTCAGTCCTTTGTACTCAGCTACAACCGCGGTCGTCGCTTTTCCCAATAGTTCTTTCAGGTTACTGACTTCTGCTTCTTTTTCACGACGCTCCATAACCGTAATCCTAATTTCTTTTCTTTCTTGCCTAATTATCCTGCCGCTTGTTGGGTCACAGAAATGGGGTCAACCCGCACCCCAGGCCCCATCGTCGTACTTACCGCAACACGAAGCAGATAGGTCCCTTTCGACGAAGAGGGCTTCGCACGCACCACACTTGTCAACAAGGACGTCGCATTGTCCACGAGTTGCTGCTCACTAAAAGAAGATTTCCCTACTGGCACATGGACATTGCCAGCTTTATCAACGCGGTATTCAACCTTGCCGCCTTTTAACTCTTGGACGGCTTTCCCTACCTCCATAGTCACAGTTCCAACCTTCGGATTCGGCATGAGACCGCGCGGACCAAGGACCTTTCCAAGTCGACCGACTACCCCCATCATGTCAGGCGTAGCGATCGCTTTATCAAATTCAAGCCATCCTTCATCAGTAATACGTTTCGCGAGGTCTTCGGCTCCAACAACATCCGCTCCAGCAGCTTCAGCCTCACGTGCTTTCTCCCCTTTCGCAAAGACGGCAACTCGCACCGTTTTTCCCGTGCCATGAGGAAGCACTACAGTGCCTCTTACATTTTGATCGGCTTTGCGAGGATCTACGCCGAGACGAAGCGCAAGCTCGACGGTTTCGTCAAACTTCGCTCTCTTTATCTCGTTTACAAGGGAAATCGCGTCCTTGAGCGAGTAAAGTTTCTCACGATCGATCTTTGCTGCTGCCGTTCGATACCCTTTGCTTTTGTTAGCCATATTAGTTCACCACTTCGATGCCCATACTACGGGCGGTTCCTTCAACAGTCTTAATCGCACCGTCGATGTCTTTGGCGTTCAAGTCAGGAAGTTTAATCGTTGCAATCTCTCGTACTTGCGCTTTTGTAATTGAGCCAGCAGATTTCTTCGCCGGTTCGCCAGATCCTTTTTCTAGGCCGATCGCCTTCTTGATGAGAATAGAAGCAGGCGGAGTTTTCGTCACAAAAGAGAACGAGCGGTCGGCATATACCGTAATCACAACCGGTATGATAAGTCCCTGTTGCGCCTGAGTGCGAGCATTAAACGCTTTGCAGAATTCCATAATGTTCACACCACGTTGCCCTAAGGCCGGACCAACTGGGGGACTAGGAGTCGCCTGACCGGCAGCAATTTGCAGTTTTACCTCTCCCACAACTTTCTTTGCCATACGTGTACTCTTTACAATAGTTATGCTTTTTCTACTTGAACAAGATCAAGTTCAACCGGCGTTGCTCGTCCAAAAATGCTAATGAGTACTCGGAGTTTTCCTTTTTCCGGTTTCACTTCCTCGACGACACCAGTAAAATCTTGAAAGGGACCATCAGTCACTTTCACGCTCTCTCCAGTTTCAAAGAGCACCTTCGGCTTGGGCCGTAAGGTGCCTTCTTGTACTTGATGGTTGATCTCCAATACTTCAGCTTCGGAAACGGGAGGAATAGTGCTGGGATCGTTTGTTCCGCCAACAAATCCCGTCACCTTTGGTGTGGATTTGACCACATGCCAGGTTTCATCGTTCATTTCCATGTTAACGAGAATGTAGCCGGGAAAGAATTTGCGCGCCGACGTTCTTTTCCTCCCTTTCACAAGTTCAACGACTTGTTCCTCAGGAACAAGGATGTCAGCAAAATAGTCTTGCTTTCCCAGCATTCGGATGCGTTCCTCTAACGCCGCTTTTGCCTTGCGTTCGTAGCCGGAATAGGTGTGGACGACATACCAAAGCTTCGCCATAGCGATCTCGCAATCTGCTTTAGCTTTTCAGAACCCACTGAAACAACCCCGACAGCACCCAGTCAACAAGGAATAAATAAAGCGCAATAATAGCCACCAAAGCGACTACCACGATTGTGGCAGCTCGCACCTCCTTCGGCGAAGGCCATTGCACCCGATGGAATTCTGCCCATGCTTCCTGAACAAAAGACCGAATTGTAAGAGCCCATTCTTTCATTACTAGCGACACCACAAATACCAGTTGTTACATGAAAATAAAGAAGGAGCACATTTTCAGCGGGTCAGGCAGGATTCGAACCTGCAACCCTCGGATTTGGAGTCCGATGCTCTAGCCGTTGGAGCTACTGACCCCTCATCAACTCTACACTTTTCCCTCTTTATGAGACGTATGCGTTCGGCAAGACGGACAAAACTTACGTAGAGAGATTTTTTCGGTCATGGTCTTTTTATTCTTTGTCGTCGTGTAATTTTTGTGTTTGCACTGCTCACAAGAAAGGGCAACGAGATCTCGCATCACAGCCTCCTCTCAATTTCACAAATTGTGTCACACTAAGATTTTGGTGACGACCCCAGCCCCCACCGTCCGCCCCCCCTCCCGCACCGCAAACCGCAACCCCTCATCCATCGCGATCGGGGTTAAGAGTTCCACCACCATCCG
>Ga0081539_10005549_pt1 | contig 12785 bp, 13 predicted proteins | sample TabmetS4T2R2_FD_71023 | JGI IMG/M metagenome (GOLD analysis project Ga0081539, IMG submission 71023) | Tabebuia heterophylla rhizosphere microbial communities from the University of Puerto Rico - S4T2R2 | ecosystem: Host-associated > Plants > Roots > Rhizosphere ...
ATGATGACGTCGGGGACGACGAGCGCAGGGGCGAGCGAGCGGGCGAGCAGAAAACGATCGGCGCGGGCTGGATGGCGCACGCTGATGTGACCCATGCCGTCGAGGATCTCCAGCTGCGCCAGGATTCGATTGCCGGCGACGAGATCGTCGACGAGCGCCGGATCGACCGGCGTGGACGTCGCGGCCTGTTGTGCACCCGCAACAGCGTTGGTCAGCGGAAGAACAGCGCACGCGGCGCACGAATGAAGAAAGGCTCTGCGCTTCATGGCTTGGCAAATCGCTTGGCGAGACTGTCCAGCGTCGCGCGGTTTCCTCGCTCGAAGAACGCGCGCATCTTCTGCGACTCGTCGCCCGACGTGAATCCGAACATCTTCGCGGTGACCTTGGTCTGGGAGGGGCCGGCAGGCTCGAAATACACGACCGTCCACGTCTTCTCGATCTCGCTGGGGAAGGGAAATCCTCTGGGCGCCTTCACCGTACGAATGGCGATCATCCGGCCGGGATCGTAGGCGAGCAGCTGCTGGTGAATCGTACGGTCGTCATCGAGCTTCGATTGCTTGTCATAGCTCGTGTGCCAGATGGCGCCGACGGTGAGCTCGAAGTCGGTCTTGCCGACCATCCACGATTCCATGCCCTCGCGCGTGCTCCAGGCTTTCCACACCTCGTCGACCGGCGCGTTCACGATTCCTTCCGTGACGACGGCGTCGGTGGACTGAGCAAACAGCGAGGCTGCCGACAGCAGCGCGACGATGGCGACAATTGCGACGCTTCGACTCGTCATCCATTACTCCGCCGGACCTGACAAGGTCCGGCCTACCGTGTCTCGCGCGCCGGCGACAACGCGAAGACGTAGAGCGCGTTGTAAGTCCGATTGGGCTTGATGCCGGCCTGATCCATCAAGCCGCCACTCAATGCACCAATGCCCGTGAGCACCGCGATGTACTGCTTGCCATCGACCGCGTAGGTGATCGTGCTGTTCTGGATCGGTCCGTCCAGCCGTTGTTCCCACAGTACTTTGCCGCTGTCGGCATCAAGAGCCCGGAACGCCTGATCGAGATCGCCCCAGAAGATGAGATCGCCCTCGGTGGCGAGCACCGCGCCGTTCGACGGCGCGCGCTGGCGCAGGATCGGCGTCATTTCGCCGGTCGCTGCGTTCACCTTCATGAGCCCCGACCAGGTGTCGACACTGGCCCCCGGCGCGATCTGCCCGAATCGTTTATCCGCGGCGCCGGGTTCGCCCGCCGTCATGTCGAGGCAGTTCTGGAGGAACGGTACGTACAGCGCGTTCAGCCGCGGGTGATACGCGGTGGGCCAGTAGCTCCGCGTATTCCAGTAGCAAATCAGATGACGCTCACCGGCCTTGGTGAACATCAGGCTCTTGTTGATGGAGGTCCGCCCGGTTTTCGGGTCGATGTTCGAGATCAGGAAGTTCGCGTGATCGAACGGAAACGGCGACGCCCACAGGAACTGACCCGTCTGCCGATCGAGCGCCCAGATGCCGCCGCCTTCACCCACCGACAGCGACACGTCACGCTGCTGGCCCTTGCGAACGTCGGGATTGATCCACTTGACGAACTTTGGATCAGGACTCACCGGGGTACGAATCAGCGTCCGCTCGTGCGGGTAGTCCTCGTCCCAGTCGTCACCCGGAAGGTGCTGGTAGTACCACGCCAGCTTCCCGGTGTCGGGATTCAGCGCGACGGTTGAATTGCTGTAGAGATCAGACGGCGACTCATACGCGATCGCGTCGGGATTTCCCGCGTGGCGTGCGAGCCTCGTATTCGGCATCGGGTTCGAGACGCCCCAGTACACGAGACGTCGCTGCGGATCGTATCCGCCGGGCAATCCCCACGTGCTCGCTTCGCGCTTCGCTTCGGGCGTCCCTCCCCACGTCTTCGCTGCGGCGGGGTCCGAGTCCTGCGCCACCGTGTAGAAACGCCAGACCTCTTTGCCGGTCTTCGCGTCGAGAGCCAGGATGTAGCAGGCGGTGCCGTTGTTGCCGCAGGCGCGGCCGCTGATCACTTTGCCTTCGACGACGATCGTGCCCGCCGTCGGATTGCCGGGCGTCGTCGCCTCCCAGCGCACGGCGCCGGTTCTGGCATCGAGCGCCACGATCGTGTTCCGCGGGCCGTTGTAATAGACCATGTCGTCGTAGATCGACAGCGCCTTGGCCCGTGTGGCGCCACTCGCCCCTTTGTATTCCCACATCAGATCGCCGGTCGCACCGTTGATCGCCTGGATGCCGGAACCTGGCAACTGCACGTAGATCACACCGCGATAGACGATCGGGATGCTCTCCTGTACGCCGCTCCCCAGCTCCCTGGTGAAGGCGACGCGCAGTTGACTGACGTTCGACTTGTTGATCTGCTTGAGAGGACTGAACCGCTGTGCGTCATACGTCCGGCTGTACATCAGCCAGTCGTCGGGGCTCGGGTTCTGCAGCATTTTGTCGGTGACGGGAACGAACGCTTTCTCGTCGCCGTGCACGACAGCCACCGTCAGCAACGCCGCTCCAAGCACGACCTTCAGGACTCGCATGCCGTTCCCCTTTTATACCAACGCCAGCACGCGAACCGGACCACCGGACGCGTTCTCATGCTTTGGCGCGCCGACGACGATCGTCGCCCCCGACGCCGGCACCATCGTCAGGTTCGCCATCAGCTCGATTCCGTACTTCCCCGCGCCGAGCAGCGCCAGGTGCGCGACGTACTTCGCCGCGGCGCCGATGTCGAGACTCAGCGTGTCGATGCCGACGCCGGCGATGTCGCGCTCCTGAGCGAGGAATCGCGCGGCCGCTTCGCTGAAGCCGGGCATGTGCATCGTCCCGCCCTTGTCCTTGTTGAGGAAGCGGTCGGGCGTGCCGATGCGCGCGTCCCATCCCGTGTGAACGGCGACGACCGCGCCGCGTGGCACGCGTCCGTGTTGCTTCTCCCACGCCACGATGTCGTCGACCGTCACCATTGCGTCGGCGTCCTTTGCCGCTCGCATCGCGATCGAGACGACGGCAAGCGGGGCTATCAGGCGATCGACGGGCAGCCGGTCTGCGGTGGGCGCATTCGCCACGAAGTGCGCCGGCGAGTCCATGTGCGTGCCGGTGTGTTCGTCGAAGGTGATCTCGTTGGCGTAGAACCCGTCCTTCGCGATCGAGAACTTCGGCTTGATCTGAACCGGCTTGAACGCCGGAAACACCGGCAGCCTGGGCGAGAAGGTGTGCGTCAGGTCGACGACGTTTCGGAAGCCGCCGCCGAGGCGCACGGCCCCACTCTGTGCGCGGGCTCCGGTCTGCGCCTGCGCGGTCGATGTCGCCGCGACGACGGTAGCGGCGACGCCGCTCAAGAACCCGCGACGCGACAGCTCCGCCCGCACTCCTTCGATGATGAACGGTGCACACATGGCAGTTGGCGGATGCTAGCACACCCTCTGCTTGGTGGATGGTGGTTCGTGGGCGGCGTTATAGGATGACCGCATGACGCGACCGCGGTATCTGCCAAGCCTGTACGTGCAAGTCCTGATCGGCATCGCATTGGGCGTGCTGCTCGGGCTGGTCGCACCGGCGTACGCCACCGCGATGAAACCGCTCGGCGACGGGTTCATCAAGCTGGTGCGGATGCTGATCGCCCCGATCATCTTCACGACCGTCGTCGTCGGCATCGCGCAGACGGGCGCCATGAAGGAAGTGGGACGGATCGGCGTGCGCGCGCTGCTCTACTTCGAGGTCGTTTCGACCGTCGCGCTCGTCATCGGCCTGATCGTCGTGTCGATCCTGCAGCCGGGCGTCGGGCTGAACTTCGATCCCCGCGCCGTCGACACGAGCTCGATTGCGTCCTACACGACCGCGTCGAAAAGCCTGAACACCACCGACTTCATCCTGAAGATCATCCCGGACACGATGTTCAGCGCCTTTTCCACGGGCGAGATCCTGCAGGTCCTGCTGGTCTCCGTCCTGTTCGGCATCGCCATGCTGCGGCTGGGGGAGCCGGCGCGTCCGCTGGTGAACGTGATCGCCGCGGCGTCGAAGGTGCTCTTCGAAATCGTCGCCCTCATCATGCGCTTCGCGCCGATCGGCGCGTTCGGCGCGATGGCATTCACCGTCGGCCAATACGGCGTCGAGTCGCTCTTCTCGCTCGGCAAGCTGATGGCCGCGGTCTATACGACGTGCCTGTTGTTCGTCTTCGTCGTCCTCGGCGCGATCGCCGCTCTCGTCGGATTCAACCTGCTCAAGTTCCTGAAGTACATCGGCGAGGAAATCCTGATCGTGCTCGGGACCTCGTCTTCCGAGTCCGCGCTCCCACGGATCATGGCCAAGCTCGAACGGCTCGGCTGCGCACGTTCCGTTGTCGGCCTCGTCGTTCCGACGGGGTACTCCTTCAACCTCGATGGCACGTCGATCTACATGACGATGGCCGCGCTGTTCGTGGCACAGGCGAGCAACGTCCAACTGACCCTCGGACAGGAGGTCGGCATGCTCGCGCTGTTGATGCTGACGTCGAAGGGCGCGGCGGCCGTCACCGGTGGTGGGTTCATTACGCTCGCCGCCACCCTGGCCGCGTTCCCGTCGATTCCCGTTGCCGGCCTGACGCTGCTGCTCGGCGTCGACCGCTTCATGTCTGAAGCGCGGGCCATCACCAACTTGATCGGGAACGGAGTCGCGACCATGGTCGTCGCGCGCTGGAATGGATCGCTCGATCTCGAACGGGCACGCCGGATTCTCGATGGTGAACCGGTCGAGGATGCGCCCGCCGAACTCTCGCGCGCGGCCTACGCCAGTCGCGCGGAATGAACACGAAGATCACAAAGGCGGTTTCGCCACAAAGGACGCGAAGGTTCCGCTCGACGCGGCGCCCGCGTCGAGCGATGTCTCAAGGGCACGAAAATTCGAAATGATTTCGTGTCCTTTCTTTTTTGGTCTTTGTGTCCTTCGTGGCGAAACCGTCTTCGTGCTCGTTGCTACACGTCGTTGAACCGAAACGTCGTCCCTGGAGGGAACTCGAGACCAAACGAGTCGGCGAGCACGGCGACGAGCTCGTCGTGAGTCTGCAGCGTGCGCGAGCTTACGGTGTCACCACGATCGGTGACCAGTTCGCGGTTCCGCAACGTCAGACGCGCATCCGCGCCAAGGCGTTGAGCGGTCAGTGTCTGGACGAATCGCGAGTTCGGGTGCGTCGACGTGTACCAGTTCGGTGCCTCGTAGTCGATCGGCTCCTGCGGGTCGAGCGTGAAGGCATACAGGTCGAACCACGCACCATCTCGGAACGTCTGCATGACCCACCGAGGCTCCTCGGGCACGGCGCGATAGGTCCACAGAAACTGGCGCGACTCCGCGCCCTCACCAAACGGCACTGGTAACAGGAGGCCGTCAGAGCCGAAGCCCACGTCGGCAATCCACCGCCCGTCGCGAAGCTCGACGAGCAGCATCATGTGCGTCCTCGGCAGCACGGCCGTGGTGCGATAGCGCACCCGGGCCAGGAGACGCGTCACCGAGAAACCGAGCTGTTCGAGCACGGCGGCAAACAACAGGTTCTGCTCGAAGCAGTAGCCACCTCGACGCCCTTCGATCAGCTTCTGCTCCAGCGATGCCAGATCCAGCTTGATCGATTTCCCCAGGAGGATGTCGAGGTTTTCGAACGGGATATGTGTCGCGTGGGCGAGATGCAGCGCGGCTAGCGTCGTGGCCGAAGGCTGAAGATCGCCGGAGTATTCAATCCGGCGAAGGTACCCGTCGATGTTCACGACTTATCGGCGTTCTCGTCCGCGGAGGCTCGGCGGTTCATGACGATGAGCAGGGTGAAGATACCGGCAAACACCAATGTACTGACGACTGCGAACGTTTCGAACATGTCGTCATTGTACCACCTAGGTGCCCGCGGCCAGGGTCACGGTCACGCGACCGAATGCTCGCGCTCGACGTTGAACTCGATCACGTTGCCGTCGGGGTCGGTCACGTAGACCTGCTCCCACGGCGTGGCGTTCTGCCGGTTTTCCCAGAACGGCACGCCACGCGACCGCAGATAGTCGACGGTCTGCTGGTAATTGCCGACGCGAAAAGCGAAATGGCCGTCGCGTCCATCGATTTCGGTGGTGCCGCGCAGCGCGCGTGGGGTCGTGTGCACGATCAAATGGAGCTGCCAGCCACCGAGCTCGTACCACGCGCCGGGAAAGTTGAACGCGGGCCGCTGGATCTCAGGCAGACCGAGAACCTCGCCGTAAAAGTGTTTGGCGCGTGCGAGATCGGTGACGCACACCGAGACATGATGGTGGAACGCGATGAGGCCCATGCTGGATCTTTGATCTGTGATTCCTGATTTCATTTCTGATTCTCGATCGGCGAATCGCGATTCGACCTCGAACACGTCACCGCATCGATCACCGATCCACATAGAAAAATCACCGATCGAGTCGAGCGAGGAACATCAGACGGAGCTCGGCGACGTGGAACTCCGCTTGCAGCATCCGGCGATGTCGTCACTCGATTTCCGCTGCGTCAGCACGTCGTGCACGCGCGTCCGCATGGCGAAAAGTATATCCGCGTGCAGGTTCAAGAACCCCTGGCGGCAGCCGATTACCCCGACGAACCACCGGTGAAGTTACCTATGCCCCACCTTGCAGCAGCGACGCCGACGACCGCACAACTTTCGTGGAGCGATTGGGTTCATTCCCGCGCGTGGCAGGACCATGCCGACGCCATCCCGATGCTGCCGTCGCTGGCCGTCGAGGTCGCCGAAATCGCGCTCGATACCAACGTTCCCGCCACGCGAATCACCGCGATCGTCTCCAAGGATCCGGTGCTGGCAACGAAGGTGATCCAGCTGGCGAACTCGGCGTTCAGTGCGCCGGCCACGGAAATCACCTCCATTCGCGAAGCGGTGGTGCGCATGGGAACGACGACGGTGCGCAACGTCGTGATGACGTCGTGTCTGACGTCGATGATGGAGAATCCGGACGTCTACGGTCCGCGCGGCCGCGCCCTCATCGATCACAGCATCGGCACGGCGTACCTCGCGCGCCTCGTCGCCGAGCGCTGCTGCGGAGATGCGGATGAAATGTTCCTCGCCGGTCTGCTGCACGACATCGGCAAGCTCGTAATCCTCAAGCTCGCGGCGGGAAAGCACGGTGGAGTCGCCAAGCCGACGGTCACCGAAGTGGAACAGGTCCTCGAAGATCAGCACGCCGCGTTCGGCGGTTTTCTCCTCAGGCGCTGGCAGCTGCCGCGCAACCTGCACGACCCGATCGTCTGGCACCACTACCCCGAGGGAGCATCCAACAGGCCGCAGGAGGCGGCGATGATTTACGTCGCCAACCGCCTCGCGCACAAGTACGGGTTCGGCTGCACGCGTGAAGAGATCGACGTCGCCGCCGATCCGTATTTCGCGCATGTCAACGTCGATGCGGCAACGATGAAGCGCTTCGACCAGCGCGCGCCGGGGCTGTTCGAGATAGCGCGAAAGATCACCCAATAACGGTAGGCCGGACCTTCTCAGGTCCGGCGTCGTTCGACAACGCTACGCATCGTCCAGCGTGAATCCCACCTTGATCGTCACCTGCCAGTGGGCGATCTGACCGTTCTCGATGTGTCCGCGCGTTTCGGTCACCTCGAACCACCGCAGGTTCCGCACCGTCGCTGCCGCTCGCACGATCGCATTGCGGATCGCATCATCGGAGCCGTTCGGGGAGGACCCGACGAGCTCGAGCGTCTTGTAGACGTGGTTGGACAACGTAAACCTCCGTTCCAAGCTCCCAGTTCCCGGTCCCCAGTTCCCGTAGTTCAGGGTTCGGGGTTCCACGAACCGGAACGGAACGTCCTGAACGTGGAACCCGAACCACGGGAACTCGGAACCTGGAACCTGGAACAGGGAACGTCACTGATTGGGTAACGCAAACACATAAAGAGCATTTGCGTTCCCCGTCTTCAGCTCCTCCGTCAGACGCGCCACGCCGCCGGTCTGCAACGAGCTGCCCGTGCTGACGGCGACGTATTGCCTGCCGCCAACAGCATAGGTGATCGGATAACCCGTGACGGCAGAGCCGAGGTTCACCTCCCACAGCACTTTCCCGGTGCTCTGATCGAGCGCGCGGAAACGACCGTTGGCATCGCCGCCGAACAGCACGCCGCCGGCGGTCGCCAGCAGCGACGTGGTTCCGGCGCGCTGCTCGTACTTCCACACCGTGGCACCCGTCTCGACCGAGATCGCCTGCACGGTTCCAACCTTGTCGACGCCGGGTGGAAATGCCGGCTTCGTCGTGAAGCCGTACAGCGAATCCGGCGACGGCTTGTCGAGCGTGGCTGTCAGCTCGGCGCACGTGTTCTGCAGTGGAAAGAACATGGTGTTGGTGAGCGGACTGTAGGCGCCGGTCTCCCAGTTCTTGCCACCGTTGGCCGTCGGGCACACGAAGCGGACGTCGCCCTTCTTCTGGAAGATCGACTCGGGGTTCGTCGTCACCTTGCCGGTCGCGCCGTCGATGGCGGCGACCACGGTCTGCAGCACGGTAGGCGTGGCCCACAGGAACTCACCGGTCTGGCGATCGAGCGTGTAGACCACGCCCGTCTTGCCGGGGATTCCGGTGATCACTTTGCGCCGCTCGCCGGAACGAATCCGCGGGTTGATCCACTTCACGGCCTCGCGATTCGGCGTCACCGCCGTGTCGACCAGCAGGCGCTCGAACGGATGATCGAGGTCCCAGTGATCGACGACGTGCTGGTAATACCAGACGATCTTGCCCGTGTCGGCATCGATGGCCAGCGTGCAGTTGTGGAAGAGGTACTGATGATCGTTGCCGCCGAGGGTGTACTTCGGCGCCGGTGACGTGACCGACGTGCCGATGTAGATCAGATTCAGGTCGGGGTCGTAGCTGGGCACCATCCACGTGCCGACGTGACGCCGCTCCTCCCACGGCACGTTCCCCCACGAGTCGCCGCCGGGCTCTCCCGGCTTCGGAATCGTGTGCGTGCGCCACAACTCCTTTCCCGTCTTCGCGTCGTGCGCGGTGATGATGCACGCGTCGGGACCACCTTCCGGCTCGCAGCCCCGTCCCGAGAAGATTTTGCCGTTGGCGACGAGCGGACCTGACGTTTGTTGCGCGCCCTTCGAGTAATCGAGAATCTTGGTCTCCCACGCCAGCTTGCCGGTGGACACGTCGAGGGCGTAGACGAAATCGTCCGCGCTCGTATCGATGATCGTGCTGCCGTAGATGCTCAGGCTGCGATTGATCGACGGCACGGGGAAGTACTTGCCGAGATCGCTCGGCAGCGCGCGGCGATATTCCCACTTGAGGTCGTCGCTGCGTGCATCGAGCGCCTGCACGTAATCCGACGGGTTCGGAAAGTACATGACGCCGCGATAGACGAGCGGCGTGCCTTCCTGGATACCCGGACCCAGCGGACGCGTCCACACCAGCGACAACTGCGAGACGTTGGCGCGCGATATCTGCGTCAGCGGGCTGTAGCCCCATGAGTTGAGCGTGCGACGCCAGTGCAGCCAGTCGCCCGGATCGGGGTTACGAAGCATCTGGTCCGTAACGGGGACGAACGCCGCGCCACGACCTTCTCCGCGTTGCGCCCGCACGCCGGCGGCCACCATCACGCACAGCGCGCACACGATGCACGCAGTCACACGTCTCATGCCTGATCCTTTCGAGCCTCGATCCGCAAATCGTGCTGCGATTGTCGCCCGGCAATCGGTGATTTTTGAATTCGGGTTTCCTCCGGCGTCCGGTTCAAGGCGGTTCACCATCCAAGGTTCCGCCCCTTGCGCCGACCTCCTCGAATCCCGTACTATCGCCCGTCTATTTCCCTCACAATCAGAGGAGCACCGAGACGTGAAAACGGCCATTTTTCGAGTCAGTTTGCTGGTTCTGTGCGTCGCCGCAGGGGGGTCACTCCTCGCCCAGGAAGGACATCCGCTGAAGGGCTCCTGGATCGGAACGTGGGGACCCAGCAAGGCCCACAGCAGTGACATCATCCTGACGCTGAACTGGGACGGCAAAGCGATCACCGGAGTGATCAACCCCGGCACCGACAACATGGAAGTGAAGAACGCGTCGCTCAACCCCGAAGGTTGGCTGGTGCACATCGAGGCCGACGGCAAGAACGCCGCAAACGGCCAGGCGGTGCACTACGTGATCGACGGCAAGATCGACAATCTCGCCTTCCGCAACCGAACGGTCACGGGCACCTGGAAGGGCGGCAGTGAGAGCGGCGCATTCAAGATCCAGCGGCAGTAGGGAGACGCGAACATGAGCATTCGTTCCACCCGCCTGGCACTGCTGCTCGGCGGATCGCTTCTGGCGGCCGCGCCAACGGTCATCGCGCACCACGCGATCGCCGCGAAATTCGACGAGACCAAGTCCGTCACCCTCAACGGCATCGTCACCGACGTCGACTGGAAGAACCCGCACGTTCACATCCTGATCAACGTCAAGACCGGCAACGACGTCGTGAACTGGGCCGTTGAGCTCGAGAGCCCGATTGCGCTGCAGCAGAGCGGCTGGGCGAGCGACGCCGTGCAGGTGGGCGATACGCTCACGGTCCAGGGAATCAGCGCGCGCAATGGCAGCAAGCAGGCCTGGGCACGGTCGGTCGTGATGACCAAGACCGGACGCCAGATCCTGATGGTCCGCAACACCATGCCGCCGGCGCCGCTGCAGCCTCGACCCGCACCGAAAGGTGCCGACGGAAAGCCGCGTCTGGGCGCCGCACCCGGGGGCGTGCTTGGCTATTGGGCATACCCGAGCGCGACCGTCCTGAAAGACAAGGATTCGAACGTCGCGATGGACGCATCGGGACTGCTGAAGAACGTCGCCGAGGCCGACAAGGTGGCGCCGATGCAGCCGTGGGCGCTGGCGCTCTACAAGGAGCGGCAGCGGCGATTCCTGCAGGATGACCCGACGTATCTGAACTGCAAACCGCCAGGCGGACCGCGTCAGTTCCAGCAGCCCGAGGGCGTGCAGTTCGTTGAAGATCCGGTCCGGCAGCGCATCTTCCTGCTGCTCGGTGGCGGCAACAGCAATTACCGCATCCTGTGGATGGACGGCCGGGGTCACAAAGGCCAGGTCGGCGGTGACGATGACAACCCGCTGTACTACGGGCGCGCCGTGGCACAATGGGAGGGCGATACGCTGGTCGTCGATACGAGGGGCTTCAACGAGGACTTCTGGTTCACCAATGGTGGCCTGCCCCACACCGAGCAGCTTCGTCTCGTGGAGCGGTTCACCCGGTCGGACTTCGATACCTTGCGCTACGAGGTCACGATTGAGGATCCCGGCGCCTACACACGCAACTGGTCGACGGGCTGGACCATGCGGTGGGTGGCCGATCAGGAATTACCCAAGCACTTCTGTCAGGATAATAGGCCATAATTGGGAACGCCAATCTTGCATGCAAGGGCAGCAGTGGCCCTGTATGCAACCGCGGTCGTGGTGGTTCGCGGACGCTCAGGTCCGCGCCGCATGTAACGGAGGAAACGGAGATGAAACGGTATTTAGTTGGCGGCGTGATCGTCCTCGCGCTCGTGCTGGGCGCCGGACGCACCTTTGCCCATCACTCGTTCACGGCTGAATTCGATGGCAACAAGCCAATCACGCTCACCGGCATCGTCACCAAGGTGGAATGGACCAATCCGCACGTGTGGTTCTACGTCAACGTGAAGGATGAGAAGACTGGCGAAGTCGCCAACTGGGGCGCCGAGATGGGACCGCCGCACGGCCTGCAGCGCCGCGGCTGGCGTCGTGACTCGCTCAAGGTCGGCGACGTCGTGACCGTCAAGGGTTCGCTCGCCAAGAACGGCAGCAAGCGCATGAATGCGAGCGCCGTGACCTTGGCCAACGGTCTGCGCCCGGGCGAAACGCTCGACGCGGCGTCGAGCCAGGGTGGCAACGTCGATTAGTGATTTCTGATCTGTGATTTGTGATTGTGCTTGGTGATTGAAGATTTTGCGAATCGCCACTAGTTCACAAATCGCAATTCGCAAATCACAAACGAATCACAGATCACTAATCGCCTATCACCAATGACCATTGTCCGATTGTTGATTGCCACGGCGCTGTTCATTGCCTCCGTATGGATAGCGCCGCTGGCCGCTCGAGGCCAGGCCCCTCAACAAAGCTCGGGGCAGGCGGCAGCCGGCGGTCAGAGTGCGAACCCGAATCAAGGTGGACGAGGCGCCGACGTGCAGGTCGGCGTGCCGGGCGGTGGCCGCGATCAGGGAACGGGCGGCAATCGCGGGCAGGGCGCGGGTCGAGGCCGAGGGCCGCAGACTCCTCCGCCGCCGGCGCCACGCAACGAGAAGGGACGGGTCGTGCTCGGCGGAGCGACGCCGAAGGACAAGGGCGTGTGGCTGCCGGTGTTCGGTATCCGCGATCCCATCTCGACCTACGAGAAGGTCCCGTTCCAGCCCTGGGCGAAGGCGCTGTACGACTACCGTCAAGCCAACGAGCTCGAGCCGCACACCCGGTGCAAGGCCTCGGGTACCGCGCGTCAGTTCCTGACGCCGTATGGGGTCGAGTTCGTCGAGCTGCCGGAACTGGAGCGCATCTACATCTTCGACATCGGCGGCCCGCACACCTACCGCACGATCTACATGGACGGCCGCACGCACCCGGCGAAGGTCAACGACTCGTACTACGGCCATTCGATCGGCTGGTGGGAAGGCGACACGCTGGTGGTCGACACCACGGGCTTCAACGAGAGCTTCTGGCTCGATCGGCGCGGCTTGCCGCACACGGCGGCGATGCATACCGTCGAGCGGTTCACGCGCGTCAACGCCGCGGCGATCGATTACAAGATCACCGTC
>Ga0081539_10005550_pt1 | contig 12784 bp, 7 predicted proteins | sample TabmetS4T2R2_FD_71023 | JGI IMG/M metagenome (GOLD analysis project Ga0081539, IMG submission 71023) | Tabebuia heterophylla rhizosphere microbial communities from the University of Puerto Rico - S4T2R2 | ecosystem: Host-associated > Plants > Roots > Rhizosphere ...
CCGAGCGTTAGGTATTGGAACTTGTATGCATCCCGGCGGCAACGCGGTAAAGGTAAGAGACCAGATGCACCACATTGATTTGAAAGACACTGTGCTGATCGATGATCAGCACACGCCTGGATCACCGGTCTTGGTGTGGTTCCTCATCATGGCGTTGATTAGTGTCTTCTTCTATGACCTGCAACACCGATTGCCATTTTTGATCGGGCTGGTTTACCTCGCACTTTTAATACCGGGACTTTTAATCGCGGTTTTACAGGTCACCACCGTGATCAAAAAGCGAGGTCGGTTGAGAGAGGCGTTCAAATTATTATTGATTCTAGCCGTAATAACATCGATGGCGACAGGAAAGGCGTTAGACTTAGGAGCACAACTTCGATTCCATCTCTTCAGTCCATATTATGAGCAAACGGTGAAACAGGTATTGACAGCCGGTACTATTCAAGAGAAGGAGGCCAGATGTGCTGAAAAATGCCGACTCAATATCGAGAATGGAATTGTCAGGCAGGTATTTTTCCCGATCGGAATGGTGGGAGAATATTATGGATGGGAAGCGGTTGTCTATGATGTCATTGGTGAAATGGCAGAGATGACGACAGAGGGGAATTTTAAGGATTTTTTGACTGCGGAGTGATCGAGGCGCAACACCTGAAAGGCTCATGGTATTTCTGCATCCTATCTCATGATTGAGCTGGTGCTGATGTGTTCACTGTCCATCGGACCTTCACCCACAAGTGAACGCGCCCTGCCAGGCGCACAAATAAGACGGCGGCGTATCAAACGCCGCCGTCCTCACGCGCTCAAGTCACCAAAGAACAGACTACCCTTTGACGACCCGATGAGGTCCCCAGAGTGGGACGCGTTTCATGCATAGCAGCGCGTCCTGCTCCATCTTCAATACAGTTCGAAGCGGTCGAGGTTCATGACCTTCGCCCAGGCCTTCGCAAAGTCCTGCACGAACTTCTCTTTGCTATCGGCCTCAGCATAGAACTCCGACACGGCTCGCAACTCGGAGTTCGACCCGAAGATCATGTCAACCGGAGTCGCGGTCCACTTGACCTTGCCGGTCGTGCGATCGACCCCTTCGTAAATGCCTTCGGACGTGGAGGACTTGCTCCATTTGGTGGACATATCGAGCAGATTCACAAAGAAGTCATTGCTCAGGGTTCCGGGGCGATCGGTAAAGACCCCATGCTTAGCCTGTCCCGTGTTGGCATTGATGACCCGCAGGCCGCCGACCAGAACGGTCATTTCAGGAACGGTGAGCGTCAGCAGATTCGCCCTCTCAACCATCATTACCGCCGGTGACAGGCGCTCACCTTTGCGGTAATAGTTCCGAAAACCGTCGGCGGTCGGTTCAAGCGGTGCGAAGGACGTCACATCGGTTTGAGCTTCAGACGCGTCCACGCGCCCGGCGGTGAAAGGCACTTGCACGGTGTACCCTGCATTCTTTGCGGCCTGCTCGATGGCAGCGCTGCCACCCAGCACGATCAGGTCGGCGAGCGAAACCTTCTTCCCGCCGGATGCCGCGCCATTGAACTCCTTCTGGATAGCCTCCAGCCGCTCCAATACTTTATTCAGTTCAGCCGGATTGTTGACTTCCCAATCTTTCTGCGGTGCGAGGCGAATGCGCGCGCCGTTCGAGCCGCCGCGCATGTCGGTGCCGCGGAACGTGGCCGCCGAGGCCCAGGCCGTCCTGACCAGTTCAGGGACGGTCAGTCCCGATGCGAGGATCTTGGATTTCAGCGTCGCCACATCCTTCGCATCAATCGACTTATAGCTGACGCGAGGGAGTGGATCTTGCCAAATCAGGTCCTCACGCGGAACTTCAGGACCGAGATAGCGGGAACGCGGCCCCAGGTCGCGGTGAGTCAGCTTAAACCATGCCTTGGCAAACGCGAGCCTGTATTCCTCCGGATTCTCCAGAAAGCGCTTTGCAATTTTCTGGTAGCTCGGGTCGAACTTCAGCGCGAGGTCCGTCGTGAACATGATCGGCGCATGCCGCTTTGACGAGTCGTGCGCGTCCGGCACGAGGTTCGCTGCCTGCCCATTCGCGGGAATCCACTGGGTCGCACCGGCGGGACTCTTTGTCTGCACCCAATCAAAGGCAAACAGGTTGGCGAGGTACTCCGAACTCCAGGCAGTCGGCTTGGAGGACCATGCGCCTTCCAGACCGCTCGTGACCGTGTCGCCCGCATTGCCCTTGCCGCATTTGTTCTCCCAGCCGAATCCCTGTTGCTCCATCTCGGCGGCTGCGGGCTCAGGGCCGACGCATTTGCCCGGCTCGTGTGCGCCGTGCGCTTTACCGAAGGTGTGCCCACCAGCGATGAGCGCAACCGTCTCTTCGTCGCTCATCGCCATGCGGCCAAAGGTTTCGCGGATATCTCTGGCGGCCGCCATCGGATCCGGCTTGCCGTTCGGCCCCTCGGGATTCACATAGATCAGGCCCATCTGCACAGCGGCAAGCGGATTCTGAAGTTTACGATCTCCGCTGTAACGCTCATCGGCAAGAAACTTCTTCTCGGGTCCCCAATAGACCATGTCCGGCACCCAGTCGTCCTGGCGCCCGCCGGCAAAGCCGTAGGTCTTGAAGCCCATGGATTCCAGCGCGACATTTCCGGCTAAGACCATCAGATCAGCCCAGGAGATCTTCTGACCATACTTCTGCTTGACCGGCCAGAGCAGTCGCCGCGCTTTGTCGAGGTTGCCGTTATCCGGCCAACTGTTGAGCGGCTCAAATCGCTGTTGGCCGCCGCCGGCGCCGCCGCGGCCATCAGCCACACGATAAGTGCCGGCGCTGTGCCAGGCCATCCGGATGAAGAATGGTCCGTAGTTGCCGTAATCGGCCGGCCACCAGGGCTGCGACGTCGTCATGACCTTCTTGATGTCCTGTTTGACGGCATTGAGATCGAGTTTCGCAAACTCCTTGGCATAGTCAAACTTTTCTCCCATCGGGTTGGACCCGGCGGAGTGTTGCCGGAGCGGTGTGAGGTCTAGTTGCTCAGGCCACCAGAACTGGTTGGACTGAGCATTGGCGTCATACGTTGACACCAACGAAAGCGCAGCGACCGCGAAAGCGGCGAGCACCGTCTTCAAGTTCTTCTTCATTGACTTCTCCTTGATTGAACGGAAAGTCCGTTCAGCTTGATGTGGGCGGCACCGCAATCTTGCTCCGATAGCGGGTCCTTTAGTAAACGGACAAAAACACAATTACTCACGGGCTTGACGCCTCAAAATGACGATCTACCGGGGGGCCGATCGATTCGACCAGTTGTTGAAAGACATGTTTTACTCGCGCGACCTTGGCCGGTGTTATTAGAATATCCACTTGTGATGAAATGCATTTGAACGTTGTGGTGTTCACCGGGAATAACACGCGAATCGAAGTTTTATTCCCTTCCGGGAAAAATTATTTTTCGGAAATATTCCACAATCGCGGGTGTCATTCTCTTTAAGGTAAGGATGAGAAAAAAAAGAGGGTCCGGAGATCTCGCCGATAAAGATCTCATCGGATTGCCGCGAGGCTGCCCTTGAGCATCCGGGTGCGCTTTTCGGATTGACGATGGTTCTGAGGCGGAATCGGGTAGAAACCGAGGACTTTGTCCAGGAAACCTACCTGCGCGCAACGCGCGCCCTTGGCCGGCGGTTGATAAAGCTAAAGAACGAAAGTTTACCTTGCTGGGCGAGCAGCAAAATGGCAAAAGCTGTGAACTGTTTCGACACCGAGGCGACGTGAAATGGTGTGTCCGGCTTGATCGGGATCTCGTGATCGAGGTCAGCCATTCCATAACCGCGTTTGTAAATGATCCGGCTGTCTTTGATCACGGCCAGCGCACAACCAGGCGAATTGGGTTTATCAAATTGGGCGAAAACCTGATCAACTTGTGCCGCCAAACCGTTCTCGCCGGATTGTGTCAGCGATATTGCAGGTAACAGGAGCAGCGAGAGCGAAGAGAGAGTGAAAATGAGCACGCGACGCTGGAAAGGAGTTGAGTTCATGATCGGTTCCTCACTTGCCGAGAGATATAAAACTCTTAAATAACCTTTGCCATTCATGTCTGACTCAGCTGATTTCGAGCAGACTCGACTCTCACCTCAATCAAATCGAGCGGCCAGGACAACTTTATTGTAATCGTAACGCGATGATGGGATCGATTCGCGTGGCCTTGCGGGCCGGAATGTAACAGGCCGCAAGCGTCGTGAGAAGCAGCCCTGCGCCGACAGCCACGAGGGTTGTCGGGTCATTCGCGCTGACACCGAAGAGCAGCCCGGAGATCAGCCGCATCAACCCCAGACTGCCGGCCAGGCCGCAAAACAATCCGGCGCCTGAAAGGATCAGCCCTTGCCGGAGGACAAGGCGGCGGACCTGACTGGGCTGCGCGCCCAGCGCCATGCGGATGCCGATCTCCTGCGTTCGTTGCGTAACGGCGTAATTCATCACGCCGTACACGCCCACCAGGGTGAGCACCATCGCGATCGCGGCGAACAGGCCGAGCAGGAACACATTGAACCGGAACGGGGCGACCGAATCGTAAATGATGTCCTCCATGGTTTTGACGTTCGACACCGGGAGCGTCGGGTTGAGACCGGCGAAGACCTTTCGCGCCGAATCGGCAAGGACGGTCGGGGCTGTTTCGGTCCGCAACAGAAAATTCATGGTGCGGCCGAGCCCTTCCGTGAGGAATGGTGACTGTGCGGAGGTCTGATACATCTGCATCCCGGTCTCTCCGGCGAGTGTCGTATGTTTGACATTGCCGACAACGCCGACGACCGTCACCCAATCGGGTTGTTCATTGGGCAGGGGGACTCCGACGGTCATTCGTTTTCCGATCGGATCTTCTCCGGGCCACATCTTTTCCGCCAGATTCTGATTAATGACGACCACCTGCAAAGCCCGCTGATCGTCTGCCTCGGTTAAGGTCCTGCCCTTGATGAGTGGGACGCCCATCGTTTGGAAATAGCCGGGCGCGATAATTCGATAACTGGCCAGCGGGGCATCCGCGGGCGTGGGAAGCGGCCGGCCTTCGACCGAGAAGATGAATTGTGGCCCCCCGGAGGCGAGCGGCGTTTGGGAGATGCCGCTGACGGAATTTACCCCCGGCAATGCCGACAACCGCTGGATGGCTTCCCTGTAAAAGCCGACCACGCTTGCGCCGTCCGCGTATTGGGCGGGCGGCAGAGAGATTTGCATCGACAGCAAGCGTTCCCGGTTGAAACCTACGTTAACGTCCTGGAGCCTGGAGAAACTTCTGATGAGCAGTCCGGCGCCGACCAGCAGCGTGAAGGCCAGCGCCACCTGAACGATCACCAGCAAGCTTCGAAGACGGTTCCCGCGGCCGTGCCCGGCGGCGGATTTGCCGCCCTCTTTCAACGTTTCGTTGAGATTCGGCTTCGACGCCTGCCAGGCGGGAATAAGGCCGAAGAGGACGCCTGAGAGAACAGACGCCAGGAGCGTGAAACCCAGCACCCGGCCGTCTACGCCGATCTCGGCCGCTCGCGGAATTCCCTGCGTGTTCAATCCAATCAGCGCCTCCGTCAGCCAGACTGCGACCGCCACGCCGATCGCGCCCCCGATCAGGGAGATTAACAGGCTCTCCGTCAACATCTGGCGAATGAGCCGGCCGCGGCTGGCGCCGAGCGCCAGTCGGACGGCCATCTCTGACGAGCGAGCCGCCGATCGCGCCAGCAGCAAGTTGGCCACGTTCGCGCAGGCGATCAAGAGGACGACGCCGACTGCGGCCAGCAAGATCGTCAAGGCCGGCCGGATATTCAGGACAACCAGGTCCTGGTATCGAACGAGCGTCACGCCCCAGCCGTTGTTGAATTCGGGATATTGCGAGGCCAGCCGGGCGGCGATAGTGGACATCTCCGCCTGCGCCTGCGGTTGCGTGACGCCCGTGGCAAGACGGGCCACAACCTGGATGTTATGCATGCCGCGGTCAGCGTTCTGGTAGGAGATAGCAAGCGGCATCCAGAATTCGATGTTTGGGCGAGTATCGTTCGGCATCACCCCGATCACAGTTACGCTCTGGCTGTTGATCGGGATCGCCTGCCCGATGATCCGAAGGTCGCCGCCAAAGCGCCGGCGCCAGAGCCGCTCAGATAAGAGGATGACCGGCTGCGCGCCGGGGCGGTCTTCCTCCGCAGTGAAATTCCGTCCGTGGATCGGAGCTACGCCAAGGGTAGGAAAATAATCCCACGTCACTTTTTCTCCCTGAATCTTCTCAGGCCGCTCGTTACTCGTGAGATTTCCCGTAAAGAGCTGGCGCGCGCTCATTGCCTCAAAAGACTTGCTCTGCTCTTTCCAATCTCGGTAGTTCAATGTCGAAGCCGAGATGCCTGGAGGCGGGAATTTAGCGCCCGTCTCCAAGGCAAAGACCAACCGGTCGGGTTCTTTGAATGGCAGCGACTTGAGCATCACCCCGTTGACAACGCTGAACAGCGCGGTGTTCGCGCCCAATCCCAACGCCATCGTGATCATCGCGACTGCCGTAAACCCGGGGTTCTTGAGCAGCACCCGCAAACCGAACCGTATATCCCGTAAGACCGTTTCCATGAGCGCCTCCGATGAGTCTCAGATGAGCCTCTATTGCTATCGATTAAATTGAGATTGAAACAGTGACTTCTATTTATCATCCGCATTTCGCATTTGGCAATCGAAAGCGCCCGCGGTTTTAGGCCAAAGCGCGCATCGGCCAGGTGCCTTTTTCTTCTTTCAAAAACTTTGCAAATTTTTGGCGAGACTTTGGTAACTCAAGTTCTTTGAGTTGTAACGCGCGTGCTGAAACATACTTGACATTTATCAAGGTCGCCATCAACGTCAAAATCGCCCCGTTTTCCTTCGTGTCCTCCGTGGCCAATGATATATTGCCTGGAATCGGGCAATCGCCTGATAGGGGTGTGATGCGCGGATTTGCACCCCCGGAGTAGAGCAGTTTTGATCATCGACCCGCCAAATCTGGCCAGGTCGCCAATTCATCCACAAATGGAGGTTCCATGAAAGTCCTCGCATCGATGACGAGAATCGGCTGTTTACTCCTAATAACTACTGGTCTCGCCTGGAGCCAGTCTTTTACCGCCGCGGTTCGCGGAGTCGTCACCGACCCGACCGGCGCCGCAGTACCCAACGCGAAAATCATTATCACGGAAGCTGAGCGCAACGTGCAGCATCCGACAACTACCGACGCTCAAGGCCGGTATCAGGTGAGCGCGCTACCACCCGGCCAATACACCATGATTGTGGAAGCCAATGGCTTCAGAAGATATGCTCAAAGCTCATTTCCGCTCTTGGTTCAGCAGCAGGCAACGATTGATGTTCAGTTGCAAATTGGCGAGGTGGCGTCAGTCGTCGAAGTCGAGGGCTCAGCGCCGCTGGTCAATACGACGATTTCGAATCTCGGTCAGGTGATCGAGAACAAGTATATCCTGTCATTGCCCAACCTGGCCCGTAACTCGATCAGCCTGGTCTACCTCACGCCCGGCGTGGTGGGCGCCGGTGGACGACGCGGCGACTCGAGTACTAACTTCGTCGCCAACGGCTCGCGCAACTCGACCTCGGATGTCCTCGTGGACGGCGTGACGGTAGTGACTGTCGAGCAGAATTCCGGCATTACGGATCTGAAGTTCTCACCTTCCGTGGATGTCGTGCAGGAGTTCAAGATGCAGACGAACTTCTTCTCGGCTGAGTACGGCCAGACAGGCGGCGCGGTGGTCAACATGGTGACCCGCTCCGGCACGAACGACTATCATGGCACCGGTTACTACTTTCTCCGCGATGCCGCTTTGAACGCGAACGACTGGTTCTCCAACCGGGCCGGGCGGCCACTGCCGGCGTTCCACCGCGATCAATTCGGCGGTGTTCTGGGTGGGCCGATCATTCGCAACAAGACGTTCATCTTCGGTGGTTACGAATACACGAGGCAGGATAACCCGACCAGTAGGACGAGTACGGTCCCGACAGCGCTGCAGCGCGAAGGCGACTTCTCGCAGACGTTCAATGCCTCCGGCCAATTAATGACGATCTATAATCCGTTCGACACGTTCATCAACTCCTCGGGCGCCGTCGAGCGCCGGCCATTCGCCGGCAACAAAATCCCTAAAAACATGATGGACCCGGTCGCACTCAAGGCGCTCAGCTATCTGCCGCTTCCGAACCAGCAGGGCGCCGCATTCACCAACACCGCGAACTGGTTCAACAACGGGGTCGATCACAGCACCGCACATCAGATCAACATCAGGGGCGACCACAACTTCAGCGAGAGAACAAGGGCCAGCGGCCGGTACAGTCAAGCTCGCAGCGACGGAACCAATCCGAACCTGTTCGGTGACGACAACCCGGCCTACTTCACCGGCGGTCCGAACGCGACGCGAACCCATGCGATGGTGGCCGAACTTACCCACACATTCAGCGCCACAACGCTGGTGACCTTCCGCTACGGCTTCACCTACTCTGACTTTCACCGCAATCCTCTCGTGGGATACGGGTTCGACGTCACCACACTCGGACTGCCCGCCAACATGAAAGATGCCGCGACGCATCGCGTCTTCCCGCGCTGGGCTCCTGATGGATTCCAGGAGTTTGGCACCGAGCCGTACTGGGTCATGGACCGGCAGGAAGGCGTTCACCACTGGTCCGCCGCGCTGACTAAGGTTTGGGGTCCACACAATATTAAGGTGGGCGGCGAGCGCCGTTACAACATGCTTGACTACAACCAGCCCGGCAATCCCTCGGGACGCTTCAACTTCGCCCGTGGAGTTACTTGCCGCACGCTCAACTCCTGCGCGGGCAATGAAGGCAATGGCCTGGCCACGATGTTGCTTGGCTGGGCAACCGGCAGCGAGTACCACATCGAACCGAAGACATTCTCTCGCTCAGCTTACTGGGGATTTTACTTCCAGGATGACTGGAAGATCACCAGCCGGCTGACGCTCAACTTCGGCTTGCGCTACGACTTTGACGTTCCCCGCTGGGAACTCCAGAACCGCTACAGTTATTGGGATCTCGAGGCGCAGTCACCGGTCAAAGTCCCAGGTCTCGATACACGCGGCGTAATCAAGTTCAACGATGATCAACGCCGGTCTCCGTTCGACTCGGACATGAACAACTGGCAGCCGCGCATTGGCTTCGCATTTGCGGCCACTCCGAAGACCGCCATTCGCGCCGGCTACGGTCTGTTCTATCAGCTCTCGCGCGCCACCGTGTTCGGTCGCCCGGGGACAGGTTTCACGATCAACTCGCCAGTGGTCTGGACGACCGATTCGAACGCAACCCTCAATCGCCGCCTCAGCAATCCGTTCCCGGATGGTGTCTTGCAACCGCCCGGTCGGTCTCAGGGGGATGCGACGCTGCTTGGATTCGGCGCAGGGACGATTGTCCGATCGAATAACAGGAACCCCGAGTACCACTCGTGGAACTTGTCGATCCAGCGTGAGTTGCCGATGCAGTCCGTTCTCGAAGTGAACTACACGGGCAGCCGGGGAACGCACCTGTTCGTACCGTTAACGACGCTCTCGCCGCTTCCCCAGAGCTATTGGGGGCAAGGGCGGACGGCTCTGCAGGCGCAGGTGCCGAACCCTTTCTTTGGCCTGATCACGGATCCACGCTCGCCGCTCAGCGGCCGGACGGTACAGGCATTCCGTTTGCTCCGCCCAATGCCGCAGTTCGACGGAACCAGCGTAGGAACGGCTGAACCTGCACGCGGCGATTCCAACTATCACGCTCTGCAGCTCAAGTGGGAGAAGCGGTTCGGCAAGGGGCTCACCGCTCTTACGCACTATACGTGGTCAAAGATGATCGACAACGCGTCGCACACCTCATCGAATGTCTCATGGCTCGGCGGCTCGACCAGTATTCAGAACATCTGGGACCTGCGGAGCGAGCGTGCATTATCATCGCACGATATCGCTCACCGCGTGGTGATCACCGGCACGTACGAGCTGCCCTTCGGCAAGAACCGGCGATTCGGTGCGAACATGAACAGGTTCATGAACTTGCTGGCGGGCGGCTGGGGCATCAGCGGTATCGCTCTCATGCAGAGCGGAATGCCGCTGGCGGTAACACAGTCCGGCGGCAACATCTGGGACGGTACTCAACGTCCGAACCTGATCGGTGATCCGAGCACCTCGGGCCGCGTTCAAGATCGTCTCAACAATTGGTTCAACACCGCCGCTTTCTCGCAACCTGCCATTGACACTCCCGGCACCGCTCCGCGCAACCTCAACTATCGCGGTCCCGGCATCAAGACGCTGGATGCCGCGGTGCTCAAGAGCGTCCCAACCTGGGAAGGCCACCGGCTCGAGATCCGTCTTGAAGCCCAGAATGTCACCAATACACCCATGTTCGGCGATCCCGGGGGGCTGGCCTTCGGAGCAACCAACTTCGGGCAGATTACCGGCCTGCGTAACGGAGTTGGGCCGCGCAATATGCAGTTCAGTGTCAAGTATTACTTCTAACCCTGTGGTCAAGGGTGGATGCGATTCGTCGCATCCACCCGCCTTTGATCCACCTGTCTATCGTACCCGGCATCTTTAGTTCATAGTGATTGTCGTCTCAGATCGGATTTCGCTGAATGAAAGTTACACCAGCTGAGATCGAGAATGTCCTCAGATTGCTCGCCGCCACGCCGCGGCGCATCGCATCGTTGAGTCGGGAAGTTGAAACCAGCAAATTGCATTTCAGGCCTCACCCGGACTCCTGGTCGGCGAACGACATCCTGGCTCATCTGCGCGCCTGTGCTGACGTTTGGGGAAAGAGCATGGTGGAGATGATCACTCGGGATCATCCCAAATTGCGATACATCTCCCCGCGCGGCTGGATTCGCAAGACAGATTATCTTGAACTGGAATTCCGAGAATCGCTGAAGGCTTTTACTGATCAGCGCCGCGAACTGCTGAGGGTGTTAAAAGGCCTGGCGATCAAGGATTGGTCGCGCTCGGCGACATTTACGGCGACAACGAAAGGGACTGAACAAACGGTCTATAGTTATGCTTGCCGCATTGCGGAACATGAGAACAAACACTGTGGCCAGATCGAAGCCGTATTGAATAGCCTGTAACTTAAGTTATCTGGCGTACTAACTCTACAGATCTCAGATAGTGCATCGACAATCAAAGAATTGTGGCGCGGGTTTGCAACCGGCGCCTTCCTTCCCCAAGCGAGCACTGGTTGCAAACCCGCGCCACAACGGGCCGATATTGATCGAGTCGTAGCACCGGGAAATCTCGGTCACAAAGCACTACCATCAGTGGAAGAACAGGCTCAATTGACAGTTTTAACGCGCCGCCAGACAGAGACGGCGATCGTTCCAGCCCCCGCACTGGCAGGCACTTGATAAGACAACTCATCACCGGAGAGCTTGTACTGCCGCGTCTGCGTCGTGTGTTCCCAATTCGGAAACGCCGCATGGTCGATCTTGAATTGCAACGTCTGCCGGGCCGCATCCACCACGATGTGGCCGACATGAGTGCTCAGCCCCAGAACGGCGGCCTCGTATTCCTGCGGAGTGCCCCGTTTCTTATCGCCGGACGCGAATTTCGGACGATCAGGGCGAAAGATCTGGAGGGAATATTGTCCATCTCCGTCAACCATCAACACCCCTTTGGCGTCGGGTCCATAAGCGGGATCTGTCACCCTGGCGCCATCCGGACCGATGATCTCAGCCGCACGTAAAATCCAGGTTCCCGCAAGGGGAGAGCGGAGAGATTCGTTTCCCGACTGCAACCCGCCCGCGGTCGCGATGAAGACCATCACTTGTGACGTCACAATCCACATCACTAATAATAGACTACTCAAGATAATCGCTATTTTCTTCGCCACATTTTTCATCGGAAGCCCGATCGATTCCTTTATCGCCAATAACTATGACTCCTTTCCCTTGCCATCAATCGCCGTGACCAAGCTTCTGACCGGCGACTCCAAGGTGCGGAGCCGAACTTTCTTACCTGGCAATCCTGTGGGCGATAGAATATTGTTGAGAGACCATTAGGACAAGTTGATAATTTTTACTTGAAAGTTGAGTTTTGCTGGACAATGAAGTTGACGAATCTGGATCTGGATACATTGCGCACGCTGGTAGTCGCGAATGATCTGGGTGGGTATGGCGAGGCGGCGCGGCGCCTTGGGCGCACGCCATCTGCCATCAGTTTACAAATGAAAAGGCTTCAGAATGACCTTGGGGCGCCTATTTTTCGCAAGGACGGCAGAGGAGTCGCGCTGACCGAAGTAGGAGAGATCGTGCTTCGTTATGGTCGGCGCATGCTCGATCTGAATGATGAATTATTAGACACTATCCGCGGCGCATCGCTGAAAGGATCCATGAGGTTAGGTTTCTCACAGGACTTCGCTGAAACCATTCTACCTGCAGTGCTCTCACAATTCACGAAGCATTATCCTTTAGTTCTGATGGAAGTTCGGATCGAGGGAAACGCGGCTCTGGTCGAGGCGGTTGGGAAGGGGGATTTGGATCTGGCATTGGTCATCGGCCATGCCGACCGTCCGACCGCTCAGCTTCTTGGAGAGCTGGAGCTAGTCTGGATCGCCGGGCAGGAATTCTCCGTGCGATCCGAGCAACCTCTTCCCCTCGTGGTTCTCGGACCACAATGCATGTTTCGCAAGGAAGCGATCCAAAAGCTCGATCAGGCAAATATGGCCTGGCGCATCGCGGCAGTCAGCCCCAGCTTGTCGGGTCTATGGGCTTCTGCGCTCGGAGGATTGGGAGTCACCATCCGGAGTTCCTTTGGACTGCCGGCGAAATTGGTTTGGGGCAAAGAGATGTTCAACCTCCCA
>Ga0081539_10005551_pt1 | contig 12783 bp, 10 predicted proteins | sample TabmetS4T2R2_FD_71023 | JGI IMG/M metagenome (GOLD analysis project Ga0081539, IMG submission 71023) | Tabebuia heterophylla rhizosphere microbial communities from the University of Puerto Rico - S4T2R2 | ecosystem: Host-associated > Plants > Roots > Rhizosphere ...
GGCCGGACCACGCGACCGTTGCAGAGCCACAGAGCGAAACGGCGAGACTAATACCGCGCGGTGCAGCGACCTAGCTGACTTCGCTGAAGCTCGCGGCCGGGCACGACTTGCTGCAGCGGCGAGCGGGATTGCTGGGGCAATCTCGCGCGGCGCGCCCATGGCCTCCTTGCGTCGGACCCAGCGCGACAAACGGCCGGTATCGTCCTACATTCTCCCGCATGCCGAGAGAATTGAGGAACGGCCCGATGCAGGACATCGAAGCCTTCCTGGCGATCATCGAGGCGGGCAGCCAGACCGCGGCGGCGCGCCGGCTCGGGCGCTCGCTGCAATCGGTCAATCGGTCGTTGACGGCGCTGGAGCGCAGCGTCGGCGTCGAGCTGGTGCGGCGAACCACGCGCCAATCCTTCGCGACCGAAGCTGGCCTCACATTTTACCGCCGCGTCAAACCCGCCTTGGTCGAGATCCGCGAGGCGCACCTGGAAGCGTCCAGTGGACGCGTCAAGCCGTCCGGCCTGCTGCGCGTCGCTGCGCCGGTGCTGTTCGGCACGACGTTTGTCGTGCCGGTGATCGCGGAACTCGTACGGCGTTACCCGCGGATCGAGGCCGATCTGAAGGTGTCGGACAGTCCGACCGACGTGGTCGGCGGACATTTCGACGTCGCGGTGCGAATCCGCGAGCTGTCGGACTCGTCTTTGAAAACCCGGCGCCTGGCGACGCTCCGCACCGTCGCTTATGGCGCGCCGGGTTACTTTTCGCGCCGCGGCCGTCCGGATCATCCGGATGATCTGCCGAACCATCAATGCATCCTGCGCAGCACCAGCGACGGCGAGACGGAGATCTGGCGGTTTCAGGTCGATGGACGAATCAAGACCGTGCGTGTGGCGGGCGGCTTTCGCACCAACAATACCGCGACCGCGCGCGCGGCCGCCCATCATGGGCTGGGGATCGGATACGGCCCCTACTGGCAGATCCGCGATCTTGTCGAAAGCGGCGCGGTCGAGCTCGTCCTCGAAGACTACGAGGCGCCGCGCATGCCGATTCAGGCGGTGTTTCCGCCGACCGGCATGCCACCGGCGAAGACACGGCTGTTCGCCGACCTGCTGGCGGAACAGCTGAAGCGCGAGCGGCTGTGAGGCCGCGAGCGCGGTTCGCGGCGCATTCTCCCGCTCAGCGGAAAACTGTTTCTCGCCGCGGCCGAATTGCCGCGCGGCGCGCGCGCACACACTTTCGCTGAACGCGCCGTGACTCATGTCTTGCCGCAAGGAGTGCAGCGATGATCGCGAGCAGACGCATGCTGTTGTGTGCCGGCGTTGGGGCCACGGCGGCGTTCGCGGCGCGATCCGGCGGCGCGGTGAACGCGCCGCGCGCGCAGTCATGCGCCGGGCCTGCGGTCGATGGCGCGTTCGATTGCGCCGCGGATGCGCGTGCCGCGGCGGCGCGCGACTTTGGACACATCCTGCGCAAGGAGCCGCTCGGCGTTCTCCGGCCGACCTCCGTTGCCGACATCGCGCACGCGATCGAATGGGCCGGCAATCAAGGTCTGAAGATCGCGCCGCGCGGGCAGGGACATTCCACCTATGGCCGCGCGATGGCGGAGGGCGGTGTCGTCGTCGACATGCGCGGGTTCAATACAATTCATTCGGTCGAGCCGGATCGCATCGCGGTCGATGCCGGCGCGACCTGGAGCAGCGTGCTGGATGCGACGCTGGCGCGCGGACTGACGCCGCCGGTGCTCACCAACTATCTCGCTCTGTCGGTCGGCGGCACGATCGCGGTCGGCGGCGTCGGTACAACGTCGTCGCGACAGGGCATGCAGACCGACCATGTCCTCGAGCTGAACGTCGTGACCGGCGAGGGACGAGAGCTGACATGCTCCGCCGGCACCAACCCGGATCTGTTCGACGCGGCTCGTGCCGGACTCGGACAATGCGGCATCGTCACGCGCGCGGTGTTGCGTCTCGTCCGCGCGCCGCAGCGCGTGCGTCGCTACCAGCTGTTCTACCAGGACCTGCAGGCCCTGAGCACGGATCAGCGGCGCGTCCTCTCCGAGCAGCGCTTCGATCAGCTGCAGGGTGCCGTCCTTCCCGACGCCAACGGCGGTTGGCGCTATCAGCTCGAGGCCGCGCTGTACTATGACGATGCCGCGCTGCCCGATGACAAATCCCTGCTCGCTACGCTGTCGGATGAGCGCGGCGCAGCCGTGATCACCGACGCGACCTACCGCGACGACATCCAGGCGTTTGCAAAATTCGAAGCCCTGCTGCGCCAGAACGGTCACTGGTCCAATCCGCAGCCCTGGCTCTTCACCTTCCTGCGCGGAGCCGATGCCGAACAGTTTGCCGGCGGTCTTCTCGCGGGGCTGACCGCTGCGGACATCGGCCGGTTCGGGCGCGTGATCTACTATCCCCTGGAGACAAGCGCCTTCGGCACGCCGTTGGCGCGGCTGCCGGCGGACAACATCGCCTTCGCATTCAACCTCGTCCGCATTCCGGGATCGAACGATGAGGCGAAGATCAGCCAGATGGTCGCGCAAAACCGCGCGCTTTATGATCGGATCCGCGCTGCCGGCGGTGTGCAATATCCGGTCGGCGCGTTTGCGCTTTCGCCGGCCGATTGGAAGGATCACTTCGCGGCGAAGTGGACGCTGTTGCGCGACGCGAAGCGGCGCCATGATCCGCGTAACCTGCTGACGCCGGGATATGAGGTATTTTGATCGCCGGGCGGAAGAGCCGACGTAGCTCGCTACACCTCAGTCCAAGCCCCGTAGGGCAGCTTCGGATGTCTCTCGAATGTGCTGTTCGAGCAATTGCGTGGCCTTCTTCGCGTCTCGCGCGAGCGTCGCTTCCATGATGGCGCGGTGTTGCACGCCTTTTGATTGGAGACTGCCCTCCCGCGTCAGCTTCGATCGGAAACGATATCGCTCGAGCTGATTGAACATCAGCGAACGCAGGCGGAGCAGCCATTGTCCCTCGCACGCCGCCACGAGCGCCTCGTGATATTCGCGATGACGCTCGACCCAATCCCCGTGACGGCGCATGCGCTCCTTCCACGTCAGGTCCTCTATCAGGCCGAGCCGGTGAAAGCTGGCAACGATTCGCGCCTCCCATTCGTCATCTCCGCGCGCGATCGAAGCCGCGAGCGCGCGTTTCTCGAAATCCAGGTAGTGCTGCGTCACCTCCAGCAGATCGGCGCGAGAAACCGGCGCAACGCGAAATCCCTTGCCGGCTTCGAGGATCACCAGCCCTTCGGAAACCAGCTGTGACAGCGCCTCACGCAATGTGCCGATTCCAAGCTCATAGCGCCGTGTGAGGTCGGCGAATTTGAGCTTTGCATGGGGCTCGAACGTGTTCTTGACGATATCGGCGCGAAGACGCGCGAGCAGGTCCTGTGCGCCCGAAATGGCAGGCTCTTCCGCCACCGCCCTCGCGCCCTTCGGCACTCTGCTCACGTGAATGTTCAGGGCGTTCTCCCGTCGACGACATTCGCTCTGCGACGCAGCGACATACAGGGTCTCGATAAGGCGAGCAACGGCTCGGGACTCTCCAGGATCATTCGAAACGGCACCAGCTGACTCGACGGATCGAAGAATACGCCAGCGTCGGGCTCCAAGCAAAAGTTTCGAAAATCTTGTAAGAATTGAAAATCCGCGATAGAACCGGCCCAACGAAACGCTCGTGAAGGCCGGGGAGGATGGCATGGCCTATCTGGTGAACGCGGTCGGCCACGTTCAGCTCAACGTGACCGACGCGCCTGCGGCGGTGCGTGACGCGACGGATATTCTCGGGTTGCACGTGACCCGCACGGACGCGCGGCAGACCTGGCTGAGCTCGAATGGCCGCAAGGCCGAGCTGGCGCTGCATTCGGCCGAGACCAATGCGGTGCGCAGCGTTGGATTCGAGGCTGTCTCAGCCGAGGCCGTGCATGAGGTTTCGCGGCGGGCACCGCGGGCGGGATGCCGGCTGCTGTCGGAAAAACCCAGCCTTGACTGCTGTGCGGCGGGAGTCGTGTTCGCCACCCCGCAAGGACACGTGCTCGAGGTCCATACCCCGATTCCGGACCAGATCTACGGGCGGCGGCATTTCACTCCCGGGGTGGGCGCGAGCCGGATCGATCATGTCAACATTACCTCGCCCGATCCCGCCGAGACGCAACGGCAGCTCGAGGAGATCTTTGGACTGAAGCTGTCCGAGAAGCTGGTGGACGACAGCCTCATCTGGATGCGAGGAGCCAATCGTCAGCACCACATTCTCGGCATCGTGCGCGGCAAGACCGGCCTGCACCATTACTCCTTCGAGCTGCATAGCTTCAGCGACTATGAGAGATTGGGCGACCTGCTGGACCGTGCGGGCCGGGAGCTGGTGTGGGGGCCCGGACGGCACCGGCCGGGGGACAATGTCTACGCCTACTATGTCGATTCCGCCGGCGCGATGGTCGAATGCTCCAACGGAATGGCGCTCGTCGCGGATGACGATGCCTACGAGCCCAATGTCATCACCGCATTGAAGCGGCCCGAGAATGTGAGAGCCCTGAACGTATGGGGCACGCCGGCGCCGCAGCCGTGGCTGCAGCATCACTTCCCCTATGCGTCCGTGCCGGCGACCTGAGCCACGCGGTGCACACGGCGAGCCGATCTGCGCTGTGGCTCGAAATTCGACAAGGCGCCGCTGAAGTCGCGGCAGGAGGTATGATGCTGCACAAGCTGAGTTTCGCGTCGGATGGCCTGACCTTGTCCGGGGTGCTCCACGTCCCCGACCAGCGGCGCGACGGGGAGCGGTTGCCGACATTCATCGTCCTGCACGGCTTCGTCGGCTCGAAAGACGAATCTCATGCCGAGCTCCAGGCGCGCATGCTCGAGAGTTTCGGTTATTGCGCGTTCCGGATCGACATGCGCGGCTGCGGCGAGAGCGAGGGGGAGCGCGGGCAGGTTCACTGCTTCGACCAAGTTGCCGATACCAAGAACGCTCTCACCTTCATTGCCGGGCGAGAGGAGGTCGATCCCAAGCGGATCGGCGTGATCGGCCACAGTTTCGGTGCCGCCGTGGCGGTCTACACGGCCGGAATCGATGAACGCTTTGCTTGCGTGATCTCATCGTGCGGATGGGGACATGGCGAGCGCAAGTTCCGCGGCCAGCATCCGACGGCCGAAGCCTGGGCGAAGTTCACCGATCTCTTGGAGCGCGGCCGACGGCACAAGGCGGAAACCGGACAGAGCATGTGGGTATCGCGCTTCGATGTCGTGCCGATACCCGAGCTGCTGCGCAAGAATCTCTCACCCAAGGCGCTGTTCGAGGTACCGATCGAGACCGCGATCAGCATGTACAACTTCCGGGCCGAGGACGTGGTCGCGAACATCGCGCCGCGCCCGCTGCTGCTCTTTCACACCGCCAATGACGTCATCACGCCGACCGAACAGTCGATCCGACTCTATGAGAAGGCGGGGCAGCCGGCCGAACTGATGATCGTCAACGGGACCTCACATTTCCCGCTCTCCGAGAAGGACGCGCCGCGCACGCAGGTCCTGATCCGATCATGGCTCGACCGCTTCTTTCCGACGCCGCTGCGAGGGCAGGCATGACGGCGCGCGACGGAGGGCGCGTGCTGCTTCGCGCTGATGACCTGCAGCGCTACGCGGCCGCACTCCTGAAGGCTGGCGGGTTCGCCGAGCGCCAGGCGCGGCAGACCTCCGAGGTCCTCGTGTGGGCCAATCTGCGCGGCGTCGATTCGCACGGCGTGCTGCGCGTTCCGCGTTACATCGAGATGGTCGAGGCGGGAATCATTGATCCGGCAGCGGAGCCGTCGATTGCGCGGCGGGACGGCGCCGTTTCGGTCCTCGAGGCGCGGCGTGCGCCCGGCGCGACTGCCATGATCGCCGCCATGGACGAGGCCATTGACGGGGCCGCGCAGTTCGGCGTCGGCTGGTGCTGCGCGCGCGGCATCACCCATGCGGGTGCCGTCGGTTACTACGCGCTCGAGGCCGCACGTCGTGGATGCATCGGCATTGTCATGACTGCCTCCGGTCCGCTCATGGCCTATCACGGCGCGCGCGCTTCGGGAGTGTCCACGAATCCCATCGCGATCGCGGCGCCCTCGACCGGCGATTCTATCCTGCTCGACATGTCGACCGCGACTGCCGCTCTTGGCAAGATCATGGCCGCGCGCGACGCGGGCACCGCCATTCCGGAGAGCTGGGGATTGGACCGCGCGGGGCGCCCGACGACGGATCCCGCAGACGTGACGACGCTCACGCCGCTCGGCGGGCACAAGGGCTCGGGCCTGTCGCTGATGATCGAGATCATCGCCAGCGTGCTGGTCGCCAATCCGATCATTGCGCCGGCGCTCGAGGGCGCAAAGTCGGGCGCAATGAACGGAATGGCGCTCGCGTTGCGAGTGAGCGCGGTCGGTGACCTCGACCCGTTCCGGCTGGAAGTCGAACGACTCGCGGGCGCCGTGAAAGGCCTGCCGCGTGCCGTCGGCGTCGAGACGATCCTGATGCCGGGGGAGCGTGGCTTCCATACGGAAGCCGAGCGCCGTCGCGACGGAATTCCGCTTTCGATCGGGACATTCAAGCGACTGTCGGCGCTCGGCGACAAGTGCGGCGTCGCGGCGCCGACCGTGCAGGATGTGGGCTCATCGCCGCCGCAAGCCGGATAGGAGCGACCTGACTGCGCGGCTGCAGTCCGTGTTCATACCGACCAGACAAAAAAGCGGCGAGGGAGGAAAGCATGAGGTGTCAGAAGCTTTCGTTATGTCTGCTGCTGCTCTTGCAAATGGCTACCATGGCGGTGGCACAGGAGGCCTATCCGTCTCGCCCTGTGCGTCTCGTGCACGGCTTCGCCGCCGGTGGAAACGCCGACACGGTATCGCGCATCATCGCCAACGAGATGTCGCGTGGTCTCGGCCAGTCGGTGCTGGTCGAAGCGAAGCCGGGCGCAGGCGGGAATATCGCGTCGGCGATCGCGGCCAAGTCCACCCCCGACGGTCATACGCTCATTCTGTTGACCGGAGGACACACGGTTTCGGCAGCGCTCTACAAGGCCCTGCAGTTCGATCCCGTTGAAGATTTCGTCTTCCTCTCCACGGTCACGAAATTTCCCTTCTTCATTGCGGTGCGTCCGAACACATTTGGATCGCTGAAAGAGCTCGTGGCGAAAGCGCAGGCGAATCCGGGAGGTGTGACCTTCGGCAGCGCCGGGGTTGGCACCACGCAGCATCTCACGGGCGAGTTGGTGGCGCTGCAGTCGGGCACGCGATTCACGCACGTGCCCTATCAGGGCGGTGCGAGTGCGACGACTGCGTTGCTTCGCGGAGAGATCGATGTGCTCGTCGACACCGGCGCGGCTCTTGGCGGCCAATCTGCGGCGGGCGCGGTACGCATTATCGGGGTCTCCTCGAAGGATCGCTGGAGCCGCACTCCCGAGGTCCCGACTGTTGCCGAAACCCTGCTGCCAAGTTTCGACATCGTCTCGTGGACCGGCCTTGCTGTGCCCGCCGGAACGCCTGCTCCGATTGTCGCGAAGCTGCGCGCCGAATTGCACCGGACGCTTGCTGTTCCTGAGGTTCAGGATCGCCTGCGCGCCCTCGACAGCGAGCCGGCCCCGTCGGGCGGCGAAGACATGCGAGAGCTGATCAAGGGACAGATCGCGGTTTGGACGCGCGTTGCCAAGGAGGCGGGAATTGAGAAGCGATAAACCGCCTCCCAGTGGCTCGGTCCGCAGGACACGCGAACGTCACCGAAAGCCGAGCTGCAGGGAGTGACGGCACGGCCGCATCGTGAACGGCCGTCCACCCCTTACGCGTCCACGCTCGCCTGCAGCGCGTTCTCCTGGATGAAGTTGCGGCGCGGCTCGACCACATCGCCCATCAGCTGATCGAACAGCACGTTGGCGTCGTCGACTTCCTTGACCTTCACCTGCAGCAGCGAGCGCGCATTGATGTCGAGCGTGGTCTCCCACAGCTGCTGCGGATTCATCTCGCCGAGGCCCTTGTAGCGCTGCAGTGTGAGGCCCTTGCGCCCGGCGGCGGTCACCGCCTCGAACAGTCCGACCGGACCGTGGATCACGGTGTCCTCGCCCTTGCGCCGCAGCGTGCCGGGCCGCACGTAGAGCGCCTGCAATACGGCCGCATGGTCGTCGAGTTTGCGGGCGTCGGCCGAGCCGAGCAATGCGCTGTCGATGATCGCGACTTCCTTCACGCCGCGCACGGTGCGCTCGAACTGGAAGCCGGTCCCCTCGTCGAATGTACCCTGCCAGCCGCGTTCGGTTTCCTCGGAGAGGGCATCAAGGCGTCTCGCGATGTATTCGGCTGCGGCTGTCGCCTTGGGCAGGTCCCCGAAAATCTCCTGCCGCAGCACGCCGGCGATCGCCGCCTGCTCGACGACGGCGCGGTTGTAGCGGCTGTGCAGGCCGGACAGCAGATTGCGAATGGTCCGTGCCTCCTCGACGATGCCCTTGAGGTCGGCGCCCGCGCGCTCGTCGCCCGAATGTGTGCGGAACACCGCGTCGTCGAGGCCGCTGTCGATCAGGTAGTCCTCGAGCGCGTGCTCGTTCTTGAGATACTGCTCCGACTTGCCGCGTGTCACTTTGTAGAGCGGGGCCTGCGCGATGTAGATGTAGCCGCGATCGATCAGCTCGCGCATCTGGCGATAGAAGAAGGTCAGCAGCAGCGTGCGGATGTGCGAGCCGTCGACGTCCGCGTCGGTCATGATGATGATCTTGTGGTAGCGCGCCTTGTCGGCGTTGAACTCCTCCGAGCCGATGCCGGTGCCGAGCGCGGTGATCAGCGTGCCGATCTGCTCGGACGAGAGCATCTTGTCGAAACGGACACGCTCGACATTGAGGATCTTGCCGCGCAGCGGCAGCACGGCCTGGAACGCGCGGTCGCGCCCCATCTTGGCGGAGCCGCCGGCCGAGTCGCCCTCGACGATCAGGAGCTCGGCCTTGGCAGGATCACGCTCCTGGCAATCGGCAAGCTTGCCCGGCAGCGAGGTGACGTCGTTGCCCTTGCGCCGCGTCAATTCGCGCGCCTTGCGCGCGGCTTCGCGCGCCGCCGCCGCCTCGATCACCTTGCTGACGATTGCGCGCGCCTCGTTCGGATGCTCCTCGAACCAGGCATTGAGCGCGTCATTGACGACGCTCTCGACCACCGGGCGCACCTCGGACGAGACCAGCTTGTCCTTTGTCTGCGAGGAGAATTTCGGGTCGGGCACCTTCACCGACAGCACCGCCGTCAAGCCCTCGCGGCAATCATCGCCGGTGAGCGCCACTTTCTCTTTGCGGGCATTCGGCGCCTTGTCGGCATAGCCGGTCACCTGGCGGGTCAGCGCGCCGCGGAAGCCGGCGAGATGGGTGCCGCCGTCGCGCTGCGGAATGTTGTTGGTGAAGCAGAGCACGCTCTCGTGATAGCCGTCGTTCCACCACAGCGCGCACTCGACGCCGATGCCGGAGCGTTCGGTCTTGATGACGATCGGCGAGGGGACCAGGCCGGTTTTGTTGCGGTCGAGGTATTTGACGAACTCCTCGACGCCGCCCTCATAGCGCAGCTCCTCGCGCTTCTCGACCGCGTGGCGCGCGTCGGTCAGCACGATGGTGACGCCGGAATTGAGGAAGGCGAGCTCGCGCAGGCGATGCTCGAGCGTCGCAAAATCGAACTCGACCATCGTGAAGGTCTGCGGCGAAGGCAGAAACGCCACCTCGGTGCCGCGGTTGTCCCCGGCGTCGCCGACGACGGCGAGCGGTGCGACCGCATCGCCGTTGGCAAACTCCATGAAGTGCTCTTTGCCGCCGCGCCAGATGCGCAGCTTCAGCCAGGTGGACAGCGCGTTGACGACCGACACGCCGACGCCGTGCAGTCCGCCCGACACCTTGTAGGAATTCTGGTCGAATTTACCGCCCGCATGCAGCTGCGTCATGATGACTTCAGCCGCCGACACGCCTTCTTCCTTGTGGATGTCGGTCGGAATGCCGCGACCGTCGTCGCGCACGGTGCACGAGCCATCCGGATTGAGCGTGACGCTCACCTGCGTGGCATGACCGGCGAGCGCTTCGTCGATCGCGTTATCGACGACCTCGTAGACCATGTGATGCAGGCCAGAGCCGTCATCCGTGTCGCCGATATACATGCCGGGACGCTTGCGAACCGCATCGAGACCCTTGAGGACCTTGATCGATTCCGCGTCATAGGCGGTCGGCGAACGGGTGTCGGTGTCGGACGTTTGGCGGGCCGCTTCGGCCATGCGAAGACCTTCGAATCAGTGCTGCAAAAAACGCGGGAAAACAGGATGGGTGTGACATGAAATATGGGTGTCGTATAGGGCAATTTGAAGGCCTCTAGTCGATTGATTTGAAAGAGTTTTTTAACGGTTCGCGGGGCCTCCCGAAGGGGTCGTTTCAGGGTCGCAAAACGGGCGGCGAAATCGGCTCTCCGTTACCGTTTTTTCGGCCTGCAGAACGACGCCTTGGCCATGCTAGTTTGGCGACGGAATCACTCGGAGTGCGTGGACATGCGGGCGTTGATTTTCTTTCTCGTGACACTCGTCATGTTCGCGTCGACAAGTCACGCACAGCCCCAGTTCCGCTTCGGCGGTGAGCGTTCGGGCGCCTGGTGTCTCTTCTACGATCCGTGGACCTACGACTGCGGCTTCGCCACGCTGCAGCAGTGTCTCGCGACCTCGAGCGGCGTCGGCGGCCAATGCCAGCCCAATCCCTCCGGCCCGCCGACACCACGACGCTCCCGCCAAGCTCCTCGTTACTGATTGCCTGACCACAAGAGTCTGAGTTCCTACTTGGAACCGAGACGCCGCCGCTGACGTTTGTCTTGACGGACAAGCGTGTGGGGAGTGGCGTCCATGATCATCCGTCTTGCGGCCATTTTGTTTCTCGCGACATCGCTCATCGGTTCGGCTGATGCGGGTCCAAAGCCCGGCGGCGGACCTCATGGTGGCGGACCTCACGGCGGCGGACCCCATGCGGGTCCGCCAGGTGGCGGGCCGCGTGGCGGCGGTGCTCCGCACGTCGGTGCCATGCGCGCCGCCCCACATATCGGCGGCGGGCCGCGCATCGGCGGCGCACCGCGCGCAGGTGGCGCGCCGCATGCGGCGCGGATCGCAGTCCCGCACGCGCCGCGTGCCATGTCGCACGGCGGACCGCGCCACTTCGCGCCGCGCCATGCCGCGCCGCGCTCCTTTGCGCGGGCGCATGCGGCCCCGCGTGCGCGGTTTGCGGCACGCCCGGCATTCCATGGTCGTCCCGCAATCCGCGCGACGTCGCATTCGCGCGCGACCGCGCGCGCCGCCACGCGCGCCGCGATTGTGGGCGGTGCGCTCGACCGCAGCGGCGCGCGTGATTCGAGGCTGTCGCGCCGCGACTCGGCCGGCGTGACCGGCTCGCTGCGCAGCGCCGCGGTGCGCGCGCAGGATGCGCGCCGCAGCGCGTTTGCGATGCGTGCCTTCAGCGGCACGACCGCGCGCGCGCAAGCCGCGCGCTTGTTCGGCGATCCGGCCTTTGCGCGTCGTCGCGCCGATCCGGCGTTCTTTGCGCGCGTCCGCTTTGCCGGCGCGTTCTGGCCGGGCCCGTTCTTCTGGCCTTACGCCTACTACGACGACACGTTCTGGCTCTGGCCGTCCGCCTATGACGAGGCGTTCTGGGCCTACGGCTATAACGATGTGCTGCGCGGCGTTTACAGCCCTTACGCGTTCGCCGATTACGACGAATTCCTTGAAGGCATCGGCCGGCCGGTGCGGCGCGCGCGTGGTCCGGCGCCACCGCGCAACTTCGGCGAATTGTGCGGCGAGGCTGCGCCCGGACTGACCGACTGGCCGGTAGACCGGATCGTCGATGCGGTCGCGCCGAATGAAGAGCAGCGTGCGCTGCTCGATGCGTTGATCCGCGCGTCGGATAAAGCCGCAGAGGGCCTGCGCGCCGCGTGTCCGCGCAGCGTGGCGGTGACGCCGATCGGACGGCTGGACGCGCTCGAGCAGCAACTCGCCGCGTTGCAGGAAGCCGTGCGCATCGTGCGTCCCGCACTCGAGAAGTTCTATGCCTCGCTCAATGACGATCAGAAGCAGCGCTTCAACGCGCTTGCGCCGGCAGCTCGGCCCGCGCGTCGCAGCCGTAGTCGTGCTGTCGCGATGCCGCAGCCGGATCGGCTGGCGCGCGCGTGCCAGGAAACGGCCTCGGCCGATTGGCCGGTCGATCGCATCGAAGATGCGGTGCGGCCGAGCGAGCGCCAACTCGCCGCGCTGCAGGAGTTGCGCAGCGCGACCACACAAGCAGGGCGGATCGTGCAGGCCGCCTGTCCGACCGATCTGCCGCTGACGCCGACCGGTCGACTCGCCACGATGGAAGGCCGCGTCGATGTGCTGCGCCAGGGCGCCGCGACGCTGCGCCCGGCGCTGGCGAAGTTCTACGCCACGCTGAATGACGAGCAGAAGGCGCGTCTCAACCGTGCGCTCGGCAGCGCTCGGCGCACCACCGGCTGACAAGGCGTTGCGAGCAAGCATAAAAGCGAACTCCCGGCCTTGTTCAGGCCGGGAGTTGAGGGCCCCCCGAGGACCCCGCGCCGAATTCACCGCTTCTCTACATCGCGCCGCGCGACGAAAAAATCCGGATGAACCCGTAATGAGGATCGGCGAGTCCTGACCGAGGTTCCGCTCGCCCGGTTCACGCGCTTGCAGCGCCGCGCGAGCTAGATGTGGAGCCTCAGGACGTTGTTCTCGGTTAGACCGAGTCTGCTGATAGGGGTCTTATCATCGATGCCGGCGTGCGGCCTATGCCAGTTGTATCGGTG
>Ga0081539_10005552_pt1 | contig 12782 bp, 11 predicted proteins | sample TabmetS4T2R2_FD_71023 | JGI IMG/M metagenome (GOLD analysis project Ga0081539, IMG submission 71023) | Tabebuia heterophylla rhizosphere microbial communities from the University of Puerto Rico - S4T2R2 | ecosystem: Host-associated > Plants > Roots > Rhizosphere ...
TGACTGCCAGTATGGCGCGCACCCGCACTCCACTCCACATCAGTCTCAGACCTTCCACCTCATTTTGTGTTGGACTCGTGCACAAATCCCTATACAATTTCTTCGTCACAGATACCCAGATGAGTATGGATGTATTGCATCGCATTGCGACATCGTGACGTCCATCGATGCAATCGGGAGGATGAGGGGATGAAGCCGAGACGGAGGGCGAAACGCATCGGGAGCAGCCTGCTACTGGTCGCCCTGTGTGTGCTGTTGGTGACCATGCTACCTGTGCCTGAAGCACTCTGGGCCCAATCGAAGGGTTTCAATGTGCAGCGCAAAGGGAGCACCGAGGGTGAGCGTCGTGTGGCGCTGGTGATCGGCAACGCCGCCTACGACATGGCGCCGCTGCGCAACCCGGTCAACGACGCTCAGGCGATGGCCGCTACGCTACGTACGCTGGGTTTCGAGGTCACTGCCCTGGAGAATGCTGCCCTGACGGATATGAAGCGGGCCATCGACGACTTTGGGGATAGCCTGCGCAGCGGCGGCGGTGTAGGGCTGTTCTACTTCTCCGGCCACGGCATCCAAATCAATGGGCGCAACTTCATCATCCCGGTGGGGGTGCGGGTGAAAGGTGAGCGGGATGTGGAGTACGAGTCCGTGGATGTGGGCCGTGTGCTGGGCAAGATGGAGGACGCCGGCAACCGCATGAACCTGGTGATCCTCGACGCCTGTCGGGACAACCCCTTCGCCCGCAGCTTCCGCTCCGCCGCCTCAGGTCTGGCCACCATAGACGCGGCCAGCGGCACCTTCGTCGCCTATGCGACAGCCCCGGGCCGTACCGCGGATGATGGCACAGGTGCCAATGGCCTGTATACCGAGCAGTTGATACGCTACATGAGGACGCCCGGGCTGAAGGTGGAAGACGTGTTCAAACGGGTGCGTATCGATGTGGAAAAATCCAGCGGGGGCAAACAGGTCCCCTGGGAATCCTCCTCGCTCAAGGGGGATTTCTATTTCTCAGGATCTCCTGTCGAGGCCGCCCTACCACCCCCTCCATCTTCTCCAGCGAAACCAGGCAGGCCGACCCGCACCATCGATGAAGAAGAAGCGCTCTGGAAGGTGATCGAGAGTTCGACCAATCCCGTGGATTTCGAGGAGTATCTCTCGGCATTCCCAGCAGGGCGGTTCGTGGTTGCGGCTCGTGTCAAGCTCCGCCAACTACGTCGTGAGGAATCACCACGCAGTTCCGCTGTAGTCGTGCGTATAGGCAACTACCGCGTAAAGGGTACCAACCCTAACGGTAGCGCCTACCAGGGCACCCTCACCATCGAACGCTCGGGACCCCTGTACCTGGTGCGATGGAAGATCGGCCAAGAGACATACGAAGGGCAGGGGACCCTGAACGGCAACACGCTCACTATAGACTGGGGCCAACCTGATCCTGTTATCTACCAAGTTATGAATGATGGTACTCTAGAAGGAACCTGGGCCAAAGGCACGGGGAAAGAGAGCCTCATTCCGGAACAGTGAATAGGGCATTAAAAACAGATGACCTTATCAGAGGGTGGAGGTGTCTGATGCACAGCGTATCTACGCCGACAGTACTGACTGCGTCGGCATCGGCATTATCATATGAGCACATCGCGGCCTTCCAGCACAGCTTCCGCACGAACCCGGCCTACCGCGTGGCACAGAATGCGATCACCCAGACGAGCGTGGATGATATCGCCCTGAATCGCGACATCGTGACGTCCATCGATCACTCGTTTTCGACGACGCTCGATAACTGGAGTGTGACGCATCAAAAAAGGTCTGGGCGCTGCTGGATGTTTGCCGGTCTAAATTTGTTCCGACCCGGTGCCATGGCCAAGATGAACCTGAAGAACTTTGAATTCAGTCAGAACTATTTATTATTCTGGGATAAACTCGAAAAGGCCAATTACTTCCTGGAGGCAATCCTCGAAACTGCTGACCGACCGGCGGATGAGCGCACGGTCCACTGGCTGCTCGGCAACCTGCTCAGTGACGGGGGCCAGTGGAACATGTTCGTCAACCTGATCCACAAGTATGGCGTGGTCCCGAAGAGCGCCATGCCGGAAACCGAGAGTTCCTCCAACACCGCGCGGATGAACGTCATCCTGAAAGAGAAGCTGCGGGAAGGGGCGCGGACACTGCGCAACGCGATTGCCCACGGCGCCACAGTGGACGATGCGCGTGAGACCAAACAGGCATTCCTGCAGGTGATCTACCGCATCCTCGCGATCCATCTTGGCACCCCGCCTGCAACGGTCGACTGGCAGTGGCTGGACAAGGATCGCGCCTTCCACCGTGACGGCACGCTAACCCCGCAGGAGTTCGCCACCAAATATATCACGCTGCCGCTCGACGAGTATGTCTGCCTGGTGCACGATCCGCGGGACACCAGCCCGTACGGCAGGACGTTTACCGTAGAGTATCTTGGCAATGTCTGGGAAGGGGGGCTCACGCGCTATCTCAACGTGGAGATCGATGTCCTCAAGGACATTGCCCAACGCACTGTACTCGATGGCGAGCCAGTCTGGTTCGGCTGCGACGTGGGCAAGATGCTGCGCCGTGACACGGGCATCTGGGACGCCCAGTTGTTTGATTATGCCAGTGTGTATGATACGGCCTTTACACTGAGTAAGGCGGAGCGTCTCGTGTATTGCCAGACCCACATGACGCACGCCATGCTCTTTACTGGTGTTGACATCGTTGATGGGACACCACGGCGCTGGCGCGTCGAGAATTCCTGGGGTGAGGAGAACGGCCAGAAAGGATTCTACCTCATGAACGACTCGTGGTTCGACGAGTATCTGTTCGAAATCGCCGCGCGCAAGAGCTATCTACCAGCGGCCCTCCGCACTGCGCTTGCAGAAGACCCTATCGTGCTGCCGGCCTGGGATCCGATGGGCTCGCTGGCATGAGCCCATGCCCCTCTCCCGCTCCCCGCGGGGTTTCCACGGTGCGGGGAGCGGGCCTTGACGGCTGCTGATAGGTGGTTCGTGCTGACCAGGTATGCACTGCTGACGCGCGTCACAGCACACCCATCTGCTCTGCCAAAGTTCGCATATCCGGGACTTCTAAATCCGGCTGCGCCTGCGCTGGGGGCGTGGCGCCAAAACCTGGTTTTGCATGGCGTCGGTTGATCCAGACAGTGGACAAGCCGAGTGTCCTGGCTGGCACGATGTCGTGATAGAGGCTCTGGGCGACATGCAGGATTTTCTGGGGCGGCACTCCGATGCGTGCCAACGCCATCTGGAAATTGTGCAGGGAAGGCTTGTAGGACTGCGCTTGTTGTGCGGTAATAATCCAATCGAACTGCACGCCTAAGTGCTGCGCTGACACGGCGAACAGATCATCATCAATGTTCGAGATAATGGCGAGCTGGTATTTCTTCTGCAAGGCCTGTAAGGCAAGGGCCGAATCGGGGAAGGGTGGCCAGGCGGGGACCGAGGCCGCGAAACGCTCGAGTTCGGTTGCCGTCGGCACAAAGCCGAGCCGAGCCCCAAAGCCCTCCAGGACCATGCGGAGCACCATCCGATAAGCGCGATAAGGTCCACGCTCGGCTTCCGACTCTAAGGCACCGTACAGTGCAAGCGCTTCGTCCATGGCGAGAGCAATGCGGTGCTGGGCAAGGATAGGCTGGAGTGTGGCCCAGAGGCCCGTCTCCCAATCAATTAAAGTGCCATAGCAATCAAAAGTCAGAACATCAAAGTCAGCAAAGGACAACACCATGCTTCTCCTATCTGTAGCATGACGCATGTCATGATGTGTAGGAGCCTATCATACGGCTCGCAGGATGGGGGTGCAAATCGGTCACCAGACATGCTTTAACAACCATGTCATCAGAAAAAGCGGAGAGCCTAGATGATCTATCGGATTGCTGACACGCAAGACTGGGAAGCCGCCCAAGCATCGGGCTATTTTGCGAGCGCTGATCTCGCTGCAGAAGGTTTTATTCATTGCTGCACCGCCCAGCAGGTCGCCGCGGTGGCCAACCGGTATTATCAGGGGCAAGAGACCTTAGTGCTGCTGGAGATTGACGAGACGCAGGTGCACGTCCCCCTCACGTGGGAAGATTTGACCAATGCCGGCGAGCTCTTCCCACATGTCTACGGGCGCATTCCGCGAGCAGCGCTCGTACGCTGTCTAGTGTTCAAGCCAGACAGAGATGGTCGTTTCTCTTCTCCTCCTGATGTAGGGTAGAGACCATATGCCAGAGAAGATGTGTTCTGTCATGCGCTGAGTTTGCCCACAGCCGGCACCGCGGCAGTTTCCAACCCTGGATAAGGTTCCTGAGTGGCACCGGCAGAGGCCGAAGGAGTGGCCCACTTCTGCAGTAGAGCCAGTAGCTGCGCTTCCGTCACTGGTTTGCTTACATAATCGTCCATCCCCGCGACCAGGCATTTCTCGCGATCACCTTCCATAGCATTGGCCGTCATGGCAACGATCGGGAGATGACGGTGGCTCTGGGCTTCACGGGCGCGTATGGTTGCCGTGGCCGCATACCCGTCCATCTCTGGCATCTGGCAGTCCATGAACACGAGATCATAGGTTATGTGCGCCACTGCTTGCACAGCTTCGAGTCCGTTGGCGGCAACGTCTACACGGCAGCCCAGCTTTTCCAGCATCCGTACCGCCACTTTTTGGTTCACAATGTTGTCTTCGGCAACCAGGACTCTGGCGCGCAACTGGGCCTGCGCTTCTGCAACGCTATGCTGCGTAATAAGGGGGGTTGCTGGCGTTCCTTCCGGTGTCCCAAGCACCAACACCAGGCAATCATGCAATTGAGACGGATGGAGCGGTTTGGTCAAATAGGCGGCGATGCCAGCGTGTTGTGCCTCCTGCCCATACCCGCGTTGGCTGAAGGAAGTCAGCAACACGAGACGTATCGCCGCCAGGGCAGGATCAGTCTTCATGGTGCGCGCTAACGCTAGCCCATCCATGTCGGGCATAAGCAGATCGATGAGCGCCAGAGCATAGGGTTGCCCGTCATCGTGTGCCACACGCAATCGGGCGAGAGCGCTCGAGCCGTCGGCCACACAATCCACTTGCATGCCCCAGGAAGCCAACTGCTGCGCCAGGATCACGCGGTTTGTGGCGTTGTCGTCCACGCATAGGACGCGCTTGCCGCGCAGCACGGGCGCTGTGAGGTCTGCCACATTGGCTGGTGCCGGCTGTTTTGCTAGCCGGACAGTGAACCAGAACGTACTGCCTTGCCCTGGTGTGCTCTCGATACCTATCTCACCATGCATCATCTCCACGAGCTGTCGGCATATCGCCAGCCCAAGTCCAGTCCCACCAAACCTCCGCGTGGTCGAGCTGTCCGCCTGAGCAAACGCCTGAAACAGGCGCCCCTGCACTTCGGGGGGAATGCCAATGCCGGTGTCGCTTACCTCAAAGCGCAGCAGGGCATCGTGCGCGCTCTGCACTGCCAGCGTGACGCGTACGACAACCTCACCAGCGCTGGTGAACTTCACCGCATTGCCGGCCAGGTTCGTGAGGATTTGCCGCAGACGCCCCGGGTCGCCCGCCACCCAGGACGGGACGTCTCCATGCACGAGACAGGCTAACGCCAGCCCCTTGGTATAGGCGTGCTCAGCGACGAGTTCGAGGACGTCCCCTACGACTGTACGCAGATCAAAGTCGACGATCTCCAGGTGCATTTTGCCGGCTTCGATCTTTGAAAAGTCCAAGATGTCATTGATCAAAGTCAGCAGAGCGTCACCGGACCGGCGTACCGTCTCAGCGTATTCCCGTTGTGTGGGAGTCAAGGCGGTGTCGAGGAGGAGGCCAGTCATACCAATCACACCATTCATAGGCGTACGAATTTCATGGCTCATGGTGGCCAGAAACTCACTCTTGGCACGGCTCACACTCTCCGCCGCCTCCTTGGCCTGCTGCAAGGCACTCTCAACCTGTTTGCGCTCAGCGGCCACCAGATAGGCCGTCACGCCAATACCGGCAAGGAGCGCCAGGAGATTGGCGAGCATCGCTAGCAATAGGGAGCGTTGCAGCGCATACACCGAGGTGAAGACCTTGTCAGCCGCAGCAGCAGTGATCACCGTGAGCCCTGGGAATCCCGGTACCATAGCACGCTTTTGCAGCCAGCTCGCCTCCTGAGCCAGGAGGGCTGGACCGCCACCATGCCCCAAGGCCGTCTCTGACGACCAGAGGACATGTCCCGACGCGTCGAGGACCACTACTGCCCCAAGATCAGACGTCATGGTGAGGAGATCAGCCACTTCTTGGGCCCCGTATTCCACCACCACGGCCCCCTGGGTGCGGTCCGCATACTGTACCGGCGCAACAATGCGTAGTCCTTCATGGGAGAGATCAAACTGTAACTCGCCCTGCATCACCGCGCTTAGCCAGGGCGCATCGGTGTAGACCATCGGCTTGCGGTTCGAGATAATGACGCGACCGCGATAATCGATGAGAGTAAGTCGCACTGCCGCCGGACCCGGGAGACGCAAGGAGCGGAAAAAGGCCGGAAGGTATTGGGTACGGCTAGACACGTCGAACACGCTGTTAAGGATCAGGGCATTGTCGGCAATGGACCGGGTCGCCTCAAGGAGGGTGTGCAATTGGCGGGATAACCCTTCCGCCTTGTAGATCGCCTGCGCTGCGAGACGTTCGTCTACCTCTCGGCGTACGGCCTTACTGGTGACCGTGCTGACGCTATACCAGATGGCCAGGAGCACGAGGAAAGCTGCTGGCAGGACGCGGAGGAGTACGTACAGCAAGAGGTGGAGCGAGCGTCGCATGTTTACTGCCCTTTGGGGATAGGAATGATAGTGCCATCCCTGTCATAGCGGGCCAGGCGGAGGTCGGTGATGTCCAGGGCATCGTGCTTGCCCACCGTGAAGGGTGGGTCGTACTGCCGGAGCAAACCGGCATAGGGACCGAGGTGTTCCAGAGCGTCGCGTATGGCGGTGCGGTCAAGGCTATTGGCTTGCTTGACGGCCAGAGCCAGGAGATGGATTAAGTCATAGGCTTGCGCCGTACCGATTGGCAAGAGTACATCGCGCGGCGACTGACAGGGTGTGAAGGTCGCACAATAGGCGGCAAGCACGTGCTGCGCACGTTCTGGAAAGGGTGCATCGAGAAAGGAAAAAGTCTGCATGAAGGCGAGATCCACCTTGGGAAGGCTGTCCTGCACTTGTGTATAAAAGCGCTTGCCAGACGCCGTGATACCCCAGTGGGCGATGATCGGCACACGGCGGTCCTCCGGCAACGCTGCCATGGACTGCACCGCAACACTGCCTTCGAGGGGGCTGGCCACCAGCAACAGCACATCCATCCCTGCGGCGCCGAACGTTTCGAGCACGTCCGTGACATCCTTCACGCCGCGATAGAACTTCTCGATACCAATCGGAGAGAGGCCGCGTTGTTGCAAGGCCGCCACCATGTGTTGCGCATTGGAGGCGCCGAAGGCTGTCTGCTCTACGAGCAATCCCGGACGCTTATAGCCCATGCGGAGGGCCTGCTGGATGAAAAATTCACCAATATACTCATCGCGTGCGGACACCCTAAAGACAAAATTCGGCTCATAGCCATTGCGCACGAGTGGTGTGATAGAAGACCAGGGGAGTAGCATCGGGATACGGTGCTGGTGGAGCATGGGGAGTTGTTCCAAGACCACAATAGACTGCACGCCACCCATGACCGCCACGAGGTTGTCCATATGGGCAAAGGCCTCAATGTCATCCACACCCCGAGTGGGATTTCCCTGGTTATCGCGGACCACGAGTTGGACAGGACGGCCCAGGAGCCCCCTGCCGCGGTTGATTTCCTCAAGCGCCAGAACTATTCCCCGCCGGATTGCCACACCCGCCTCGGCAGCCCATGCCGACATGTCGGCATTCAGACCGATGACAATAGCGTTTGGGTCCACGGCAGAAGTGGACAGGGCTTGGTGTGCATGTGGCATACTGTCAACTGGTCCAGCAGTGACGAGAGGCAAGCCGATGCTGCCAACGTAGGACGTAAGGGCGAGCACGCATGCCGCCAGCCTGCGTAAGAGAGTATGTCGCATGGGAGCGCTCCTTCTGGGGGCACATATAGCAGTGTGTTGGTGGACACTCTGCCTCCTTCCTGTCCCTCTATCGGTAGAGAGGCAGCAGGACATAAGGGCAAAGTGAGGTGCTGGAGGGCTTCTAAATGCTAGCTGTACAAGGGGCGCTACTGATCCCGAACCAGTCTATGCAGGAAGCGCGCGATCTGCTCAGCACCGCGTGTCTCACGCTGCGGCTGACGGGGCAGCGCCAGCAGCTTTGGGAGGCACGAGAGCCAGGCACCGCTGTGGAACTCGGGCTCTGTCATGGCGATCCCATGCATATGGGCAGCAATGTATGCGTCGAGCACTGGCCCTTCGCGGAAGCGCTCGCGCCTGACGTACCCAAAAGGCACTCCGGCGTGATACGTCTCTGCCACGATGCTGTAGCCAGCCTTGCTCACGACAGCATCACAGGCGTGCACGAGGTCAGGAGGAAACACGGTCGAGTGATAGGGCAGGACTATCACATGGTCATGCTGCTCCAGACGGTCCCCTACCCCCAACACCACGAACCAGGTGTCGCGGTGCTGTTGTAATTGGGACAAAAACGCGTACGACTCAGGAATCCCACCCATAGTAAGCAGCACGGCTGAAGCCTGGGTAGGAATACCCAACTGGGCGCGCGTCTGCTGCCTCGAGCGCTGCGGTTGCCGACTCACGGGGAGGGCGGTGAGATCAGCCGGGCCAGGACAACAGACGGGCTCCATTTGGACATGGTACTCTGCGGTGGCAAAGATACGGTGCAGATAGGCAATGTGCCTGGTGAGTCTGGCCTCTTCCTGCACATAGCCTTGATAAATCCAATCCCAGGTAAAACTTTCGATGAGCACTGCAGGCACCCCAGCGGCGCGGGCGGCAACCAGACCCAGTGGGGCAATGTCACAGAGCACCAGGGCACACGCTGCACTGCGGAGCAACGCTGCCAGGGTCGTCACTAAGGCCCCATGGCACGGAAAAAAGCTGTCCAGACGACGCACGGTGGCTGGTAGGTCTTCGTGTAACGACGTGGTTTGTACCAGGCCAACGTCTGTACACACGTGATAGTAACGCACATCCCGCACCAGGGAGTCCTGGAAAAACCAGCGTGGCACCTGGGTAAAGAGGTCAAACTGGATGGCCGGGTCGATCTCCTGGAGTGCTACCATCACCGCAGCCGCCCGTGCTGCATGGCCAAAGCCATGCGGCGTGACAAAGTACGCGATCCGCATATGTTACTCTCTCAGGAGCAATATGGCACAGGTCGCGCGAACCATCGCTCGCTCACATCTGTTGTAGGGAAAGCCGGGGCGAGAGTCAAGACTGGGATTGACATATCCGGAGCTTTCTGGTGGAATACGCATAGCCAATACACGGCTGGCTTCTCACTTGGCGTAGAGCCGGCAGGGAGGAATGAGCTATGACAACGAACCAGACGTCCTATGTGTATGTTGGCCTGGCGGGCGAGACTGCCCCGGGCCGCGTCGTGAAATCCGGCCTGTATCGCATGGCGGTGGGTGACGACAGCTGGGAACTGATCACGCGTGGCCTGCCTGAGGCACCCGCCATCAGGGCCATTGCCACCCATCCCGATGATCCTGAGATGGTCTATGTGGGTACCCAGAACGGCCCCTACCGGAGCACGGACCACGGAGACCACTGGGAAAAACTCAACGTCCCGGACCACGGCTTGCCGGTGTGGTCGCTCCTGTTCGATCCGCGTGACCCCAAAGTGATGTACGCCGGTTACGAGAACTGTGAGATCTTTCGCAGCGAAGACGGCGGGGAGCACTGGCAGCAGTTGCCGGTGACGGTGCGTTTTCCCGAAGTCACGGTGGCCCCTGGGGCGAACCCGGCCAAGCGTGTCCTGGAACTCAGCGCCAATCCGGCTAACCCCAACGAGCTGTATGGTGCTATTGAGGTGGGTGGCATCATTCGCTCCTTAGACGGGGGCGAGCACTGGGACAACGTGAGCCACGGGCATTACCTGAATGATGATACGGTGGACATGCACGGTGTGCTGGTGGGCCGCTGGCGCCCAGGGACAGTCTTCGCCGTTGCCCGTGCTGGCCTGTTTCGCAGCACTGATCAGGGTGAGCATTGGGTCAGTGCGCGCCTGGAGCCGCTCAATCCCAAGGGGCAGACCTACTGCCGCGACATCCGCGAGGTGCCCGGTGATCCTAAGACCATCTGGGTGGCGGCTGGGCCGAATTTCCAGAGCGACGCCGGGGTGTTATTTCGCAGCACCGACGGCGGCATGACCTGGGGTCGGGTGGAGATGGACGTCGAGCCCAAAACCACCATGTTTGCCATTGCCTTCGACGAACGGCAGCCCAAACGCATGTACTGCGCCACCGGTGGTGGAGAGGTATTCGCCAGTGAGGATGGCGGCCAGAGCTGGGCCGAGCGGCACCTGCCCGAAGGTGCCACGCAGGTCTACGCCATGGCGTGTGCCTAAAGGTGCTGGCCTGCAGTGCACCCGTCTCTTCTGCTCCCTCCCCCTGCGACTGCGTCGGCAGAGGGCGCCCAGCTTAACGGGCGCCCTTCCCTCTGGGAGAGGGGTGGGGTGAGGGGGCCAGGAGATGGGTGCTACTGCACCTGGGAGAATAGTATGACTGTGCTCAGAAGTCTTTTATTTGTGCCAGGGAACCGAGCTGATATGCTGGCCAAGGCGGCGAGTCTGACTCCAGACGCCTTTGTCCCTGACATGGAAGATTCGGTGCCAGTGGAAGAAAAAACCAATGCGCGGCACATTACGGCGTCATGTGTGCCCCAGCTCGCGCAAGGCGGAGTCCTAGTCATTCCGCGCGTCAACTCGTTGGACACCGGCTTGCTCGAAGATGACATGGCAGCAGTCGTCGGGCCGTACATTTATGGTGTGTCCGTTGGCAAGATTTATACACCTCAGGATGTGGAGACGATCTCGGATATCCTGGCGCGTCTGGAGCAGAAGGCCGGCGTGCCCGTTGGCCACACCAAACTCGTCCTCTGGCTCGAGACGGCCATGGCCATTGTGCATGCCTACGCCATCTGCGCGGCATCTCTACGTATTGTCGGCGCGGCTTTTGGGGCGGAAGATTTAACCCACGACATGGGCCTTGAGCGCAGCGCTGACGACTCAGAGGTGGCCGTCCCGCGCAGCCTCGTGTGCGTTGCCGCGCGGGCTGCGAATGTACTGGCCCTGGACACCCCTTATTTTTTATTCCGCGATCCTGAAGGGCTGCGTCACAATGCCCTGGCCTCCAAGAAAATTGGCTTTAAGGGCAAGTTCGCCATTCATCCCTCTCAGATCGATATCATCAATGCTACCTTCTCCCCGTCACCCGAGGAAATCGCGCATGCCAGGCGGGTGGTCGCAGCCTTCGAGGAGGCTGAACGTGCCGGGAAGGGGTCCACCTCGTTGGACGGCAAGGTCGTGGATGTGCCGGTGGTGAAGCGGGCGAGAGCGCTGTTAGAAATCGTTGAGAGCATACAGGACGGGCAGCAGTCGTCGTAAGGGGAAACATGTCGCTCTTCACACAGATCAGAGATGGGATTGGCCTGCTGCTGAGGAAGCCCCAGATGCTGGCAGTCGGGTCGCAGGCGCCGGATTTTACCGCCACCGCACATGACGGTTCCGCTGTATGCTTACGGGACTTCCGCGGCAAAAAGGTCGTCCTGTGGTTTTATCCCAAAGCCGGCAGCGGCGGGTGAACCATTGAAGGGCGCGGGTTCCTCGCCCTCTATGACGCCTTCACGCAATGCAACGTGCAAATTCTCGGCGTGAGCTTTGATACGGTCGAAGACAACAGAACCTTTGCCGATAATGCCGGCTTCCGCTTTCCGCTTCTGTGCGATACGGACCATGTCCTGGGCAAAGCCTATGGGGCTGGGAGCGCCGGTTTGGCGAGCCGCATCACCTATATCATTGATGAGCAGGGCATCATTACCCACATCTTTTCTCAGGTCAACACGAGTACGCATGCTAAGGACGTGCTCGCCTGCGTGCAGTAACCCCTGTGTAGACGACGATTCCGTCCCGCCTAGCGATCCCCTCTCCCTCCCAGAAAGGGTTAGGGTGAGGGGCTTTGTCCCAAGAGCCGCGGGGCCCTTCACCCCCGCCCTCTCCCGCGGGGAGAGGGCGCTATGCACCAGCCTTCCCTAACAGGCGCTTAGTCGCCCACTGGTATCGCGGCGAGGTTACCTCTAGCCGCTGCGGCAGCGTCGGCCTTCTCAAAATCTGCGTCGGTGAAGCCGTAGAGATGGGCGCCTCCCAGAAAAATCTGCGCGGCGATGTCGCGCGGGACCGTGCGTAGCAGGTTACTCGACACATTGGGGAAGTTGGAGTCGAAGTGTGGGTAGTCCGTGGAGATACACATGCGATCGGCACCAATGAGGCGGGCCGTTGGCTCAATCTCCGGCTCACTCCCTTCCACCGCAGCCCAGCAGTTGCGCCGGAAGTATTCCTTCGGCGTGAGCGCGAGATAGGGTGCGTGTGAGTCACGGTACTGGGGATAGTCCCACTCGATGCGGGTCAAGATCCCTGGCACCCACGAGTTCTGCGCTTCCAGGAAGCCCACCCGCAGCTTGGGATGGAACTCAAACACACCCCCAATGATCATGGCAATCAGGGCCTGCTGCATCTCAATCCAGTGGCTGGCCACGTGGCGATAGAAGCGGTTTTCGCCATACAGCGTATTCATATGGGAATACCAGGCCCCGGTGCCCTCATGGAAGCCCCAGGTCACATCGAGTTCTT
>Ga0081539_10005553_pt1 | contig 12781 bp, 13 predicted proteins | sample TabmetS4T2R2_FD_71023 | JGI IMG/M metagenome (GOLD analysis project Ga0081539, IMG submission 71023) | Tabebuia heterophylla rhizosphere microbial communities from the University of Puerto Rico - S4T2R2 | ecosystem: Host-associated > Plants > Roots > Rhizosphere ...
TCAGCGAGCGCGCGATGTTCACGTTCTTGCGCATCGAGCGCCCGACGAGCGACACCTTCCTCCCCAGCGCCGCGGCGGCGTCCATCACCTGCTGCACGCGGTGCACGTTGGAGGCGAAGCACGTCACCACGATCCGCCCCGTGCAGCGCTCGAAGACGCGATGCAGCTGCGGACCGACGAGCGCCTCGCTCGGCGAGTAGCCGGGGCGGTCGGCGTTCGTGGAGTCGCCGCAGAGCACGAGCACGCCCTCGCGGCCAAGCTCTGCGAGCCGGCTCATGTCAGCGGGCACGCCGTCGACCGGCGTCTGGTCGAACTTGTAGTCGCCGGTCACGAGCACGGTCCCGAGGTCGCACGTCGCCGCGACGGCGCAGGCGTCGGGGATCGAGTGCGTCATGTGGATGAGCTCGATGTCGAACGGCCCGGCCTCGATGCGCTCCCCGGGGCGCACGTCGACGACGTCGACGTCCTGCAGCCTGTGCTCGTCGAGCTTGGAGCGCGCCATGGCCGTCGTGAGCGGGCGGCCGAAGACGGGGATGTCGGGCGCCTTGAGCTCGCGCAGGACGAACGGCAGCGCGCCGAGATGGTCCTCGTGGCCGTGGGTGATGACGATGCCCTCGATGTCGTCCGCCCGATCGCGCACGTAGGCGAAGTCGGGCAGCACGAGGTCGATGCCGAGCATGTCGGCGGTCGGGAACCGCAGGCCGCAGTCGACCAGCACGAGACGGTCCTCGTACTCGAGGACCGTCATGTTCTTGCCGATCTCCCCCAGGCCGCCGAGGGGTAGGACGCGGAGCGTCGACGTCAACGGCGCGCCGCTTCCAGCACTCCGGACTGCTCCAGGACGGCGCGGATCTCCGCGCGCTCGGACTCATCGGCCTCGACGAGCGGCAGGCGCATGGTGCCGAGCGCGAGGCCGGCCATCTCGACGGCCGCCTTGATGGAGACGGGATTCGCGCGGTTCAGCGCAGGCAGGTAGCGCGCGAGGTCCTGCTGCACCTCGGCGCGGCGCTCGGGCTCGTCGACGAGCGCGCGGAACAGCTGGCCGAGAAGGTGCGTGGCGACGCAGATGCCGCCGGCGCCGCCGAGGTCGAGCGTCCGCGCGACGATCTCGTCGTTGCCCGCGTAGAGCTCGAGGCCGTCTACGAGCGCGAGGTTCGCGTTGTTGGCCTGCTTGACGGCCGCGACGTTCGGGAGCTGCGCGAGCTCGGCGAGCAGCTCGTTGGGCATGTCGGTGCCCGTGCGGCTGGGGATGTTGTAAAGGACGATCGGAACGTCTGTCGCCCTCGCGACCTCCGTGAAGTGGGCGATGATGCCGCGCGGCGTCGGGCGGTTGTAGTACGGCGTCACGCTCAGGACGCCGTCGACGCCCAGCTCCGTGGCGCGCGCGGTGAGGTGCACGGCGTGGCGCGTGTCGTTGGACCCCGTGCCGGCGATGACCGTCGACCCAGCGGGCTTGTTGGCGACGGCCAGCTCGACCAGGCGCAGCTGCTCCTCGTCGGTCAGCGTCGGCGCCTCGCCGGTCGTCCCGGCGACGACCACCCCATCGGATCCCGTCGCGCAGACGTGCTGCTGGACGGCCACGAACGCGTCCTCGTCGACGCGGCCGTCGGCGTCGAACGGGGTGATGATCGCCGTGAGGATGGCACCGAGGGCGGGCATGGCTCCGAGTATCGCAGGGTCAGGGGTGCCGACGGCGGCCCGGTCACCGCGCGAGCCGAAGGTCGTAACGGCCGCCGGAGGTGGGCCCCCAGGTGGTTTACCCGTCGCCTTACCCGTCGCGTCGGTCTCGGACGAGGTGGTCGTCGCGCCTGAGCGCGTTCGTGTACCGCGACGGCACGCGGGCGTCCTCCCCCTCCTCCCAGAGCGTGATGACGAGCAGCTCGCGGCTGTCGCGGTCGTGACGGCAGACGTAGACGACGCCTCCGAGCTGCTCGTCGACCACGTGCAGCGCCCCGCGCACGACGCTGTAGCGCCCCTTGGCGAACGCGGCGCTCACGCGCGCGGCGATCTCGGGTTTCACGTCGACCGATCCGGTGCGCGTGCCGACGCGCTGGCGGTAGCGCTCCGCCGCGTGATCGGTCACGGCCACCAGGATCCCCTCGGGCATGCCCATCTAGGGTGACGCCATGCTCGTCAACCTGCGCTCCGACACCCAGACGCGGCCGACCGAGGAGATGCGCCGCGTCATGGCGGCGGCCGAGGTCGGCGACGAGCAGTACTTCGACGACCCGACGGTCGCCGCGCTGTGCGAGCGCGTCGCCGCGCTCCTCGGACAGGAGGCGGCGGTGTTCCTGCCCTCGGGCACGATGTGCAACCACATCGGCCTGCGCCTGCACATCCGCCCCGGCGGCGACGAGGTCATCCTGCACCGCTCGGCGCACCCGATCATGGCCGAGGCGGGCAGTCCGGCGGCGCTGACCGGCGCGATGATCAATCCGCAGGACAGCGCGGACGGCACGTTCACGGCGGACCAGGTCCGCGCCGCGCTCCGTCAGGCCGGCAACCGCTACCAGCCGGTCTCGCGGCTCGTGCACGTCGAGCAGACGACGAACCTGATGGGCGGCCGGGTGTGGCCGTTGGAGCGGCTGGACGCCGTGCTCGACGCCGCCGACGCGGCCGGGCTACGGAGCCATCTCGACGGCGCGCGGCTCATGAACGCGGTCGTCGCGAGCGGCGTGGCCGCCGACCGCTGGGCGTCCCGGTTCGACACGGCCTGGATCGACTTCACCAAGGGGCTCGGCGCGCCGCTGGGCGCCTGCCTGGCCGGGTCCGCGAAGCTCATCGAGGAGGCCTGGCGGTGGAAGCAGATGATGGGCGGGTCGATGCGCCAGGCCGGCATCGTCGCCGCGGGAGCGCTGTACGCGCTCGATCACCACGTGGAGCGCCTGGCGGACGACCACGCGCTGGCATCAGTGCTGGCGCAGGGCCTCGCGGAGATCGACGGCGTCACGGTCGACCCGTCGGTGGTCGAGACCAACATCGTCGTGTTCGGCGTCGCCGACGCCTTCGCCGTCAGCGAGGCGCTGCGGGAGCGCGACGTGTGGATCGGAGCGCTCGACGCGACGACCATGCGCGCCGTCACGCACCTGGACGTCAATCGCGCGGGCGTCGATGTCGCGCTGCGCGCGGTGGCGGACGTCGTCGGCGCGTGACCCCGCGCCGAGATTGCATCTGGCACCGCTGTGCGGGGCCAGATGTCGATCTCGATCCTTCGCCTGGCGTGCGGCCAGCTACAGCTCGACCGCGTACCGCACGATCGGCCCGTCCTCGTCGATCGCCTCGGTCCCGTCGTGCACGAACCCGAGCCGCTCGTAGAACCCGCGGCTCGCGGGGTTGTGCTGGAAGGTCCAGAGCGTCACGCGCGCGAAGCCCTCGGCGGCCAGCGCGGCACGCGCGTGCTGCACGAGCGCCGCGCCCAATCCCGCGCCCTGCCGGTCGGGATCGACGTAGAGCGCGAAGATCTCCCCCGTTCTCGGTGGCGCCTCGGCGTCCCGCGACGGGCCGGCGACCACGAAGCCCGTCACGACGTCCTCCGACACCGTCACCCACGTTCGCGACAGCATCTCCTCCCACATCCGCACCCACTCCGCCGTCGGACGGCCGAACTTGACGTCGGCATCCGCCAACCCGGCGTAGGAGATCCGCCAGCAGCGCTCGTGCAACGCCATGATGGCGGGGATGTCGTCGTGCCGCGCGCGACGGATCACGACGGGAACAGCAGGTGCTCCAGACCGACCACGGGCGAGCGCTCGAGCGACCCCACGCGGCGCACCGCCAGGAGCACCCCGGGCATGAACGAGGTGCGGTCGGTGGAGTCGTGGCGGATCGTCAGCGTCTGCCCGACGTCCCCGAGGATCACCTCCTGATGCGCGACGAGCCCGGGCAGGCGCACGGAGTGGATCGGCACGTCGCCCTCCATGAGCTCCGCGGTCCGCGCCGCAGTGCCGCTGGGCGCGTCGAGCTTGCGGTCGTGGTGCAGCTCGATGATCTCCGCCTTGGCCATGATCCGCGACGCCTCGACCGCGAAGCGCATCATGAGCACCGCGCCGATCGCGAAGTTCGGCGCGACGAGCACCTTGCCGTCGCCGGGCAGCGCCGCGATCTCGCCCGTGTCGAACCCCGTCGTGCCGACGACCGCGTGGACCCCGGCCGCGACGGCGAGGCGGATGTTCTCCAGCACGGTGTCGGGTCGCGTGAAGTCGACGAGGACGTCGGCGTCGCCCAGGACGTCGGCGACCGCGACGCCCAGCGTGGGATCGGCTCGGCCGGCGAGCTGCATGTCATCGGCGCCGCTCACCGCGTCGCACACGGTCGAGCCCATGCGGCCCGCCGCGCCCGCAACGGCGACGCGCACGCTCATGACGCGACGCCCGCCAGTGACAGCGACGAGCGGAACACGTCCTCGTCCGCGCCCACGCCGGCGGCGCTCAGCCGCTCGGCGGGGAACAGCTCGGCTGCGAGGCCGCGCACGTCGTCGACGGTCACGGCATCGACGCGCTCGATGATCTCGTCGACCGACAGCACCGGCAGGCCGGCGAGCACGGAGGACCCGAGCCGGTTCATCCGCGCGGCGGTCGACTCGAGCCCGAGGACCGTGCGGCCCTTCACGTTCTCCTTCGAGCGGGCGAGCTCCTCCTCCGTGACGCCGTTCTCGACGAAGCGCTCGAGCTCGGACCCGACCACGCGCAGCGCCTCGCCGACGTTGTCGGGCCGCGTGCCGAGGTACAGGCCGACCTGGCCGGTCCCGGCGTGCAGGGCGCTGAAGGAGTACACGCTGTACGCGAGGCCGCGGCGCTCGCGCACCTCCTGGAACAGCCGCGAGGACGACGTCCCGCCGAGGACGTTGTCCAACACCCGCAGCGCCCAGCGGCGATCGTCGTCGCGCGCGATCCCGGGCGCGCCGAGGCACACGTGGTACTGCTCGGTGTCCTTGCGGATGAAGCGGACCCGCGCCTCGTGCCCGTCCGGCGGAGGCGGCGCCAGCGGCGCGACGACGTCGGGCAGCGCGCCGGCATCGGCCGCCATCGCCAGCTCGACGAGGCCGTCGTGGTCGACGGAGCCCGCGGCGGCGAGCACGACGTTGCGCGGCCCGTAGCGCTGGGCATGGAAGCTGCGCAGCACGTCCGACCGGCTGCCGGCCACCACGTCCGCGCGGCCGATCACCGCCCGGCCGAGCGGGTGGCCGGCGAAGATGGCCTCGCCGAGGACGTCGAACACCTTGTCCTGCGGATCGTCCTCGTACATCGCGATCTCCTCGAGGACGATCTGGCGCTCGTTCTCGAGGTCCTCGCCGGCGAGCCGGGGCTTCCAGACCATCTCGTGCATGACGTCGAACGCCTCGGGGAGGTGGACGTCGAGCACGCGCGCGTAGACCGAGGTGGTCTCCTTGCCCGTCCCCGCGTTGAGCTCGGCGCCCATCGCGTCGAAGAGCTGGTCGATCTGCAGCGACTCGTAGCGCTCGGTTCCGCGGAACAGCATGTGCTCCAGCAGGTGCGAGAGCCCGGCCTCCGGCTCGTCCTCGGTGACGGAGCCGGTGCCGATCCAGAACCCGAGGGCGACGGATCGGACGGAGTCCATCGACTCCGTCACGACCCGGACGCCCGACGGGAGCGTCGTGAGGCGGTGGCTCAAGTTGCGAGAGCGCCCACTAGGCGCGCTCGGGATCGCGGCCGCGGCGCGGGCGCCCGGAGCCGCGCGGTCCGCGGTCCCCCCGGTCCCCGCCGCCACGGCGGCCGCCGCCACCGCCGTTGCCGGAGCCCATCGCCGCGAGCTCCTCGACGGACTTGCCGACGATGTCCGGATCGTCCGCCAGGCGCAGGCCGATCCGGCCGCGCTCGCGGTCGACCTCGACCACCCGCACGCGGATCTCGTCGCCCTTGTTCAGGACCTCCTCGACCGTGTCCGGCCGCTGGCCGGGCGCGATGTTGGAGATGTGCAGCAGGCCGTCGGTGCCCTTGGAGAGCTCGACGAAGGCGCCGAACGTCGTGGTCTTGACGACCTTGCCCTGGTACTCGTCGCCGACCTCGACCTCCTTCATCATCGAGCGGATGTGGTCGGCGAGCGCGTCGCCGAGCTCGCCGTTGGAGGCGTAGACCAGGACCTGGCCCTCGTCGTTGACGTCGATCTGCGACTCGAACTGCTCCTGCAGCCCGCGGATCGTCTCGCCGCCCTTGCCGATGAGCAGGCCGATCTGCGACGGGTCGATCTTGAGCTGCACGATCCGCGGCGCGTGCGGCTTGAGCTCGGTGCGCGGCGAGGAGATGACCGCGTTCATCTTGTCGAGGATGAACAGGCGGGCATTGCGGGCCTGGGTCAGCGCGTCGCGCAGGATCTCGAACGTGACGCCCTGGATCTTGATGTCCATCTGCAGGGCGGTGATGCCCTGCTCGGTGCCGGCGACCTTGAAGTCCATGTCGCCCAGATGGTCCTCGACGCCCGCGATGTCGGTGAGGACGATGTAGTCCTCGCCCTCCTTGATGAGGCCCATCGCGATGCCGGCCACCGGCCGCTTCAGCGGCACGCCCGCGTCCATGAGCGACAGCGAGGATCCGCACACAGACGCCATCGACGACGAGCCGTTGGACTCGAGGATGTCCGACACGACGCGGATCGTGTATGGGAACTCCTCGGTCGAGGGGACCATCGGGATGAGCGCGCGCTCGGCGAGCGCCCCGTGGCCGACGTCGCGGCGCTTGGGCCCGCCCAGGCGGCCCGCCTCGCCCACCGAGAACGGCGGGAAGTTGTAGTGGTGGAAGTAGAACTTCTGCGTCTGGAGCCCGAGGGTGTCCAGCCGCATCTCCTCCTTGAGCGTGCCGAGCGCGGCGACGCTCAGCGCCTGCGTCTGGCCGCGCGTGAAGAGCGCGGAGCCGTGCGTGCGCGGCGCGTAGGAGACCTCGATGTCGATCGGGCGGATCTCGCTCTCCGCGCGACCGTCGGGCCGCTTCTTGTGGACCGCGATGCGCTGGCGGATGATCTCCTTCTCCAGCGCGTCGAACGCCATCTGCACCTTGCCGCGCTGCTCGGCGTAGCCCTCCCAGTCGGGGGAGCCGGAGTGCGCCTCCAGGACGGCGGCCTCGACGGCCTTCGTCGCGTCCTGGCGCTCGAGCTTGTCCTCGACCTGCGTGGCCTCGTCGAGCGCGGCGCCGTGCGAGGCGCGAACGGCGTCGAGCAGGGCCTGGTCGACCTTCGGCGCCTCGAAGGCGATCTTCTCCTTGCCGGCCTTCTCGGCAAGCTCGCGCTGGGCGGCGCAGAGCTTCTTGATCGCCGTGTGCGCGATGTCGAGCGCGTCGAGCACCTCGGCCTCGGAGACCTCGGAGGCCCCCGCCTCGACCATGAGGATGGCGTCCTCGGTGCCGGCGACGACGAGATCGAGCTCGGTCGTCTCGAGGAGGTCCTCCTCGCGCGGGTTGACGACGAAATTGCCCTCGACCTTGCCGATGCGCACCGCGCCGACGGGCGCCGGGATCGGGATGTCGGACACCATGAGCGCGGCGGACGCGCCGTTCATGGCGAGGATGTCGTAGGGGAAGACGTGGTCGATCGACAGCGGGATCGCCACGAGCTGCGTGTCGTAGCGCCATCCCTTGGGGAACAGCGGACGGATCGGCCGGTCGATCATGCGGGCGGTGAGGATGCCCTTCTCACCGGCCCGGCCCTCGCGCTTGAAGAACGAGCCGGGGATCTTGCCGGCCGCGTACATCCGCTCCTCGACGTCGACCGTGAGGGGGAGGAAGTCGACGTCGCGCAGGCTGCCGCGCGTTGCCGTCGACAGGACCATGGTGTCGCCCTGGCGGACGACGACGGAACCCGAGGCCTGCTTGGCCACCTTGCCCGTCTCGAACGAGATCTCGGTCCCGGCGATCTCGACCGTGACGGTCGTCGGGCTGGTGCTGCTCATCGTGGGGAATTCCCTTCTCGCGCGCTCCTCGGTGAACGCGCCGTTTCGCTCTCGTAACTTCGAACGGACCCAGGATAGCCCAGCAACCGCAGCCCTTCGGGGTCCTCCGCGAAGGCCGTGGGGGTCTCGGCGACGCCGGCCGCGAGTCCCTCGCGGACGTCGCGGCGGACGCGCGCTGCGATGTCCTCGGTGCGCCGATCGGCGTCCAGGCGCTCGACGTCCAGGTGAAGCGCGGCCGCCCGGGCCCAGAGGTGCGGATCGTCGAGGCGACCCTGGTCCGCGTACAGGGCGTCGTGGAAGTCCCAGAACGCGCCCTGGGCGGACGCGGCCTCGGCGGCGCACGCCACCGGCACGGCCCGGGGATGCTTGGCGCGCAGCGCGAAGTGCCGGAACGCCGTGCGCACCGGGGCGTCGCGCAGCCAGTGGGCGGCGACCGCGCAGTGCGGGCAGGTGAAGTCCGCGTACACGAGGACGAGCGGCCCGTCGCCGCGGACGTGGTCGTCCGCGCGCAGGGCCGGTGCGGGTGCGCTCAGCAGGTCGCTCATCGCGCCCGGCCCATGATGACTACTCGAGCGCGTCGACGATGAGGTTGACGCCGGGGATATCACCGGGCGTCTCGGCGCGATACGACCACGTCACGCGCCCGTCCGGGCCGACGATCACGACAGCGCGGTCGGAAAACCCGAGCGGCTCGAAGTACACGCCGAACGCGCGCGACGCCTCGCCCTTGGGATGGAAGTCCGAGAGCTGGGGGATCGACACGCCGAGCTTCTCGCGGAACGCCTTCTGCGCGAAGACGCCGTCGCAGCTGACGCCGTACATCTCCACTCCCCGCGCCCGCAGCTCGTCGACGACCTCCTCGTACAGCTGCAGCTGGTCGGTGCAGACGGGGCTGAAGGCGCCGGGGTAGAAGACCAGGACGGTCGTGCGGCCCTCGAGGTCCGCGCGCGTGAAGTCCTCGAGGTCCTCGGTCTTCAGCGTAAACTCCGGGACCGGGGTCCCGGGAGCGATCAACGTCACCTACCGGCGCAGGCCGAGCTCGCGGATCAGCGCGCGGTAGCCCTCGAGGTCGTGCTTCTCGAGATAGCGGAGGAAGCGGCGGCGCTGGCCGACGAGCATGAGCAGCCCGCGGCGCGAGTGGTGGTCCTTGCGATGCGTCCGCAGGTGCTGCGTGAGATCGTTGATCCGCTCGGTGAGCAGGGCGATCTGCACCCGGGTGCTCCCCGTGTCGTGCTCGTCGGAGCCGAACTTGCGGATGATGTCGAGCTTGCGCTCCTGCGTCAGTGGCATGCGGCCGAGCAGAGTAGCAGGGCTCGTGAGCCGCTACGCCGCGACGATCTCACGGGTTGCCCGCACGTCGCGCTCCATCTGCTCGACGAGCTCCTCGACCGAGCCGAAGCGCAGCTCGCCGCGCAGGCGGCGCAGGAACGTCAGCTCGAGCTCGGTGCCGTAGAGATCGCCGCTGAAGTCCAGCAGGAACGCCTCGATGAGCTCCCCGAGCTTCGAGTCGAACGTCGGGCGCACGCCGATGTTGACGGCGGCCGCGTGCGCGCCGTTGGCGATGCACGCGTAGATCCCGTGCGCGGGCGTCGCGAAGCGCGGATCGGGGACGATGTTCGCCGTCGGGAAGCCGAGCTCGCGTCCGCGCTGCTCGCCGCGCACCACCTCGCCGCTCAGCACGAAGGACCCGCCGAGCAGCCGCTCGGCGCCCTCCACGTCCCCGTCGTCGATGAGCAGCCGCCGGATATGGCTGGAGGACACGATCTGACCCTCGACCTCCAGCAGAGGGACGATCCGCGTCTCGAAGCGCGGATCCGCGGCGAGCGTCGCCGGCCTGCCGCTGGCGCGATAGCCGAAGTGGAAGTTCTCCCCCACCGAGACGTGGGTGGCTCCGAGCGCGTCGACCAGGACGTCATCGGCGAACTCCTGCGCCGAGCGCCCGGCGAACGCCGCGTCGAACGGGACGACGACGACCTCGCGCACCCCCAGCCCGCCTGCGATGGCCGCCTTGCGTTCCAGCGAGGTCAGCAGGCGCGGCGGGGACTCCGGGCGCAACACGACGCCGGGATGCGGCTCGAAGGTCACGACGGTGTCGGCGCCGCGGATGACCTCGCGGTGGCCGCGATGCACCCCGTCGAACGTGCCGACCGCGACCCGGCGCGGCCGGCGCTCGGCGTCCTTGAGTGAGACCACGGCGGCCGTCATGCGCGAAAGCCTACGGTGGGCTTCAGCGCACCGTCCCGCGGCTCGGCCACTGCGACCGGTCCGTCGCCGTCCAGGAGGAGCACCGGCCCGTCCGCGTCGCCCGCGACCGGTCGCCCGTGCGACGCCGCGCGCGCGTCGTCGCCCTCCAGGCGCACCGCCGGGAGGAACCGCAGCGCGTCGGCGAGGCTCACCACCCGGTCCGGATCGGCGTCCTCCACGCGAAACGGCCCGATCGCGGTGCGGCGCAGCGCCTCGCAGTAGGCGTCGCCCAGGTCGGCGACGAGGCTGCGCACGTAGGTCCCCGCCGAGCACTCGATCGCGAGCTCGACGCGATCGCCGTCGCGGCGCAACTGTTCGAAGCGATCGACGTGCACGGTCCGCTCCGGGACCTCCACGGCCTCGCCGCGGCGCGCCCTTGCGTAGGCCCGCTCGCCGCCGACGTGCACGGCGGAGTACGCGGGCGGGCGCTGACGCAGCTCGCCGGTCGGGAGCTGCAGCGGCTCGGGGGGCATGCGCCCCGTCTCCACGATCTCCCCCTCCGGATCGCCGGTGCTCGACAGGGCGCCCAGGCGCGCGACGGCCACGTATGTCTTCGGCAGGGCCATCAGGAAGCGCTGCACGCGCGTCGCGCGCCCGATGAGCACGAGCAGCAGGCCCGTCGCGAACGGGTCGAGCGTCCCGGCGTGGCCGACGCGCCGGATCCCGAGCGCCCGCCGCGCGGCTGCGACCACGTCATGCGACGTCTTGCCCGCGTCCTTGTCGATGAGGAGGACCCCGTCCACGGACGGGAAGATAGGACCCTAGGAACCGGTGATCGCGGGGGCCCGGCGCTCGGGCGCCAGGCGCTCCTGCAGCAGCGCCGTCGCCTCCGGCTCGGCCAGCGGCCGGGCCATGAGGAAGCCCTGGCCGAGCGTGACGCCGAGCTCGCGCAGGTGGTCGCGCTGCGCGTCGGTCTCGATGCCCTCCACGACGAGGTCGCAGCCGACGGCGTCGGCGACCTGCACCGCCGCGTGGAGCACCGCCGTGGCGGTCGGGCGCTCCGGCACGCCGGTCATGAGCGACCGATCGATCTTGACGACGCTCACGGGGAGGTCGACCAGCCGGCCGAGCGAGGACTGCCCGGTCCCGAAGTCGTCCATCGCGAGCCGCACGCCCGCGGCGCGCAGGGCGTCCAGCTGGGGTCGCTCGAACGTCCAGGCGCTCTCGGTCAGCTCCAGCAGCAGGCGCGTCTCCTCGACGCCGGTGCGGCGCAGCTCCGCGTGGACGTCGTCGGCCAGGCCGGGGCGATCGAGCTGCACGGGCGACAGGTTCACCCCCATGTGGGGCAGCAACCCGAGGCCTTGCCAGCGGCGCAGCGTGTCGCAGCTCTCCGCGAGGACCCACGACCCCAGCGCGTGGATGACGCCGGTGTGCTCGGCGACCGGGATGAAGTCGGCGGGCGGCACGAGGCTGCCGGAGGGATCGCGCCAGCGCACGAGGCCCTCGACGCCGACGATGACGTCCGCCTCGAGACTCCAGATCGCCTGGTGGTGCAGCTCGAGCTCGTCGCGCTCGATCGCGCGCCGCAGCCGGGCGCCGAGCGTGCGGTTCGGGCGCGCCCTGGCCGCCGCGCGGTCGTACACGGCGCAGCGCCGGTGCCCTGCCTTCGCGGTGCGCAGCGCGGCCTCCGCGTGCCGGCGCAGCGCGTCGCCGTCCTCGGCGTCGCGGGGGAAGAGGCTGATGCCGGCGGAGGCCTGCAGCGCAAGCTCGGTGTGCGCCGCCTGCACCGGAGCGTCCAGCGTCCGCAGGAGCCGATGGACGGCGGCGACCGCCTGCTCCCCGGCCTGTGCCGCATCGAGCCGTGCCAGCACGAGCAGGAACTCGTCGCCGGAATGGCGCGACAGGAGGTCGCCCGCGCGGCGCTCGCCGTCCATGCGCAGCGCCACCTCGCACAGCATCGCGTCGCCGACCGCGTGCCCGAAGGCCTCGTTCACGCCGGCGAAGTCGTCGACGTCGAGCGCGACAAGGGCGACGGCCTCGCCCTCGCGCCGCGCCTGCGCGAGGGTGGAGTGCAGGTGGACGTCGAGGACGGCGGCCGTCGGCAGCCCGGTGAGCGGGTCGCGCAGGGCGTCGGCGCGGCGGCGGTTCGCCGAGCGCGCGCGCTCCATGGAGACGATCACGGCCGCCCCCACGAACACGGCCGCGCGGGCGAGCCACTCACGCGGGAGCTGCCAGGTGCCGTCGGCGATCGACAGCGGCGTGAGCGGGCCGCTCAGCAGCCCCGCGGCCACCGCCGTCGGCAGGCCCCAGCGCAGCCCGCCGTACACCGCCGACCACAGCACGGGCCCGAGGACGATGAGCGGCGGCACGACGCTCGCGCCGCCGACGGCGACCGGGACGAGCCAGCAGGGGATGAGTGCGCCGACCAGGAGCGCGATGCGCGTCATACGCCCGGATCATCGGCCGAGAACGACCCGTCTTGATTTGCTGAGGGGTGCCTGAGAAGCCCCGCGAAGGCGGGACCCCGGGCGGTTACCGGACTGTGGGAGCCAGCTGGGAGGCGATCTCCGCCCGCAGGAACGCGACGACGTCCTCGGGCGCGAGCTCGGTGGTGAAGCCGGCGGCCTGCCGGTGCCCTCCCCCTCCCGCCGCGCGCGCGATCGCCGACACGTCGACCGCGCCGTCGGTCGCCCGCAGCGA
>Ga0081539_10005554_pt1 | contig 12779 bp, 10 predicted proteins | sample TabmetS4T2R2_FD_71023 | JGI IMG/M metagenome (GOLD analysis project Ga0081539, IMG submission 71023) | Tabebuia heterophylla rhizosphere microbial communities from the University of Puerto Rico - S4T2R2 | ecosystem: Host-associated > Plants > Roots > Rhizosphere ...
TATGGGGTAATGCATGACGAGGGCGAGGTGATCAAACGCGGTGTTTATGCCTCCACCGCCCAACAAGCTGGGCCCTGAGGCAAGGGTGGCTGTCCAAAAGTCCGCCCGTAGGGCGTTATGTTCAGATTCCCTCGTTTTTGTGCAAGAGGCACTTTTTGTGCAAAGCCGGCCCAGGCATCACTACTGTGGCCGAGTCGAGCCCATTGCCGCTGCACGGCGTCCACAATGCGGGCATCCTCAGAGAGGTCGGGCGTCTCGATGGCGGGTGGGGGCTGTGGCCTCCGCTGGGCATCGATGCCATAGAGGTGTGCCCTGAGGTCCTTCCAAGCGGTATCCTCATCGGCTTGGTCGTAGTGCCAGCGCTGCTGTTGCAGGTTATCCGCAAACAGTGCAGGAGGGTCCTCTCCGCACCGTAGCGCATGCTTGGCTTCCGAGACAAACTTCAGCCGATCGGCCTCGCTCCTGCCAATTTCCCCTCGAGCTATGGCTTGGTTGTATACGCGAAGGAGCCGGCCGGTCACCTCCAGGTCTTCCCGGAGGAGATGGCGGCGGGTGGGGGCTGGCAGCCGCGCTTGTAGCTTGTCTTTCCCACGCCGGTGCTCACCAGAAGCACGCGTGGGAGGAAGAGTGGAGCGGGTGGGCGGTCCAACCGAGGAGGCCGGGGGCACAGGGGCGACCTCGCTGCCGGCCTGCGCCGGGCAGGAGGGAGCAGGCCTCAGGCAGGATGAGCATGGTGAGATAATCCCGATGGTAGCCCTTCTGCACGAGACGCACGACAGCCTCATCACGCAGTACTGCTTGCTGGTCGGCTGGTAGCGCATGATACAGCGCCTCAAACGCCTCTGCGGTCGTGTGGTCATCTGGCTCCCTTTCTTCATTACTCGACTGTTGTATTTTGGTGATTACCAAGTGAACGAGCCTCTCGCTACGACCGTCTGTTGCTTGGCAAACAAAAAGGCAAAGATCTCTTCCGCCCTCTGCCCACGTTGGCGTCGCTCATGCGCATACAGGATCAACGCCTGCATGAGTGCTTGGGCTTGCTGGCGACACGCTTCCCCGATGGTGTTGAGGGGTAAGCGACCTTTGGTCGGGGACGGGGGGAGACAATCCAGAGGCAAGAGCGAATACGCCCCGAACCCCAGACCCCAATGTTTTTGCATGGCTTCAGCGTTCCGCATGCGGTACGCGGCGAGACCCAGAGGCGTTTTACCGTCCTGATCAAAGGTCTCTATGGACCAGCGGTGCCAATACAGGGCAATAATCCGTTGGGCGCTCCAGTCGGCCCGATGGGTCACCAACACGGCGGAGGTGCCCGTCAGCTCTGCATTGTCAAAGCGCACCACCAGCCGGCCTTTGCCGAGCCTGGGCATACGCACGGCGCGCGTAAACGTCCAAGAGGTTTTGTCCCGTACGGGCACGGCCCGGTACGCGGTGGGGGGGAGGAGCGGGACAAGGTCTTCCACGGCAATATGGGGTCCCTCCAGCCGGATGGGTTGGCCTCTCGCCTCCTTGCGGACGAAGCGGTTGGTCGCCACATGCCGATTTTTTTTCAACAGGCTGCTCCACTCCTTTTGCCGGGAGCGCGCCATGGATACCAGTGCTTCGGCAAGATCCCAACTATCGAACAGGAGGACACTCAAGGGGACTGTATGGGGAAGCGCTGCTGCCCATAGCTCAATACCGAGATCGCTTTTCGTCCGACACTGTTGGTGGAGCTTCTCACAGTCTGGATCGTGCAACAACACGGGAGCAACTGCTGTATGGAGGCGTGCCCGGTCCTGCTTTGTTGGTGGGATGGGACGGTCAGGAAAGTGTTTCTGCCCAAAGGTTTCCCAGTCGGTGAGCTCTTCAGAGCGCCGATACAGCCGGAGGTCGACGGGAAAGCGTACGGGACCACTGACATAATGCCGGGTGACCGGATGGGGCGCGAGGGGAGACGTGTCCTCGCCATGGTTGTCGTGGCGATCGATATAGTCGAACAGATTCCCCCCATGCTCGCACAAGGTGTCATCAAGGCTCAGAAGTGCATCCGCCTGCGGGCCACGGACCACCTGCGTCTGTTGGAGCAGATACGCGACACGACGGTCGTTGACGCGGTCTTGAAACCACGGAGCTTCGGAGAAGCATCGGGAGAGATGAGTTTTATCAGCACTCTCCAGCATACAGCGGGTGCTATTTGCCAAGCTTTGGTTGTCCGGGACGATCAGGCCTATCAAGTCATTCTGGAAATGGTGAAACTGCCCCCGATGCTCGAAGAGATCCCGGAAGACATCGGCATGAGCAGTCACGAGAGGAGCGGGGGCCACGATAGGAAGCTGCATCAGGCGTTACCCTTTCGTGTAGAGGGTAGGATAGGGCCTGAGAGTAGCATACTAAAATCAGAAATGGCAAATCACAACAGCCGAGTTCATTACCAAAAACACCAGAAGCAGCCGGACTCGAGGCTAGAGCGGCCGACGTGGATGGCATGGCCAGTGTGGTGGCATCCGCCTGTGGAGCGGGTGTCTGGTGTCTTAACTCCTGTCGCTCAATTGATCGAGGTTTGTAGGAGCGTAAAAACGGCATGAACATGTGAGAATCTCCCAGTTGCAGAACCGATTGCACAATACCAGGTGATGCTCAGCTATGCCGGTGCTCTCCCATTTACACCACCTCTTCAACGCCGAACAGTGCCAAACGTACCTCCGTACGCTCCGGTGGAAAGAGCGTCCGCTGCAATGTCCTCGCTGCCAGAGCCACCACATTGGACAGTGGGGTACCTACCACTACCGCCCCGGGTGCAAGCGCTACTGGTGCCATGGTTGCAAGCAGACCTTCAACGACCTCACCAATACCTTACTGCATCGGAGCCAGCGACCCCTGCCGTACTGGCTTCTCGCCACCTTTCTGTTGTGTCTCGCCTGTTCGTCCCAGCGCATCGCCAGAGAGCTGGGCATCCATATCCGCACCAGCTACCGCTGGTGCTGGTGGCTGCGCAATGCGGCCCTGTCCTATGAGATGCAGCGTCAATTGGACGGCACGGTCGAGGCCGATGACCTCTATCATACCGCGGGCAACAAAGGTCAAGCCAAGCATGGTGGGAAGAAGTTGTTGGGACGTCGGGCACGTAGTCGTCGTAAGAAGCGCGAGCCGGGCCGTGGCCATTATGACAAAGACCGGCCGGCCATCATCGCCTGGGTCAGTCGCCAGGGAGCGGTCGTCATGCAGGCGACCCGCGATTGCACCGTGCAGACGGTGCAGAAGGCGGCGGCTCTCGCCGTCCAAACCGGCAGTCGGCTGTATACGGACTCGGCCAGCAGCGATCGGGCGCGGAAGGGCTCTGTGCATGACTATGTCAATCACACGCAGAAGGAATATGCACGGGGAGAGGTCCATGAGAATCGGGCCGAGTGTCTGTTCTCCTTGCTCAAGCCGTATCTGCGGGTGTTTCGTGGCTTCAGCAAAACGAATCTGCCGGGGTATCTCGGGTTCTTTCCGTTCTTGCGGAACTTCCGTCAGCAGAATGCCTGTGAGCAGGCTGAGTTGATCTTGTATGCAGCGTTAGAGGCTATCCGGAAACGCACCAGCCACGTCATGCCTCTATCCAGCCGCCTCCGCGCGGTCATGCAAGGCACAACGAGCGTGTGGCGTGCGTCTCGGCAGCCTCCGAGGCCCAGGCCGGCGGTGGCGCCGCGCCGAACGCGCTTCGCCCCGGCGCTCCGAGGCCTTCGTGGGGCGCCGCTACCGCCCAGGCCCCGCGTGTGGGCGCGCCCACACGCGGGGCGCCCGCGGGCCGTGCCGGCCCCGCGCGGCGCCCCCGGGCCGCGGCGTGGCCCTCCCGGGGGCCCGCGCCGCGGGAGGGCCTGGGGCGTGCCGGCTGGACGGTCGAGGCCCGCGCGACGGGGGGGGCGCACGTCCCATTTGCGCGTACTTACCGCTCTTTCCCCGTGCCCCACACCTTCTTCATGCCGCCTTTGGCCGTCTGTCAGGGCGTGCGCAGGCTCGCTGTTCCAGCCAGGTTCGCACGGTGGATTCCTGACACCCCCGACGCCGTGGACGCCTGCAGAGAAAGCGGTGCAAACGGGGGAGGCCCGCCTGGAGGCGGGCCTCCGACCACCCGCCCTGCACGTGCTGCCGCAGCGTATCCAGCCCCAGCCCGCTCAACAACCCACTGCTTACCACGACGCCCTCGGGAGACGCAGTGGCGCTCAACAGAGTACGCAGCCACATCGTCGTGCTTTCGTGCAATGCCCAGGCAATCAAGAGCGCCCGGACTGTCGCTTCGACACTCGGGCGGTGCTTGCTGCGTATCTGGTTGAGCCGCAGCAGTTGCTTCATTTTTTTAAACACCAACTCGATGTTATAGTCACAACCCATAAAACGATTGACCTGGTGTTCGGCCCTCTGGAGCCGGTCCAGCAGGTGCTGGCGGCCTGTGGCTGGACGATCAACACGGCCTTTGTCGAGCGGCTCAACCTCGATAGCCGTCAGCGGGTAGCGGCGGTCGGACGCCGGGTCAACACGCTGTGCCGGGGCGAAGACAGCGTGCTGGATCAGCTGGTGCTGTTCCAGGTCTCCCACAACTTCGTGTTGCCCCGTGCGAGTCTGCGCCAGCCGTTGCCGATCCCCGAAGTCACCAATGGCTGTGGCTTAGTGAAGATGTGGCAGCCGTGTACACCGGCAATAGCGGCGGGATTGACCGATCACGTCTGGACATTGAGAGAGGGGTTGCTGTTCAGAGTGCCACCGTGGCCACAGGCGCAGATGGTCTAAAACATGGTGTTGGTGATGAGCGTGGTAGAGAGCGGCTGAGGTGTGCTCGAATGCACCCCAAGAGGGCTGCACGGGTCCTGGCAAACACGTTTGGCGTGCTGATGACCGGCTGTTGCACACGCGGCAGACGGAATGGGAGAGGGCCTGAAATATTATCCGCAGCCTACAGGGATACGACCTTGCTTTTGCAAAGATCAAAATGGCCAAAGTCGAGCTAAGAAGCTTTAGCAAGTCACATTGTTTCCGCTTTCCGGATCGAAGAAATGGCTGTACCGCATGTCGAGTATAAAGTCATGTTCCACGCCATGGGTGACTGGCGCGTGGGCATCGAGGCGCCCGATCACGGTTTGGCCGGCGACGTCTACATGCACGATGCGTTCGTTGCCCATGAGCTCGATGAGCACCACCGTGCCCCTGACGACATTGTCAGCCTGGATATCCGAGCGCTTGTCCAGTATATGTTCGGGTCGGATGCCGAGCTCAAGGTCTTTGTTCGTGTAGGGTTGCACTTTGGCCGCTTTGTCCGCTGGCAGGGTCAACCGCATCCCGCCTGCCACGAAGCAATACGTCTCGTGCTCCCTGGTCAGCCTGCCGCGCAGGATATTCATCGCGGGTGACCCGACAAAGGTCGCCACGAAGCGATTCGCCGGGCGCTCATACAAGCCCAGCGGCGTATCCACCTGCATGATCCGGCCCGCGTCCAGCACACAGATGCGGTCGCCCATGGTCATGGCTTCCACCTGATCGTGCGTCACATACACCATGGTCGTGGCGAGCGCCTTTTGGAGCTTGATAATCTCCGCCCGCATGTGCACTCTGAGCTTGGCATCCAGATTGGACAGGGGCTCGTCAAACAGGAAGACTTCTGGCTCACGGACGAGGGTGCGCCCCACCGCCACCCGCTGTCGCTGGCCACCTGAAAGGGCTTTGGGTTTCTGCGCGAGATGCTCTGTCAGCCCCAGCATCTGCGCGGCGTTAGTGACCCGTTGGTGGATTTCATGCTTACTCAGCTTCCGGATTCTGAGCCCGTACGCCATGTTCTCATAGACGGTCATGTGCGGGTACAGGGCGTAATCCTGAAATACCATGGCGACGTTACGTTTGCTCGGCGGCAGCTCATTGACCTTGCGCTCACCAATGAAGAGGTCGCCGCTGGTAATGTCTTCGAGCCCGGCGATCATCCGGAGCGTGGTACTCTTCGCACAGCCAGACGGCCCAACCAGCACCATAAACTCCCCATCGTGGATAGCGAGGTCGATGCTCTTCACCGCCTCATAGCCGTTGGCATAGACTTTTCTGACCTGCTGCAAGATCACCTGTGCCATACTGGTGTCCCTCTATGACTTCACCCCCCCGGCCAGCATGCCGGAGGTAATGTAGCGCTGGAGGATAAACGTTAAGACCATGACCGGAAGCGTGATGATGGTCGCATAGGCTGCCGAGTTAAAGATGCCGCCGCGGTTCAAATAGTAATACGTCTGCAGCGGCAGTGTATTTTCTGACACGGTCAGATACAAAGCATACGTAAACTCGTTCCACGACTCCAGCCAGACCAGCATGGCCGCGACCGCCACGCCTGGCAGCGACAGCGGGAAAATCACGCGGCGTAAGGTGCGTATCTTGCTGGCGCCGTCAACAGAGGATGCCTCCTCCAGCGAGAGTGGAATCGCCTCAAACGTCCCGATCAGGATCCATCCGACATACGGCAAGACCTTGATGAGGTGCGCCAGGATCAGCCCGAACGACGTATCGAGCAGATGCCAGTGCAAGAACACCACACTGACCGGCAGGGCGATGGCCACTTCCGGGAAGGTGCGCGAGATAAACAACGCGATGATACACAGGTATTTCCACGGACTGCCTACTCGCGCAATGACGTAGGCTGCCGGAGCGGCGATCAGGATCGCCAGGAGCATCACCATCGTGGCCACCAGCAGGCTTTTGAAGAGCGACGGCAACAACAGCCCGGAGGTGAAGATATTGCGCCAGTGCTCCAGGGTGATTCCCCCTGGCCCCCAGAACACATCCTTGTGGTGCTTCATGATATCTGCCGGATAACTCGCAGAAATCCTGACCATCAAAAATATGGGGTACAGAATGATCAGACTCGTGACCACAAGAGACAGGTACAAGGGAAAAGGTTGCAGCAGCTTTTTAAGCATTGGTGTCCCTTTCCACAATGTACAGATAAGTGAACACAAAGAGGAGAATGATGCCCGTCAGTATCGTCCCGCTAGCTGCGGACAGGTTGTAGTTTTGCCTGGTATATTCGCTGTACGTAAATGTCGAAATCAGTGGTGTGGTCGCGGTGCCAGCGAGGATAAGCGGCAGTTCGAAGATGCGAAAGGCGTCAATGGCTCTGAGGATGAGGGCGATGGTGATATACGGCTTCATCAGCGGCAGTGTGACGGTGAAAAATTTGTACAGTGGTGGAGAACCGTCGATCTGCGACGCCTCATGTACGCTTTGAGGTATGGCTTCCAGGCCGGCGATGAACAGTAAGACCATTAAGGGCAGGACCTTCCAGGTATCGGCAAATACCACCATACCGATGGACAGCCACCCGCCCTGCGCCCAGTCAATCGGCACCTCCCCGAGCAGCCCCAGCCTGTAGAGGACTTCGTTCAGGTACCCAGACGTATCAAAGATATAGGTCATGATCGTGGCCGACACGATGGTGGGGATGCCAAGTGGCGTGAGCACGACGGTGCGGAAAAAGCCCTTGCCGCGAAACGGTCGGCTCAGCACCAGGGCGATGGACATGGCAACCACGAACTGCAACGCCAGACCCAGCAGAGTAATCGCCAGCGTGTTGACAATGGCTGTGAGAAAGCTCCGATCTGTCAACAGCTTGCGATAGTTGCTCAGACTCAAGCCAGCGTACGGGGAATGCTGCAGACTTTCCAGTGCCAGGCTCGTTTCCGCGAGTTCCTTTTCATAGGCTCTTTTGTCTTCACTCTCTGGTGTATGTGCTATATCGTACCTGATATCTGCTCTCTTCGAGGCCAGAATGTCATATCGCCTCCCGAACCGCTGATCGATGAAACTCTCTTTGATGTTCGTAAGTATCGGCAGCAGCGTGAAGCCTATGATATAGGCAAAGAGAGGGAGGACCATCAGCATTTCCAGCCAGTACGTTTTGACAAACCGCATGTCGTTGCCTCACTTGAGCCAGTCGAGTTCTTCCTGTAAGTCTCGGGCGTATGTATCCAGGGTTGTCTGCACGTCTCTGCCGTCCATCACGATATCTTTAAAGGCCAGGTTCACATACTTCTCCACCGCCGACCACCCCATGATGGCGGGTCGGTAGTGCCCGTAGCGCAGGGCTTCCATGATGGCCTGGAAAAACCCCTGCTGCCACTCCGGCACACTCCCCAGGGCATCGGACCGGATGGGCGGCCAACCGAGCTCACTCACCAGCAGCGTCTGGACCTCCCGGCTCATGAAATACCCGGCGAATTTCAGGGCCAGTTCCTGATGGGGTGAGCGCTTGGTGATGGCGATCACATCTCCGCCGATCATGGTCGCGCGCCCAGCCGGGCCGGCCCACGTGGCATAGGCCTGGATGTTGGTCTTCTGGTTCTGCTGCACGATCACCTGCATCCCGACCGACCAGTTACGGGCCAGGAACAGCGTGTCGTTCGACAGGAACGTGTTCGTCGTATTCCAGTTGGCTTTCTTGGTTTCCGGGCTCAGGTACGGATACAGCTGCTGCAAGAACGTGAATGCTTTAATGGAGCCGGCGTCATTGAAGGTCGTGATCTTTCCCCCAGCCGCGGTGATGAACTCGAACACCTGGGCCGTGGTACTGCCGTCAAGCGTCCCGTGCACGGCGACCTTCCCGACTTTATAGGCCGCCTTGAGCCGTTGCGCCACCGCGAGGAGCTCGTCCCAGGTCTCGGGAATGTGATAGCCGGTGCCGCTAAACACATCCGTGTTGTAGTAGGTGATCTGGACATTCGGCCTGCCGGGAAAAAACATCAGCCGGCCGTCAAATGTCAGGGGTTGGACGAGTGAGGCGTCGACTGCAGGCTCAATCAGGGCTTGGTACGGCGTGAGATCGAGTACCAGCCGTTTTTCTACATAGGGCGCGAGGTTCATATTGTCCAGGAGCACCAAGTCGATGCTCATCCGGTTGGCCCGGTGCATGACCTCGATTTTCTTCAGCGTATCCCCCGCCTCGATATTGACCGCGCGGATGCGGCAGTGTTCCCGGGCTTCAAAGGGTGGGAAGACGTGTTCCCGCATAACTTTCCACTCGTTTTCGCCCAGGGAGGCGGATAGGCTGAGCGTCTCTCCTGATGACAAGCTGGCCATCCCTCCTGACGAAACTCTGACCAGCCCGAGTGAACCGAGCAAGAGCCCCAATGTCACACGTCGCGTATAGTGCATGATCCCCCCTGTTTGGATAGTGATAAACAGGTAATGCTCTGCCCCAGTTTCTCGTATAAACAACGTTGATATTCAACGTGTTATAAGGCAGACACTCGCTAGTCAGCATTACCTTGTGGAGCACTACCCGTGAGCTATCTCTATCACACAATGGATGGCGCGTCAGGAGAAAAATATCGGATGAGAGGACGGCATGATATATCATATCCCGTGATCACATACGCGGCCCCGGTCTGCCCCTCGTGCCGTCAGCGGGCCTATGTGCCGTATACCACCACCGGGCGCGTCTGTCTGCGCTGCGGGGACTGTGAGCGGCCGCTGGCGCGTCCGTAGCACGCGCCCCCGCACGTCGGCGCTGGCGTCACGATGCCCCGCAATGCGAGAGGAGACCGAGAGCAATGCCAAAAAAACGGTCGACACCCCCCCTGCGCCGCGCGCGGCATCCCAGCAGGCTCGCCGTCGCCCCCGCTGTGTGGGTGACGTGATCGGCAAAGTAGCGTAAGCGCTGGCCCAGCGCAAACACGCGCAAGCCCCTTCGCTGGCGTGCTCTATAGAGCAGAGTGTGAAACTGGGAGCGCAAGGCCCTACGGATCGGGGAGGTGACGGCTGCGAGTTTCTTTGGGAGCTTGAGGAGCGCGTGCCGCAGGCAGAAGCCGAGACGTGCCTCCGGAAACAGGGTTCGCAGACTCTTCGTGGTGCTGTCAAAGCCATGAGTGAGCACCCCACGAACCCGATATGAGGGTTCCTGCTGGCGCGCTGTACGTTGGAACTCTTGATATGATTGCGTAAAGGCCGCCGCACTCGCCTCCGTGGTGTAGCCCAGATGCCAGACCACCCGGCCACTGACAATCGTGGGCAGCTACACTTTCTCGGTGAGACAGTGGCTGTGTTTCTCATCGGCCAGAAAATAGTGGGGAGAGGCAGCCCACACCGGGTCAGCACCGCCACGAGACTCCGATAGCCGAGCGCACAGACCAGACGGTAGAGGGCCATGGGCGAGACATGCCCGAATACCGCGCACAGCTCCAAACTGAGGCCCCCGTGCGTGGCCAACAGGGCATCACGAGCCACCTCGGGGCGCAGAGAACGATAGCGCAAGACGAAATGCGGCAAGACCGTGAAGACGGCTTTACACCTCGTGCACTGGATACGCCAGATGGTGAGGCCGCCCAAGCGGACACGGGCATAATGGGAGTGGCGTGTCAGGCACCCGCCTCCGCGACAGGTCGCCGTGTGGCTGAGCTACAAGCCAATGGACAGGAGAAAGGCGAGCACACATTCGAGGAACGCCTTGCCATTGTTCAGCAGGTGGGCGTAGGTCGTTTCATCGTGGAAATCGATGGTGATGGTGCGGTTATACCGTGTTTGTGTGGCGGCTGTGGCCAATGTGTTACCCCCAGATCCTCAGGTCTCGTATGCTGAGGAGATACGATGAGGGTAACCCACTGAAATCTCAAGATCATAGTGTAGGATTCAGGGCGTTACCACTAAAAGCGATGGAATGTGGCAATGTCCATGTCTGGGGACCAGCGCTTGCAGACGGGGCCCAACTCCCCATCGAGCGTCAACAATGCGATTGAACATGTGAGTGGTGCGACTGAGTGCATTTTGCACAGGCTGTAATCCTACTGGGTTGGAGGTGAGGCTTCCTTGACCAGCCCTCGCATGCATCCGCACTGGATTTTTGACAAAAACGCCCCTTTTTTTCACGCAATAATTTCTATTTTTTTCTGGTTTTTTGAGTGACTACGTCGATGCGTAAACGCCTGCCGGCCTTTTCCTCGGAAGAGGCTACGAGGGATGGTCGCGTACGCGTCTGTACGGGCCTCGACGGCTCAGCACGAGGGAGAGCACCAGCGCCCTGGCGTGTGGGCCTCTGCGCATGCCCGCCGCAATCGGCGCACCGGCGCACGACGCCGGTGCCCAGAGGACGCAGCGCGCGCGAGGTGCTGGAGGAACGTGTGGTAGGCGAGAGATACAGTGGATCGGGCGGCGTACCTGGTTGGCTTGAATCGCCGCAGGGACCTGGGCGGTCTGGAGCGACTGGTCTTGCAAGCATTCTGGCTCATTGAAGCCGGTCTGCACAGGGGGCGGGTCCATGCCATGACGGTACGGCTGGGGTGCCGTACCACTCGCGTGCGTTATAATCCCTGGACAGGATGTCAACACCACCATGACAGGCGATGGGCGTCAGGCCATGCAAGCCTATAACAGGAGCGCTCTGCAGGCCGGCCGTGGCGCTGCCATGCGTATGGCAGCAGGAGTAGCCCCCTCCTCTCAAGACGCCGGCACAGCGTCTCCTGGCCGACGAAGGAGACTCCGCATGGCAACCTTGTGAGACGGGGTCCACCATATTGCCCTCTTGACGCGGGACATGGACCAAGGCATGCGCTTCTGCCAAGCGATGTGTGAGGCGCACGTGGTGCACGACCATCGCCATCATGCTGGCCATGTCGGGGAACACATGATGCTGCTGACTCTGGGTGGTCAGCGTACGTTCTATGTCTGCGAGGTGCCGGGCTCTACCCAGGCCCAGAGCCACACCCCCATGTGTGGGCGCGGCCGTCTCGACCATGGTGGGCGCAATGCCCGGAGCCGAGAGACCTGCGAGCACGCGCGCACCCGTCTCAGGCACAGAGGCGCCTCGGATGGCACCATGACCGACATCGGCTTCGCCCTGAGCGGCTTCTTCCGCGACCCGGATGGTTTGGAGGCCGCAGTCGTGTGGCACACAGCCCCGGAGATGCTGGAGGCCGGACGTCCCACCGCCTCAAGCAGCGTGCCGGCGAGGAGTACGGTGCGGTCTCCCTCGGGGACCTTGGTCACATCCCCATCGCCACGGGTGCATAGGGGATGCCACGGCCGTCATGGGGCACGTTCGTCGTCACAGAGGGTCGTGACAGGCTGTCGCCGAGGGGCGCGGTCGAGGCGGCATCCGTGGCAACAGTCCTGTCATCGCACGTACTGCAGTCCTTGACGGGGTGTAGAAGACCTCGGCATCCACTATGAGCCAGTCTATATTGGCTTGAGCTGAGTGCGCGTGCTCAGCCGATCTTGTACGGAGGAGGCTGCTGTGACCCTACCCAGCATCGAACGGAAGCTCGCGGCCATTTTCAGCGCCGATGTCCAAGGCTACAGCCGCCTCATGGGCGACGATGAGGTGGCCACCGTCCGCACCCTCACCGCCTACCGCGCCGTGATGGCCACGCACATCCAGGCGCATCGGGGTCGGGTGGTAGACGCTCCGGGAGATAACCTGCTCGCGGAGTTCGCCAGTGTCGTCGATGCGGTGGAGTGTGCCGTGGCGATCCAGCACGACCTCAAAGCGCGGAACGCAGAGCTGCCAGCGCCCCGCCAGATGGTGTTCCGTATTGGCATCAACCTGGGGGATGTGATTGTCGAGGGTGATCGTCTCTATGGGGATGGCATCAACATCGCGGCCCGCATTGAGGGGCTGGCCGAGGGCGGGGGCATCTGTCTGTCTGGCACCGCCTACGACCAGGTCGACAACAAGCTGTCGGTGGAGTATGAGTGGCTTGGCGAGCACGTCGTGAAGAACATTGCGAAGCCGGTACGCGTGTACCGGGTGCTGACGGACCCTGCCTCTCCTGTGGCCCGTGGGGGCACCACAGCGC
>Ga0081539_10005555_pt1 | contig 12778 bp, 13 predicted proteins | sample TabmetS4T2R2_FD_71023 | JGI IMG/M metagenome (GOLD analysis project Ga0081539, IMG submission 71023) | Tabebuia heterophylla rhizosphere microbial communities from the University of Puerto Rico - S4T2R2 | ecosystem: Host-associated > Plants > Roots > Rhizosphere ...
CTGTAGTTTCCGGTTTTTGATCTCTGAAAAATGGTGAGAAATGCGAGGAGCAGTTGCGCCCCTCGCAAAGTTGTTCGATGTTTTTGGTGACCAAACCTAAACAGAGACGAACAACGATGAATATCCTACCATCAGAGATCATCCAATTGCTTGAAAACTTCCGCCCGCTGATGCGGGCCGAGGTCTTTGAAACTTTTATCTTGCTCATCACCGGGTTGCTGATCGGTGAAGCCAAACACGGGACGGTCCGCTCAAGCGTCTTTGCCCCGGCCGATTATCAGCCGGCTCGGATTTCGGACTTTTTCACCATCCATCGAGTCTCGCCACAGAAGCTGATGGCGAAGTTGACGGAACTTGTCTTGCGTCTGTGCTACGGCGGAAAGTTGCCGGAGCGCATGTTCTGGATTGCTGATAGCACGCAGACCGAAAAGCCCTACGCCGAAAAGATCGCTTCGCTCGGCTTCTTTCATCGGACCAAGCGGGTGGTCGGGCGCGCCAAGCATCTCAAAGGTCACTGTTATGTTTGCGCTGCGCATCTTTATCAGCATCTCGATGCGCGCGGGCAAACGCGTTGGGCGAGTGTACTGTGCGGCGCGTTGCTTTATGTCAAAGGCCGGAGCATCCCAGTCTTGGTCGGCGCCCTGGCGGCGCAACTCCGGCTGCCGGCGGGCATTCGCCACATATGGGTCGTTGACCGAGGGATTATTTCGCGCCCACTCTTGCGGGCGCTGGAAGCCCTCTCTCAATTCGCGCTCGGACGGGTGCGAGCCAATCAGATTGTTTACTTCGAGCCACGCCGCCAACCGAAGAAAGGGCGCAAGAAAACTTATGGGCAGAAATGTCGCGTCGACCAAGTGCTCAGGAGATTTCCGGATCGGTTGCGGAAGCACCGCAACCAATTACACGTCCAAGGCAAAGAGCGCAAGGTCGAGATTTACGATGCTGAAGTTCTCTTGCGCGGCGTACATAGAGGGCGTGCCCTGAAGGCACGCGTGATAATTGTCATCGTGCCGGAGTTGCAGAAACTCAAACCCTGGTACTTGGTGACCACTGACCTTGAGCTCGACGTCATCGCGGCTGTCGAGGCCTATGCCGGTCGCGCCCAGGTCGAAGTCAACTTCGACGAAGCCAAAGAACTCGGGCTGGGTCACTACCAGGGCCGCTCAGCTTCAGGCGTCCGACGCTGGGCTATTCTAGTATGCCTGGCTCAGGCGCTACTCAAACTGGCGGCCACAGGGTTAATCAAACTTGATCTGCCAAGGCTCAATTGGTCTTGGTACAGACGCGAAGAGACTGTTGGTCAAGTGCGACGACGCTTAATTGAACATTGTCGCCCGCGCATTTCTCGCACTTTGAATGAAGCCCCTACCGTGTAGAAATAGCGGGGCATCTCGTGTTTTCAATGATCTATCGAATCGGAAAACCGGAAACTACAGTCATTCGAATTCGACTCCGTTATATATCTCAGTTAGTTTCAGGTCGACATCGACTGACGCAATCTCTATCGTATCTTCATCATCATCGTAAACGCCCTTCTTCCATTGTTTCGGGCCACGAATGTAATGTGTGATGTAAAGGCTGTCCGGCTCGATAATTAGATAATCTTGCGGTGATTCGAGCGCCTGGTATACTTTTTTCTTGATATGATGATCGCGGATCGCTGATGTTGGAATAGTTATTTCGATGATCATTACCGGGTTTGCCAAGATGTCGATTCCCTGCTCGTGTTTTTCATATTTCGGATTGCAAGCGGCGCTCACATCCGGATAGACATAACCGGCGGCCGACTTCGTCTTAACAGCCAGATCCGGCGAACAGGCTCGGCAATGCTCCTTGAGCCGGTCGGATAAATATTTCAGGACGTTTCCTTGAATGATTGCAGGTTCCTTAATTCCTCCTGACATACGGAAGATCTGACCGTCCCAATATTCCCAGCGGCGCTCAGAGCCTTTCTCAAGCGCGAAATATTCTTCGAGCGTGTAAAGGATTTCGGGTTGTGGCTTGGCCACTGGTTTTATCCTCCTTTGCCGCAGTCTTCGTTCTAACCACTCGCCTTTAGAAGATGACCTGATGTCTTTATATCTGATGAATAGATGTCGGTCGCCTCTCCTTAAGCCTTACTCTTTATCCTCCCTCACAGGAGGCCGCTTGCGAATCCGGCGAGCAATTCGACTGCTCTGCCGGTCCCTCTTCACAGCAACGGTTTGGACATAGACTCGTGTCGTCGCTTGGTTCTCGTGATCGAGCGCCGACTGCGTCTCAAGCAGATCGCCCGAGTCTTCAAAGATAATTCTCGCGTATGTATGGCGCGTTTGGTGGATATTGACCTCGCGGATCCCGGCCTTTGCCGCGTATCGCTTCAAGTTGTTAGCGAAAGACCGAGAGGTGAAATTTGTCATGTGCCTGTCAATATCCCATATCCAACTCCTGCGCCTCGGCTGTGAGGTCAGCGAGCACCTTCATCCGCGCTTCATCGATTTGGTGCTTATAAGACAGAACATCGATCAGTTTCACGCGCCGTCGTGTACCGACCTTGCGATATGGGATCTGGCCTTCATCCAAAAGCGAGACCAAATAAGGACGCGAGACATTGAGGATATCGGCCGCCTGCTGGGTGGTCAGTTCCGCCTCAACTGGCATTACCGTCACGGCATTGCCGCGACCGAGTTCCGCCAGCACGGAGATGAGCAACTTGAACACCTCCTGTGGAAGCACAATCTCAGCGCTCTTTTGAGAATCGGTAACCCTTAAGGTCGGCGTCTCGTGGCTAGAGATAAAAGGCGATAAGGTGCGGCTCCCCTCTTTTGCAAGTTTAATGTCCTCCTCGGTCGGCATCACCACCTCATGAGCCGTAACAAGCATCTCTTCCCTCCCTTTTTTGCCATTTCATATTTTGAGCATAAGTTAGGCTATCATTAATAGCAAATATTCGCAATGAACGAAACGAGCGCAATAAACGAAACAGGCAATAATGATACCCCTTCTGTTTAAGTAGGGGATCATATGGTCGTAAACCATTTATATTATGATGCTTGTATATTCAAGTGGATGGTTGAGGAGGATTGATTGAAGTTGAGCGGTCAACCTCAATCAAATTTTGCGATTCGTCGCACCTGTAAGCGAAATATGACGATGTCATATTAAATTTAAATGCATTTGTGGTGTGATTAAGATAATGACAGTACCCAATACCGCAATATTTAAGAGTGTGAATTGCAATATAAAGCAATCTTTATGATAATTCATCGCTGTATAAGGCAATCATTATTATCATTTGCTTCTGATAAGGTGACATGACACAAAGAGGAAGAAAGGCACGGCTGCGCAGAATGGAGCTCGATCGACTCTTCAAACGGGTTCGATCTCTGGAACTTACTCCTCCCAGAAAAGGGTGGATCGCCGACATTCGCGAATCGCTTGGCATGACCGGGAGGGACTTCGCCCGGCGACTCGGCATTGGTCCCAGTTCCGCCAAACGACTCGAGCAATCCGAAGCCCGACGCTCCATCACGCTCGAATCTCTCGATCGTGCCGCTGCGGCGCTCGGCTGCCGCGTTGCCTATGTTCTCATTCCCGACCGGCCGCTGGAAGAGACCGTTCGCTCTCGCGCTGTAACTTTGGTTGAACGTCTTCAGGCGCCGGTAGCTCACTCCATGGTGCTTGAGGATCAGACTTCCGATCAACAATCGACTAACGATCGACGAGAGATCATGATCGACGAGTTGATCTCCAGCCTCGATCCGGATCTTTGGAGGGATGATCGATGAATCTCATCTATCCGCCCGGCGCGACTCCGCTCGATCCCAATGAGATTGACGGCCTCATCCCGAACATCCGCCTCCAGTCCGAACTCAACGCCCGCGAAGAGGACAACATTATCCGCTGCAGGCGATGGGCCATTTCCCCACGAAACCGAAGGCTCAGAAACGATCTGCTCTCGGCCGCAGGGCTCAAACTACTTCATCGGAAGATGTTCAACGAGGTGTGGAGATGGGCAGGTTCTTTCCGCCTCACCGAAAAGAACATCGGCGTGCTCGCTTACCAAATCACGCCTCAACTCCACAATCTCTGCGAGGACGTCAAGACACAATTCGCTCACCGGAGTTACCCACTCGACGAGTGCGCCGTTCGTTTCCACCATCGGCTGACGCTGATTCATCCCTTCCCCAACGGCAATGGGAGACACGCACGGCTGGCTTGTGATCTGCTCCTGTGGTTCAACGGCGCCGAGGAATTCACCTGGGGTCGAATCAATTTGACCGAGGCCTCGACCATCAGAAGAGCCTATATCGACTCGCTCCGACTTGCCGATGATGGCGACATTTCTCTGCTGCTCCGCTTCGCGAGATCATGACCCTTATGGGAGTTTGCTGCCACTCGTCATTGGCAACGCTTGAGCCGCCTCCAGAACTCCGGCGAGGCATTGATCCCTAGCCCGCATTTCTCATTAGGCTGAATGTAAGAGCTCCTCCTCATGGTCTGAAGCCGTCTAGAACCAAACACTTATTCCGTGAAGGAGGGGCTAACAAATGCAGACAGGGTGTAAATACGAGAAGCTCGAATTTGGAGCCCCCGGAGCACACTCATCGTAGCCAAAGTTAATGATGGCACAATCACTTTCGATGCCGGCGTGTTGTTGTTAAAATAATCGGAGGTCTCCGTAAGCACGAAGATTACAAGACAGAGGGACGTCATCAATAATCCAGCGCGTCGCCCACTTCAATCTCTGTCGTCGTCATCATCATCATCGAAATCGTCATCTCCGAAGGGATCGCCGAGCAGAATAGTCATCTTGTAGTTGTCTTTTCCGCACGTGCGTTCCAGAGTGTCGCCAATCTGACGGATGCGCGCCTGGGAATCGTAAGGGCCGGAGATGAAGTGCGGCTTGCCACGATCGCCAAAGGTGAATTCCATCGTGCAGACCGAAGCATCGATATCTTCCAGCAGCTTCCGCGCGGGTCGAAAATCGGGATGAGGCTCGAAGCCAAGACGACGAGCGTAGGCGACAGCATCCTCAATCAATTTCTTTGCCACGGAGGGTTCAACTTTTTTGATGGGTTCCTGCGAGCGGGTTTGAGAAAGAAGTTGGTGGTATTCTTCCCCTCTCAGGAGTCTGGCGAAAGAATCCTTCACGCCAAGACAGAAAACGTCAAGCAGATAGACTCCCACTGCGACCATCCCGCCAGAAGCCAGACGCGAGACAATCACGGCCCCCATGCCCTGATCGTAGCCAGGAGTCATCAAGTTCGCATTGACATAACATTCATGGAGCGGGCCGCGCGCGGCCAGCTCAAACTCGAGCCCGAGGGGCATACGTTGAAGAAAGGAGGGGTTCCCTTGCTGCGCCCGCCGAGTGGTCAGGGCTTTGGCTTTCCGTTTCGCGCGTTGTTTGGACAGCTTTTTCTGTCGCTTGCGTTGATCGATTGCCACTCTGGTTCTCCTGCTTTGATCCCAAAATACTCTCCAGGCTGCTCGCATTTCTCGTTAGTTTGAAAAAAAAGCCCTTCTTCACGGTATGAAGTCTGCTCTCGAAAAAACTATGCCAGGAAGAAGGGACCAACAAATGCAGACGGAGTGTAGAAGTGAAAAGCTTGAGTTTCAAGCCCCCGCCGGACGCCCGATCGTGGCTGAGTTCAATGGCGGTACGATCACTTCCGATGGCGGAGTGCTATTGCTGAAGGAAGTCGAAGCGAAGCGACAGAACATCAGGCAATTCGCGGCCTGCTTCACCGATCATCGAGACGCGGAAAAGATCGAGCATCCGGTGGAGGACTTGTTGGCGCAACGGATTTATGGTCTGGCGCTCGGATACGAGGACCTCAACGACCACGATCTGATCAGGAAGGATCCGTTATTGGCAGCAGTGATCGGCAAGCATGATCCGACGGGAGAGGCGCGCCGTCGAGCCGCCGACCGCGGCAGTGCGTTGGCTGGCAAGAGCACACTCAATCGCTTAGAACTGAGATCGGACGAGGCGCAGAAAGATGGCCGATACAAAAAGATCGCGATCGATGCTGCAAAAGTGGAGGAGTTCCTCATCAAGATTTTTCTGCAGGCGCGCGATCGAGCGCCGGAGTTGTTGATCTTTGATCTGGATGCCACTGATGACCCGCTGCACGGTCGTCAAGAAGGGAGGTTCTTTCACGGCTATGATGGACATTACTGCTATCTGACGTTGTATATCTTCTGCGGTGACTTTCTGCTCTGCGCGCGGTTACGCCGAGCCGACCAGGATCAGAGCGCGGGGGCCTTGGATGAAATCCAACGAATCGTCACACGGGTGCGCGAGAGTTGGCCGGAAGTCCGGATCATTTTGCGTGGAGATGCGGGCTTTTCGCGCGACGCGATCATGACTTGGTGCGAAAGCCAGGAGAGAGTCGATTACGTTTTCGGGCAGGCCAAGAATGAACGGTTATTGAAGCTGCTCGGCAGTGAGATGGCGGCGGCCAAGCATCAATTCGAAGCCACCAGTCTCCCCACGCGGGTCTTCGGCGAGAAGCGGTATCAAACCCTGGAGAGTTGGAGCCGGGAGCGAAGAGTGGTGGGCAAGGCTGAACACCTGGCCGCTGGCGCCAATCCACGTTTTGTGGTCACCAGTCTGAGTCAGGAACAATACGACGCGCGAGCGCTCTACGAAGACCTTTACTGCGCCCGTGGCGAGATGGAGAACCGGATCAAGGAACAACAACTGGAACTATTCGCGGATCGAACCTCGACCAAGTACCTGAAGTCGAATCAAACGCGACTCTGGCTCTCGAGTGTGGCCTATGTGCTGATGAACGAGTTACGTCGGTTGGGGTTGGCTGAGACCGAGATGGATCAAGCACAATGCTCGACGATCCGGTTAAGACTGCTCAAGATTGGTGCGCAAGTGCGAGTCTCGGTGCGTCGCGTCTGGGTCCGGATGGCCAGCAGTTACCCGTTCCAGAAGATGTTTGTCGAGATCTATCGACGGTTGCGCGGACTCGATCCGCATGGCCGGGCGCTTTTGCGATTGCTTCAGGACGGCAAGTTGTTGACGTAAGGCGAGGTTTTCGAGCGCCAAATGATGGCGCTCTTTGAGCGTTGATTTGATGAGGCCGAACAGCAAGTATAAAAGATCCTTCATCCTGGAAGTGGGTTGCGGAAAACTACAAAAAGTCAATCAGATCAACCATTACGAGGTTTTGGCGAAGCACAGGCACTCGGAGGATCTTAGTCATAGTCGGTCATTAAACCGCGAGAGCTCTCTGCTGATGAAGCATTGATGGAGAGAAGAAGGAGAGGTTTTATCGCTGAAGATTAGAGCGGGCGGTGAGTCGGTATTGAAAAACCAACTTCCTAAGTCATTGCCATCTTATGTGCAAGCGTTGTCACTTTATGTGCAAACTGACAATGACACCAGGCAATTTGATTTTTTTCGAGCATATATCTGAAAAACGCAATTATCGGATATATCATCTTGAAAGAAGGGAAGTGGCCAGTGGCGGAATTCAAGCCAGCCCAGAATCCATCGATCTTCTCAATTATCTGTCAATACAAGAATTCTAAACAATGCGAGATAAGCCGGTTCTAAACAATAAAAAGTCTGAGAGATACAGAAGCAATATTTTGCACTCTCACCGGGACATAAATAAGTAGTTCTTTTAACTACAGGAGTCTTCAATAAACCTCAAGATCTGAGACCGCTGTCTGCTCTCTCGGAGGCGGAGCGAGCAGATGCCAGGCCATGGGGCGGGTGGCATCTACGGGTTTAGAACCTCGCCCGGCAACAGCGCCGTGATCTGCTGGAACCGTTTGAAGTCGTTTTTGTTGTACGTGACGATGTGCGTGATGCTCTGCACGATCATGGCCGCCACCAGGCGCGTATCGTGAACCTCGACCCCGGAAACCTGATGCGCAACAACCAGACGCTTCCATTCCTGAAAGCCGGCCAGGCTGTTTGCTCGAAACTCCACCAGCCGTTCCAGGGTGCGCAATTTCTTTTCCGTCTCCTGAATCGAAAGCCCATATCCGCCTTTGTCGGCCGGCCGGGTGCAAACATTCCAGAATTCGGCGGCGTTCTGCGTGAGCGCCACTAGCTTATCGCCGCGCACTTTTAAAAACCGCACGGCCTGGCGTGTTTCCTGGTTTGCGGGATCGGTGCGGATGACAAGGCGCAGCAAAACGCCCGTATCAACGAGGATTCCCATTTAGGGATGATCGCCGTAAATATCGGCGCGGGAAAAGTTGGGTGAAAGGGGCGGTATGTTTTCAGTCCCTTCCGAAAGCTCATCAAGCAGCCGGTCGAGTTCCGCCAGGTTCAAAGGCTCGGCCTGGTGCTGGCGGTTTCTGACGGCCAGCACGCTTTTCAGATAAGCGTCCATATCCATCCCGTGGGCCTGCGCCACTTCTTCAAGGATGCGGTGCAGGTAGTCGTCAACGGACAGGCCGTTAGCCTCCGCCAGTGACGCGATCAGCGCGGCGGTTTCCGGTTTGATTTGTTCCTGTGCTGAAGCCATTGTTTACGCTCTAATTCAAGTTCTGCCCTTTCATCATAGCGCCCTTCCCTATAGCGCCCTTCCCTGCCCCTGTCACGGAGGAAGATGTTCCCATTCCCCGCTACTCGCGCGGGCGGAATATTAGGCGGCCATTGCTGCCTTGCGGCGCGGTGGTCTGCACAAAAAGCCGCGAAGCATCAACGAGAGTCTCTCCTTCCCTGCCTGTCACGAATGGATAATGGCGAAGCTGTAGCGTGATAGGGTGACAGTGCTATCACACTATCACATTTGTAAGTTTTCACTTTAGTGGGTTCTGGCGGCATTTAGTGAGATGGAGCCCGCCGCCTTCTTGATTCTGGGAAGAGCGAGAATTACCTTTACTTGGCAAGACCGTACACCGTCAAGCTCTCTTCACCAAATTCCCGCCAGAACCCACTAATCCGCCAAATGCGCCTACGATGTCTTTATCGGGTGCACGCTGTGCCACCCCAAAACACTACTTCGAAATTAGGATGCTGAATGCTTGCGATAATCCTGATAATCTGGACAACATACCAATCCTTTTCGACAAAGGGTTGGTCAATGCCCATAATCTGAGCAATTTCCTCAAAGAGTTCCCGCTCTGGCCGCGGGCTCATAGCTGACATAGACTCCACCATATCCGATTTTCCGGTTCACACGCCCCTTGACAGCAATCAGGCGCCCGGTAGGAACCTGTGTTGTTTTTCCCGCATTGTATTCTCTCTCCAGAGTGGAAGGCGCAACTTCAACGCCCAGACGTTTCAGTGCGAACTTGGCCAATGTTGGCAATGGAGCCACAGGAATGATCTCGCCGGTGATGGAGGATTTCTTGGCTGAGGCCAAATAATTTGAATTGAGTGTGAAATCAGGCGCTTCGGGTTGAGGTTGCGATGCCCTTCGAGGTTCCGAGAGAATGTCGACCTCGATTGTAGATCTGCGATTGCAATGTGATCAACTTGTCACCGAAACCCCGATGCGCAATGGCAACGCCATAAGATACCGTCCGGGCTTTGTCCGCAAGTTGTAGGGTGGCGGCCTCAATCTCTCTGATAGGCTCTATGGCAGAAGCGTTAGAACAGGTTGCCGCCACCCTTGTTCCAGGCGTCCCTGGAATATGTAGGCGTCACTTTGATGCGTCGCCTGCATAAATTCAACATACAAGCGTTAGATTCCGGGGGGTCACGTGGCGGCAAATGCTGAATGCCACCGCGCGCCCCCCCGGAATCTAACGCTCTCCATGAAAGCGAAAGGCAGAGCCTTTCCGGGGGCGAAACTTGCAATCTCATAGAAGCTCCGAAAAGTGCTGATGAAGAACGCCGCTAATCAGCTTCCATGATCGCAACCAGATAAACGCCATCAGGTCTTAACTCGCTATTTCAGCACGCATTCGACAGCTGCGCCTTCTTTGGGAAGGCTCGCACGTATTGTCTTGGACTTGCCGCCGGCCGTAACTTCGATTTCGTAATCGCCGAGGAAACCCCTGGTGGTGAAAGTCCCGGACGTCGCCGTCTTGCCATCCGCATTCGTCCACCATTGCTTGAACACGAGGTCCTCGTACGCCCCGCCGTTCGGCTTCAGCGACCAGTCGCGCCTAAACATGGCGCCTCTCGGTCTCCAATGGGCGCCCTCCCAGAAGCCCCACATCACGAACGCCTTCACCGAAGGCACGCTAAAAGTGGCGGTCATGAAGTCGCGAGTGTAATCGGTCTGCGTCGCTTCGTCGGAAGTGTCGATGTCGAATTCGGTGATCTCCAACTCCTTGCCGAAGGCCGCGAATCGATCGAACCGTTTCATCAGTTCCTCCATCGGCGTGACCCGGGCGGGAAAATGGGATTGCAGCCCGATTCCTTCCACCGGCGCTCCCTGCTCGATCAAATACTGAATGGTCGCAGCGAAGTCATCCTGGTGCGCCGTATCGCCGCCTTCCAGAATATTGAAATCGTTGATGTACAGCTTCGCGCTTGGGTCACCTGCGCGTGCCGCCTTAAACCAGTCCACCATGGCATGACGGCCAAGGATGTCCATGAAATCGTGATTGGTGAAAGTCTCGTTGATCACGTCCCAATCCACTAGCGATCCGCGGAATGCAGCGGTGGTCTCGGCGATGTGATCGGTAATGACCTTGGCCAGCGCTGCAGGGTCGCCCTTGGCGTCCTGCGCGGCTTTCACGTTCGTGTTGTTCCATGACGGCCACACTAGGTTGTGACCGCGTACCTTCAGTCCGCTCTCTCGCAGCCACTCAACAGCCGCCATAGTAGATGGGCGCGATTCCTCGCGCGCCCACTGCGGCCATTTCATTTCGTTTTCCAACACCGCGAAATTGAAGAGCCGGGCGATCTCCTGCTTGTATCTCGCCACATTTTCCGCGCTCAGGCGCTGACTGGAAAGAGCGGTCGCGTTCACTGCCGTACCGAACAGGAACGCGTGCTTGCGCATCCGAACCGCAACCTGCGCCCCCCGAACCGGCTTGCCGGATTTGTCTTTCACAACGACGGTAAGATCGCCTTTACGGATCTTCTCGATCCGCGCTTCGGCGGCTTTGCGCCATGCGGCGTTAGACTCGCTGCCCGCATATCCGATCTTGGTGAACGGCAAGTCGGCAACCTTCTTGGTGGCGCCGTAATTGACGAGTTCGATACCGCCGATCTCCACGATCTGTTCACGCATTCCGAGCGTAAAGAAAACCTCGGCCTCCCCTTTGTCATAAGCCCGCGAAAGCGAGAAGGGGAATTGCACCTTCTTCCATGATGCGCCGGCATTTGCGGCCGCATTCAGCGCAGGCGGCGCGAAACCTCCTCTTCCTGCTCTTTCCGGCCCGCCGGGCACCCCCGCTCCTGCTGGTCCTCCTGCTACGGGCCCGCCTCTAACTCCTGGCGTGGTGCGGAATCCTGCGTCGAGTGTCGCTTCTTCCGGCGTGCCAGAGCGCATCCAAAACGAAACCATCAGGACATCGCCGCTGGCCGTGGAGGCTCCGGTCGGAGCGGAGATTAGCACGTCCGCAGCTCGTCGAGCCTTGACGCTCACTTCGATGCGGAGAGCGCTTGAGAACGGCTGGCCTTTCACAACCACCGTGGACATTTTTGCAGCCTCGCCGGCAGCGCTGCTCAACTTGAATGCGGCAGCGGAGTCTGCCGGGAGAAGCGCTGTAGGTTGCGTATCGACGGCGTATGCCGCGCAACTGATTGCGGCGAATGCCGCGCACAATAGGGTCGTTTGTACTGAATTCATGAGGTCACTCCAAGATCGTCGGCCTGGATTTTGATATCCTCCCGCCGCTAAACGCTAACGCGTTCTAGCGGGGGATTCCGGTTCTGATTTAAGACTGCGGAGCAATCTCGCTCGCAATCGACCGGTAGGTTCTCGATTCTTTGACGACAGCAACCCGTCGTCTCCCCGAAGGGACTATCCGCCCCTTTCTTTCTTCAATATTGAGACTGCTGTTATGATCTCGATCCAGGATCAGTCTACAGTTACCGCAACGATAAACCCGAACAGACAACGGCATCCGGCATTTCTGACCACAGCGGGAGCAAGTCGTTGATGTCCCGTTGGCATTCACTACTTCGACTTGTCCACCAGCTTCTTCCGCTTTGTGAACTACGATAGCAATGAATTGCGACCAACCGGCATCATGAATACTTTTCGCCAAATGATGGTTCTTGACCATTCCTTTGACATTCAAATCTTCGAATTTGATGACCCGATATTTTTGAGCAAGCTTGTTCGCCTCTTTGAAATGATGGTCTCGACGCTGTCGAGCCACGTGCTGATGCTTTCTCGCCAGCAACCGGACAGCTTTTCTCCGTCGGTGGCTGCCCTTTTTACGACGCGAAACTCTTCGCTGCGCCGTTTTCAGCTCAGACTCCGCTTGACGATAATACTGAGGATTCGGAATTCGATCATCGTTCGACAGATGAGCAAAGGTTGTGATCCCGACATCGATCCCAATCGTGACCTTCGGGGCAACAACAACCGGCTTCTTCTCGATCTCTTCGACCGCGAAAATGACATACCAACCATCGGCTTCGCGTTTGATCGTGCAAGTCTTGATCATCCCTTCGATCGGTCTCGAGAGAAAGACTTTGACGCTCCCGATCTTCGATAAATGCAACTTCTTCGTCTTTTGATCGAGCTGAAATCCACTCTGTTTGTAGGTGAATGAGTCGTACCGGGAGCGAGAGCGAAACCGAGGAAAACCTGGAAGCTGACCTTCTCTGACGCGGCGAAAGAAATGCTGAAACCCAAGATCCACGCGTCTCAAGGCTTCCTGGATGACCTGAGAATGAATTCGGGCGAGG
>Ga0081539_10005556_pt1 | contig 12775 bp, 12 predicted proteins | sample TabmetS4T2R2_FD_71023 | JGI IMG/M metagenome (GOLD analysis project Ga0081539, IMG submission 71023) | Tabebuia heterophylla rhizosphere microbial communities from the University of Puerto Rico - S4T2R2 | ecosystem: Host-associated > Plants > Roots > Rhizosphere ...
CAGCACGTCGTCATTTTCCGTGCAGGTCTCGACACCGAGGATCTCGTCGCCTTCTTCCTCGAGCTTCATGGCGATTTTGCCGTTGCGCTTGACGTCGACGAAATCGGAAAGCTTGTTGCGGCGCACAGTGCCGCGCGTGGTCGCGAACATCACGTCGAGTTCCGCCCACGTGGTCTCGTCCTCGGGCAGCGGCATGATCGTGGTGATGCGTTCGCCTTCCTGCAGCGGAAGCATGTTGCGCAGGAACTTGCCGCGCGACTGCGGATTGCCGATCGGCAGCCGCCAGACTTTTTCCTTGTAGACTATGCCGCGCGAGGAGAAGAACAGGATCGGTGTATGGGTATTCGCCACGAACAGGCGCGTGACGAAATCCTCGTCCTTCGTCGCCATGCCGGACTTGCCTTTGCCGCCACGCGCCTGCGCCCTGTAGAGCGACAGCGGCACGCGCTTGATGTAGCCCTCATGCGTGACGGTGACGACCATGTCCTCGCGCTGAATGAGGTCCTCATCCTCCATATCGCTGCCGCCGTCGGCGATCTCGGTGCGCCGCGGCGTGCCGAACTCGTCGCGTACGGCGATCAGCTCGTCCTTGGCGATCGTCTGGATGCGCGCGCGCGAAGACAATATGTCGAGGTAGTCCCTGATCTCCTCGCCGATCTTGTTGAGCTCGGCGGCGATCTCGTCGCGGCCGAGCGCGGTGAGCCTGGAAAGCTGCAGCGCCAGGATAGCGCGGGCCTGCTCCTCTGAAAGGTAGTAGGTGCCGTCATCGTTGATCCTGTGGCGCGGATCGTCGATCAGGAGGATCAGCGCCTCGACCTCGGCCGCCGGCCAACGCCGCTCCATCAACTGCTCGCGCGCCGTCGTCGGATCCGACGCATTGCGGATCAGCCTGATAACCTCGTCGATATTGGCCACTGCGATCGCGAGGCCGACCAGCGTGTGCGCCCGTTCGCGCGCCTTGCGCAGCAGGAACTTCGTGCGCCGGCTCACCACCTCCTCGCGGAACGCGATGAAGGCCTTGAGGATATCGATCAGCATCAGCGTTTCTGGCCGGCCGCCATTCAACGCCACGATGTTGGCGCCGAACGAGGTCTGTAGCGGCGTGAAGCGGTAGAGCTGGTTGAGGATCACGTCGGCATTGGCGTCCTTCTTCAGCTCGATGACGACCCGGTAACCCTGCCGGTCGCTCTCGTCGCGCATGTCGGAGACGCCCTCGATGCGCTTCTCGCGCACGAGTTCGGCCATCTTGTCGAGCATCGCCGCCTTGTTGACCTGGAAGGGCACCTCGGTGACGATGATCGCCTCGCGGTCGCCGCGCATCTCTTCGATATGCACCTTGCCGCGCATGACGATCGAGCCGCGGCCCGTCGAATAGGCGTTGTAGATGCCGGAGCGCCCGAGGATGATGCCGCCGGTCGGGAAATCCGGGCCGGGGATGATCTCCATCAGCTCAGGCAGTTGCATGGCCGGATTGTCGATCAGGGCAATCGTGCCGTTGACCACCTCGGTCAGGTTGTGCGGCGGGATGTTGGTGGCCATGCCGACCGCGATGCCGCCCGAGCCGTTGACGAGCAGGTTCGGGAAGCGCGCAGGAAGGACCTTCGGCTCCCTTTCCGAGGCGTCGTAATTGTCCTGGAAGTCGACGGTTTCCTTGTCGATGTCTTCCAGCAGCTCATGCGCAAGCTTGGCGAGCCGCGACTCCGTGTAGCGCATGGCCGCGGGCGGATCATTGTCGATCGAGCCGAAATTGCCCTGGCCGTCGATCAACGGCGCGCGCATCGACCAGTCCTGTGCCATACGCACCATGGCGTCGTAGATGGCCGCGTCGCCATGCGGGTGATATTTACCCATGACGTCGCCGACGATGCGCGACGACTTCACGTGCTTGCGGTTCCAATGGAAACCGCCTTCCTGCATGGCATAGAGGATGCGGCGGTGCACCGGCTTCAGCCCGTCGCGCACGTCGGGGAGCGCCCGACTGACGATCACGCTCATGGCGTAATCGAGATAGGAACGCTGCATTTCCTCGATGATGGAGATCGGCTCGATGTCGGACGGGCCGTCAGGGCCGGAAGGGGGCTTCTGTTCGCTCAAATCAGATCACTATCAAACAAGTGGAATCACTTGTTCCTTATATAGGAAGCGGCGCGACTTCTCCAACCCGGGCGGCTGTTTTCCAAAGCTGAATTTGCTCGGTATTTCAATCGGATATGGAGCGATCTGGACGCCTTGTCGCGGCTTGCCCCAACGCCGCCGCGGATGTTTGTGCGATCCGGGGAGCGGAACGTGCCGATCGTCAGTCGAGGTCGGCCATGCGGACCGCGAGGTCCTGCAAGGCCGCAGGCGAAAGCGGCGTTTCGGCCGGCATCCTCTCGACAATGCCCCAGTGCCCATCGGCTTCGGGCCGCCTGTGTATCCATGTCGCACGTGTGGCCGCATCGACCACCCAAAGTTCGACGACGCCATGGCGGGCATAGAGCCGGGCCTTGAGGCCGCGGTCATAGGACATCGACGACCCTGCCACCTCGATCGCCAGCAGCACGTCGCGGCCGCGCACGTCTTCCGGCAGGAGTCGCTTGGGATAGAGGCACAGGTCCGGTTCGACGAAGGTGCGCTCGTCGAGGTAGAGCGACGTCTCGATCGCCAATCTCAGTTCATCCGAGGCGTGACGCGCGAAAACTCTGTTCAGCGCAGCCTTGATCACTTCATGCTGGTTTCCCTTGGGCGACATCGGGACCAGTTCCCCCTCGATCAGCTCGAAATTCTCGTCCTCGGTGATGATGCCCGCCTCGACCATGCGACGAATCTCCGCCACGGTGAACGAGCGGCGGGGGAAGCCCTCGGCGGCGCGGGTGGCGACCACATTCATTTTCGGCATCCTTGCTGTTTCGCGTCCAAACCTAACACGACCGACCGATACTGTCTTCACGAGCTGGCGCATTCGCCAGACCGCTGGAAGCTGGAATGATAGATTGACGAGGAGCTCCAGCGGGAGGCCCTCAACGCCTCTTCTCGCGATAGCGGAGTGGCGCAACGCCCATGACCTTGCGGAAGCGCCGGTTGAAGGTTGAAAGATCGTTGAAACCGGCATCGAAGGCGATTGCCGAAACGCTGTCCCGCGAGGTTCTGAGGCGCACTGCCGCACGATGCAGCCGGGTCCTCAGCACGAACTGGTAGGGCGTCATGCCGGCTACACGCCGGAACGTGCGCAAGAAATGATAGGGGCTGAGGCCCGCCTCGTCCGACAGGTCGGCGAGGCTGATCTCCTGTTCGGAGCCTGTCTCGATGCGCCGCACGGCCCGCGCAACGCGACGTTCTTCCACCGACGTAGGCTCAGACACCTTCCTCCCTTTCGCAAGCATCGAGGCGACGGCGCCGGCAAGCCGAAGCGCGATCTCCTCCAGTTCGGCCGCATCGCCGCCATCGCGCGCCGCCACCGCGCCGGCCACGAGGGGCTCCAACTCCAGCGAGGGCGGCAATCCCGGCTTCTCGAAGGAGAGGCGTCTCGCGCCCGGCACCGCCGCGAGCACATCCTCCATGAGTTCAGGAGCATAGTGAAACGATATGCAGCGATCGCCAACCCCATGCTCATGGCCGCATTCGAAACATGCGCCGCGGTTGCCGAGCAGGATCGCACCGGGCGCCAGCATCGCCGAGCCTTGCCCGCTGCGGTAGCGGAACGTGCCCTCGGCCGCGACGGCGATACAGATATCGCCGTGCTGCTCCTCGAACGGGCGGTCGTTCGGCCCGGATGAGCACACGACATCGCTCACGCTCCAGCCCTTGCCGGAAAACAATTCGTGAACACGGACAACCATGCCGAAAAAATAGCAATTTTTCCCAAGCGCCGTAAGCCGCGCGGGGTTTAGACAGGCGCATCTGCTGACACCACGGAGTGCGTAGCCATGGGCACATCACAGGCTTCCGTTTTCATCGCAACGCTTCACGGCGATGGACCGGCTGCCGATCGGGCGGAAAAGATGAAGCTCTATGGCTGGCTGGTCGGCGACTGGGAAATGGACGTCGTGCGGCGCCTGGATGACGGCGCCATCCAAAGGTCGGACGGGGAGATCCATTTCGGCTGGGTGCTCGAGGGCCGTGCGATCCAGGACGTGTGGATAGCGCCGCGGCGCCCTGCCCCATCCGCCATGCATGGCACGACGCTGCGCATCTACGATCCCGGCATTGACGCCTGGCACATCATCTGGAGCGACCCGGTCAAGCAATATTACTCGCGCCAGATCGGGCGAGCCGACGGCAACGACATCGTGCAGGTCGGCACAGACACGCGCGACCTGCACACACGCTGGCGCTTTACCGAGATCACGGCCGACAGCTTCCATTGGCTTGGCGAGCGCAGGTCGACCGAGAACGACGAATGGCGGATCGAAGTCGAGTTCTTCGCCCGTCGCGTGAAAACCTGAACCCTCAATCCGGAGAGACTGAAATGCTCGACCATGTTTCGATCGGCGTCGCCGATGTGGCGCGCGCAAAGGCCTTCTACGATTCCGTGCTTTCGTCGCTCGGCTACCGCTGCCTCAGCGAGTCCCCCGGCTCGCTTGGTTATGGCGCTGACACCGTCGTCTTGTGGGTCAACGCGGCGCGCCCGGTTCCACCCGACATGGAGTCCGGCCTGCATTTCTGCTTCGCCGCCCCTTCGTCCGAGAGCGTGGACGCCTTCCACGCGGCAGCGCTCGCGACCGGCGGCAAGGACAATGGCAAGCCCGGCCTGCGTGCGGATTACGGTCCCGGCTACTATGCCGCCTTCGCGATCGACCCGGACGGTTACCGGCTCGAAGCGTACTGGGCTGGCTGACCGCCTTCGGCGCCAGCACTCTACAAGCGCGCGACCAGTGGTCCGATTCCGACAGTTGCATCCCCTGATACAGGCCGCTCGGGCAAATGTCAGAATCAAAGGACCAAGTATATGATTCTAGTGGAACTTTGAATTTGACATTCGCATGTTCCGCGTGATGTCAAATGGGATGCGAATGTCAAATTCGTTCCACTAGTTCCTTCTTCAGCGCGACGATCCGCCTTTCGTCGCGCTTGTAGAAAATCCATTGCTTCACACGCTTGGCCCGCACCAGCTTTGCGCGAACAAGGATGCGCATGTGTTCGGAAAGCGTGGCCGGCGTGACGCCGAGCTTTTCCGCCAGGAAAAGACCGCAGACGCCGTCCTCGACAAGATCGCCGTCGACCTGCGGCGGAAAATGGGCGGGTGGATCCTTCAGCCAGTCGAGCACGGCAAGCCGCTTGTCGTTGGCGAGCGCCTTCAGCACATCTGTCTCTTGCATTTCGTCAGTTTGCCAAGTTACTAAGTAATGTCAATTGCAGGAGCGCCGTATGCCCGACACCGTTCCAATCAATCCGGATGCGATCGCGGCGACCGAACGGTTGATACGGCCGCATGTCAGGCGCACACCGGTCCTGCGCGTCGACGCGGCGGATTTCGGGCTGGCCGGCATGCCGATCGACCTCAAGCTCGAACTGATGCAGCACGGCGGCACGTTCAAAGCGCGCGGCGCCTTTGCCAACATGCTCACTCGCCGGCCGCTGCCGGCCGGTGTCGTTGCGGCATCCGGGGGCAACCACGGTGTCGCGGTCGCTTATGTGGCAGGGCGGCTTGGCACCAAGGCGTCCATCTTCGTGCCCGAGGTGACGCCTGAGGCCAAATGTGAACGCATCCGCGCCTGTGGCGCGAATCTTGTCATTAGCGGCGCGCTCTACGCCGACGCACTGGCTGCAAGCGAGCGTTTCGCGGCTGAGAGCGGCGCCATGTCGATCCACGCCTTTGACCAGGCCGAGACGATGCTCGGCCAGGGAACGCTCGGTTTGGAAATCGAGCAGGACCTGCCCGACTTCGACACGCTGCTGGTCGCGGTCGGCGGCGGCGGGCTAATCGGCGGGATCGCGGCTTGGTTTGGCGGGCGCAAGCGCGTCGTAGCGGTCGAGCCGGAAGCAGCGCCGACGCTCAATCTTGCCTTGGCGGCAGGAGCTCCGGTCGATGCGCCGGCCGGGGGCATCGCTGCGGATTCGCTGGCGCCGCGCCAGGTCGGCAGGCTGATGTTCCCGATCGCTCAGGCTTTTGTCAGCCATTCGGTGCTCGTTTCCGACGACCATATCCGTGCCGCCCAGAAGGCGCTCTGGGATGGCGCCCGCCTGATCGCCGAGCCTGGCGGCGCCGCTGCCTTCGCGGCCTTGCTCTCGGGCCGATATTCTCCTGCCGCCGGCGAGCGCGTCGCGGTGCTCGTCTGCGGATCGAACACGACGGCGGTGCGTTTCGAATGATGTAAGCGGCAGCGTTTCGGGTCAACCGAGACGCTCCTGGCATCGCGGTTCGAAGTTCGCTGCCAGCCAGATATCGAAATCAAGCGAAGTTCGAGATCAGGACACCAGCTGGCGCAACGGCGCGGCTTGTCCTATGAGCTCTCAAACAGGGCGGCGGGGACGCAATGCCGAGCTACGACAGCCTGTTCAATGCCTTCCTGACGATCCTGGTTACCATCGACCCGCCGGGGCTGGCGCCGCTCTTCCTGGCGCTGACACGGGGCATGAACCGCGAGGAGCGGACGCAAGTCTCTGTGCGCGCCAGCATCATCGGCTTTGCTGTCATGGCGCTGTTTGCGGTCGCCGGTGCGGCGATCCTCAGTGTTTTCGGCATCACACTGCCGGCGTTCCGCGTCGCCGGCGGCCTGCTGCTCTTCTACATTGCCTTCGAGATGGTGTTCGAGCGCCGCCAGGACAGGAAGGAGAAGAGCGCAGACGTGGCGATCACCAAGGACTTCATTCGCGACATCGCCGCCTTTCCTCTCGCCATCCCGCTGATCGCCGGGCCGGGCGCGATTTCGGCGACCGTGCTGCTTTCCGGCTCATTCCAGGGCGCCGCCGCCAAGAGCGCGCTGCTCGGCATTATTTTCGTCTGTCTGGTGCTCACCTATCTCGTTTTCGTGCTAGCCGAACGCATTGACCGCTTCCTCGGCCATACCGGCCGCTCGATCCTTACCCGTCTGCTTGGCGTCATGCTGGCGGCGCTAGCCATCCAGTTCGTCGCCGACGGGGTCAGGGCGCTGGTGCTGGCGGCACGCGCACCGGCGTAGCACGCCTTCAATTCCAATGGTTTCCGACCTCAACCTGCACCGCCGCGCATTCTGGGCATTCTTCGCGGAACAGTTGCCGGCTCTCCACGCCCGCACCGAACGCGGCAACGAACATTCCCGCTGGCTCGCCGTCGGTCCGATGCCGCTGATCGCGGCGCACTACGTCGCCAATGGCAGCGTCGGTATTTTCGTGCGCGGCGCGCGCGGCACACGGCCGGGCCACGTCAGGCAGTTGCTGTTCCCGCAACGCGAGCTGCTTGTGGAGACCCTCGGCCGACCGGACCTGCGGCTGGGTGAAAATTTCCTGCTCGGCCATAGCCTGCGCGTCGACATGCACGACAGAACCAACTGGCCGGGCGCCATCAACTGGTTCGCCGAACAGTCGCCGCTCTACGAGCGGGCGCTGGCGGCGCTCCAGCATCCATAAGGCCGTCGGCGGGATGGTTCCGGCAAGACCCAGCCCAGTTCAGCCGCCGAACACCACCTCATGCATGACCCGACCCGGCAGCAAGGTGAAGATACCCGCCCCGACCAGCGCCAGGACATAGAGCGGTATCATTGCCTTGCGGTGCCGTTTCACAAGATGGTTGTGAGCGTGCCAGACAGCCAGTGGCACGGTGACAAGCACGAGGATCGACAGCAGGTGGATGGGGCTCCATGGGCCGAGCAGGCGTATCTCGTTGATCCAGAAGCTGCTTGCCGCGATGAACAGCATCAGCCCGGCCCACATGAAGCCGATGACGCGATGACGAAACGTGCCTTTCGGCAGCGCGAACTGGGCCGCACCGAGCACCAGCGCCGCAAGCGCGGCCATGGCGTGCCACGCAATGGGAAACGGCGCGACCCACAACGGTTCCAGCGACATCGAAGGGTTCCGACCTCAGCAGCCTGCCGTCAGTCAATTCGAGCAGTTGCCGATATGCATCTGCCTAGTCGGCAGTTCGAAAATCCTGCTCTGCAAATCCCGGAGGTTCCGGACTGACGACGGTCAGAACGGTATCTCGTCGTCCAGCTCGCGTGAGAAGCCGCCGCCTCCGCCGCCGTTGCGGCTGCCGCCGCTACCGCCCCGGTCATTCGGCCCGGACTGGCCGAAATCGGACGAGCGGCCGCCACCGCCCGAATAACCGACCTGCGTATCGCCGCCGCCCTGCCCGCGCGCATCGAGCATCTGCAATTCACCGCGGAACTTCTGCAGCACCACCTCGGTCGTGTAGCGGTCCTGGCCGCTCTGGTCCTGCCATTTGCGGGTCTGGAGCTGGCCCTCGATATAGACCTTCATGCCCTTCTTCAGATACTGCTCGGCGACCTTCGCGAGGTTGTCGTTGAAGACCACGACATTATGCCACTCGGTCTTTTCCTTGCGCTCGCCGGAATTCTTGTCGCGCCAGGTCTCCGAGGTAGCGACCCGGAAATTGACGACCGGGTCGCCGGAATTCAGCCGCCTGATCTCTGGATCGGCCCCGAGATTGCCGACCAGAATGACCTTGTTCACGCTACCTGCCATGACACTTCTCCGCGCTCGTCCTAACACGCCCGTAAAATGGAAGAGGGACAATAGCCTATCGACGCGGGCGGGGCCGCGCCCGACACAGTTTATTCGCCCCTGTCCACAGCTACTTCGTTCTTATTTTGTTCTTGCATATCCCGGAGCGACATGCAAGCCCGCTTGCCAAGGCCGATTCAGCTTCTTCGCGATGAAGCAACGCGCCGCTGTCTCGCTTGCCGTGAGGCCCGGCCAGATTTAGCAGGCAACCGCAAATCGAGTGTCCCTTGCAATGGCGCGTTCTCGATATCCGGATCGTCGAGAGTTTCAATCGTCGTTGTCGGCTGTTCGAGAAGGTCGCCGGCGAGGTCGCGGATGATCGTCCTGCCTTGTTCGGCCGCGTTCCGTGACATGGTGGTCAGCTTCAGTTCCTTGGCGAAAAGCTCCAAATTGCCAAGAACGGGAGTACCGTCATCGAGACGCAACTGGAACAGATCGTGCAGGTCTTCCTCCTGCGCTGAACTATCGTGCGCCGTGTCTACCCAATTCCACAAATCGACGCCGTCCGCGCGAAATTCATCGTATCTGTCAAGCCTTTCGCGCAATGCCGCGGGGCTGGTTTCGGGCCGGAACGGAAAGTACAGGCGACAGAGCGCCACGTCGTCACCGACCTCGGCGAGGATGGCGGGTATGCTTTCCTGCAGTTCCTCCGCAATCCTGTGGGAGAGCCACAGCAGGCTAAAGGCGGGAGCTGCCTGTAGCAGGAACACGAAATCCGACGCGTCGTTGCTGCTTCGCCCACCCAGATCGATGTCCTTTTCGCGGATCACCTTCCTGAATTCGCTGCGCACGCGCTTCATCCCGGGTTTCAATCGCGTGGCGAAACCATCCGCCACTTCCTTTCCGAATGCCAGCCAGCCCGCGCTCAGCACGTTGCGGTCGGGCAGGACGAGGACGCGCGCCCCAATCCTGTCACCGATCTCTAGTTCACGGGTTGCGGCAGCGTCGCTGACCGAAATGACCTCGCCTCCGCGTATCAAGTCTCGCACTGCCAGCGACTGGCCCGGCACGACCTTCTCGACCAGATAGAGGCTCATCACAGCCTTCTGCAGTGCCTCTATTCGACGCTTGTGAGTGGCCGATTCCTTCCAGCCACGCCGTTTCAGGTAATCGTCGACGACGTTGCGTCCGTCCGGCTCGAACGGGCGCGCCAGGAAATCCTCGAACGCGCATTGCCACACAAGCCTGGCATCGTCCTCGCCGACCACTTCGGCCACCTCATCGAAGTCCATGTCAGCGCGGTCGCATATCTCGGCGACATGAAGTTCGAAAATATCCGAGAAACAGCTCGCCCATTCCTCGCGCGCCGCCCATTTGCCGAGACCGATGAGAGTTTGTCGAGCACCGTTGCACTTCCCTTTGCCGAATATGCTCCAAGCACCGACAAGAAAGTGAATGGACGCCTTCGGCGGCGCAACGACCGTTGTTCGAATTCCCCAGAAGAATTGGTCGATGAGAAGAATTGGTTGATATCTTGCGCCCACTACGACCGAGGCGGAAGCGTGAAATGAGCGGGTCGTCCGGAAATCTGGATGCGCTGCGCTGCAAAAGAATGGCCCTGCTGCCTCGCTGGCGCGCAGGGCCTTTCGGGAACCTTGTTCCTTTGCCGGTCGTGATCGACCGGCTTTAATTTCGGATGCAGAGCGGCTTCACGCCGCGACCCGACTCATGGTCTCTACGATGTGGTTTGAAACGTTTGGCCGATCAGCCGAGCGCTCGGGCTTCTAGCCAACCGTGGCTCCGCGTCGCGCGGAGCCTGTTCAGACTGTCCGGTGGCGTCATGGTCCGCTCCCTGTCTGTTGCTCCGGTGCCTGTTCCGACCGGCTTCCGCGAGCCTGCACATATCGCAGACGGCGCCTACGCCACGCGGGCGATCGAAAAAGACGTGCCGATTTTGCCATGCCAGCCTCTCCAGTCAACCTTAAACCGGCTCATGAAGGCGAAATGTGATCGCAGCCTGCCTTATGTTACAGCCGGCCCTGCCTGACGGCGCTCCTGATGCAACATTGTCAGGAGGCGATGTTTCCGTTGCGTTCTACCCTCGACATATTGGCGCGACCCATTACATTTGGGCGACCGACTGGCCGGGTATTCCACGCGCCGATTCGCTCAGCTTCATTCGTGACATCAATGGATGGTCATGGCCGACCACAAGTACATCTCCATTCGCGGCGCGCGCGAGCACAATCTCAAGGGCATCGACCTCGACCTGCCGCGTGACTCGCTGATCGTCATGACGGGCCTGTCGGGCTCGGGAAAATCGTCGCTCGCCTTCGACACGATCTATGCCGAGGGCCAGCGCCGCTATGTCGAGAGCCTGTCGGCCTATGCGCGGCAGTTCCTGGAGATGATGCAGAAGCCGGACGTCGACCAGATCGACGGGCTCTCGCCGGCCATCTCCATCGAGCAGAAGACCACCTCGCGCAACCCGCGCTCCACGGTCGGCACCGTCACCGAGATCTACGACTACATGCGCCTGCTCTGGGCGCGCGTCGGCATCCCTTATTCGCCCGCGACCGGCCTGCCGATCGAGAGCCAGACGGTCAGCCAGATGGTCGACCGCGTCCTCGACTTGGAGGAAGGCACGCGGCTCTATATAACCGCGCCGATCGTGCGCGGCCGCAAGGGCGAATACAAGAAGGAGCTGGCCGAACTCCAGAAGAAGGGTTTCCAGCGCGTCAAGGTCGACGGCGTCTTCTACGAGATCGCCGACGTGCCGGCGCTGGATAAGAAATACAAGCATGACATCGACGTCGTGGTGGACCGCGTCGTCGTGCGGCCCGACCTTGCCGCGCGCCTCGCCGACTCGCTCGAAACCGCGCTGAAGCTCGCCGATGGTCTTGCCGTGGCCGAGTTCGCCGACAAGCCGCTGCCGGCCGAGGAGACGGCGGAGGAATCCGCCTACAAGTCGAAGAACGAGACGCATGAGCGCATCCTGTTCTCCGAAAAATTTGCCTGCCCGGTCTCCGGCTTCACCATTCCCGAGATCGAGCCCAGGCTGTTCTCCTTCAACAACCCGTTCGGCGCTTGCCCCACCTGCGACGGGCTCGGCAGCCAGCGCGCCATCGATCCCGATCTGGTCGTGCCGGACGACAACGTGACGCTGCGCGACGGTGCCATCGCGCCCTGGGCGAAGTCGACCTCGCCCTATTACAACCAGACGCTGGAAGCGCTCGGCAAGACCTACGGCTTCAAGCTCCACGACAAGTTCTCCAGCCTCTCGAAGGAGGCGCAGGATGCGGTGCTCAACGGCACGGGCGAGCGCGAGGTCGCCTTCAACTATGATGACGGGCTGCGCTCCTACAAGACCACCAAGACCTTCGAGGGCGTGATTCCCAACCTCGAGCGGCGCTGGAAGGAAACGGAATCGGCCTGGATGCGCGAGGAGATCGAGCGCTTCATGTCGGCCACCCCCTGCCCCGCCTGCAACGGCTACCGGCTGAAACCCGAGTCGCTGGCGGTCAAGATCGCCGGCAAGCACATCGGCGAGGTGACGGAGCTGTCGATCCGCAAGGCCGACCGCTGGTTCGTCGAGCTGCCGCAGGCCCTCAACGCCAAGCAGAACGAGATCGCGGTGCGCATCCTCAAGGAGATCCGCGAGCGGCTGCGTTTCCTCAACGATGTCGGCCTCGACTATCTGACGCTATCGCGCAACTCCGGCACGCTGTCCGGCGGCGAGAGCCAGCGCATCCGGCTCGCCTCGCAGATCGGCTCGGGGCTGACCGGCGTGCTCTACGTGCTCGACGAGCCGTCGATCGGGCTGCACCAGCGCGACAATGCCCGCCTGCTCGATACGCTGAAGCACCTTCGCGACCTCGGCAACACGGTGATCGTGGTCGAGCATGACGAGGACGCGATCCTGCATGCCGACTATGTGGTCGACATCGGCCCGGCCGCGGGCATCCATGGCGGCCGCGTGATCGCCGAAGGCACGCCGCGCCAGGTCATGGCCAACCCCAACTCGATCACCGGCAAATATCTGTCGGGCGAGCTGGAGATCGCGACGCCGGATGTCCGCCGCCCCGGCAAGAAGGGCCGCCGCATCAGGATAGTCGGCGCGCGCGGCAACAATCTGAAGAACGTCACCGCCGAGATTCCGATCGGCACCTTCACCTGCGTCACCGGCGTGTCG
>Ga0081539_10005557_pt1 | contig 12774 bp, 13 predicted proteins | sample TabmetS4T2R2_FD_71023 | JGI IMG/M metagenome (GOLD analysis project Ga0081539, IMG submission 71023) | Tabebuia heterophylla rhizosphere microbial communities from the University of Puerto Rico - S4T2R2 | ecosystem: Host-associated > Plants > Roots > Rhizosphere ...
GCGAGCAAATCAAGCGCCTGATGCGCAGTAATCGCGCCCACATCCGATTTGAGGTCGCGGCTGCCTATCCCTATGGCATGGGAAATACCTCCACCAAGTGTGTGGATATGAGTTGTGACAGCTTGGAGTCCTGTTCCTGAAGCGCCGACCAGCCCAATCGGTCCGCGGCGAACACGGTTGGCAAATCCTAAACCAATCCCGTTGATGATCGCCGTCCCGCAATCGGGTCCCATCACCAGCAGTCCTTTTTCACGGGCGGTCTTCTTCAGTGAAATCTCATCTTCGAGAGAGACGTTGTCGCTGTAAAGAAAAACATGTTTGCCAAGGTCAAGAGCTTCGCGCGCAACACCTGCCGCATAACGTCCCGGCACAGAAACCAGCACCCAATTCGACTCGGGCAATTGCTTCACCGCCCCGCTCAGACTACGCGGACGAAAATCCTGCGAGACAGAGGATCGTTTTTTTGCAAGCAAGGAATCAACTTGATTAATCGCCTCGCTTGCAAAAGAGTCATTTTCCGCCTTGACAACAATGAGCAAGTCATCAGGGCTGGCAATAATGGAGTTGGGTAGCAATTGATTTGCCGCGAGCAAGTCACGGTTTGCAGGAGTCGCCATCACCACACCCGCGTCTAGAACACCAGGCAGACCGATCAGCCCACGCTGTAATTGCATCAATACAACCGAGTCATAATAAGCGCCGCGGCGGATATCATACTTTGTGACGGTCATAAATTGTTCAAAACTTTCTCTATGTCTGTTGCCCAGAATAATAAGGATTCATCCTTGTACCAGTTGCCAACCAATTGCAAGCCTAACGGCAAACCTTCCTGGTTTTTTCCTATTAGCAAATTGATGGCAGGCAACCCGGCTTGAGTCCAAGGAAGATTCATGATGGGGTCGCCTGTGCTCTCCAAGCCTTTTGGGGCTGGACCAATTGTCGAGGGAGAAATCCATAAGTCTATGTCGTGATCGAGGAAAGCTCGCCGCAGCTCTGCGCGGAGAGTATCACGGGTGGAGAGAGCATCTTGTAGTTGATCACCGGTAACTTGTTGACCACGCCGAATCAGCTCGGTGAATTTTGTTGAATAGAGATTTTCATACTCTCTGAACCAATCTCTATGTACCTGCGCCGCTTCGGCAGACAAAATCACATCATGGCGGGCACGGATCTCTGCAAAGTCAGACATAATTTGGATATGCTGTAACTCATAGCCGATGTTCTCGAGTTGCTTACACAAATTTTCAAAATGAGCCAGGCCTTCCTCTGATACGCTTTGCAAATAAGGACCATTAGGGATGCCAAGCCGTGGCTTTTTTAAGGGTTGCGTGGGTTCGTCCCAATCATTGTATAAGACGCGTGCCACGTGGAGGGCACTCTCGGCATCCGGGACAAAAAATCCAACATGATCTAGCGAGGGCGAAAGTGGAATTACCCCTTCTCGCGAAATGCGATCATAGGTGGGCTTGACTCCTACGATGCCACAAAAGGAGGCGGGACGAATGATCGAGCCAATCGTTTGAGTTCCTAGTGCAAGGTGACAGAACCCTGCCGCGACCGCTGCTGCAGATCCGCTGCTGGAGCCACCCGGAGTATGCTCAAGATTGTGAGGATTCCGTGTGGGGCCAGGCGCAAAGTAAGCAAACTCAGTTGTCACGGTTTTTCCGAAAATCAACGCGCCTGCATTTCTTAATCGCCTGACACTTTCCGCTTCCTGTCCTTGTAAAACTTCTGAAGGCAAGCGACTTCCAGCTTGCGTTGTAAAGCCCTCCACGTGGAAGATATCCTTTACCCCTACCAACGCTCCAAATAATAGAGGACGCTTGATCAGATCAGGATAACGCAGCACGAGATCATCCGCCTCTTTGCGCAACCGCTGAAAATGATTCTCCTCCGATAACAATGCACGAACAGAAGGCTCATATTCATTAAATCGCGCCTCCACTTGTGCAAGGAATTCGGGAAGGGTCAGCATACCCGAGCGCAATTCTTCTATGAGCAAGCGCTGAATTAATGAGTAGGGAATCATGGACTCCAAGTCACCATACCAAATTACTTCATCTTCTCAGCCGCAAGCTTGACCGCGTCCACGATATGCTGATAACCTGTGCAACGGCAAAGATTGCCAGAGAGCGCGTGCCGTATTTCCTCTTCCGTTGGATTTGGGTTTTGCTTCAAAAAGGGAATAAGGGTCATTAAAATTCCGGGTGTGCAATAGCCGCATTGCAGACCATGCGCTTCCCAAAATGCTTGTTGTAGAGGGTGTAAATGATCTTTGTCTTTCGCCAAACCTTCCACTGTGGTGATCTCATGACCATCGGCTTGCACTGCAAACATCAGGCAGGAGCGGGCCGATTCACCATCGAACAAAATTGTGCAGGCGCCACAAACGCCGTGCTCACAACCGACGTGTGTACCAGTCAATCCCAACTCATGGCGTAGAAAGTCGCTGAGCAGTACGCGCGGCTCTACTTCGCGTTGATAAACCTTTTCATTGACTGTGATCCTGACAGGAAGCATTTGGGTCATTGTATGCTTTCCTCTCCCGCGCGCTTGAATGCTGTCTTTAATGCCCTCTTCGTCAACACATTTGCTAAATGACGTTGAAATTCTGGCGAAGCATGGATGTTCCCAAAAGGATTGATTTCTTGTCCGCTTGCCAAAGCTGCCGCAGAGTTAATCAACTCGTCATTGAATGTTTCGCCTTTTAAAAGTTGAGCGGCTTCTTTTGCAACCAGCGGCCCATCACCTGCGTTGAGATACACGAGCCGCGCCTGCTTGCATTTCTGATTTTCATCAAGAGTAACCAAAGCGGCGACGCCCATCAAAGCGTAATCCCCCGCCCGCGGCGCGACTTCCAGAAATGACCAACCTGTTTGCGAGGGCTGCGAGGGTAATTCAATTTCAGCCAACATTTCCTCTGGCCCCACAGCCGTTGTGAACATTCCTAAGAAAAAGTCGCTCGCCTCCACCCAGCGCTCCGCATCTGCACTGCGAACTTTCATCCGCGCGCCCAACGCCAGCATGATGACCGGCAGTTCCGCCGCCGGGTCGGCATTTGCCAGACTCCCGCCCAGTGTGCCGCGATTTCTAATTTGCGGATGAGCGACATGCGGCATCGCCTCCTCCAAAAGAGGATAACGTTTTGAAATCAGAGGTTCTAATTCCAATCTACGCTCGCGCGCCATGGCACCAATTCGTACACACTCGCCATCCTCACGTAGATAATCCAACTCTTTTACGCGGTTCAGGTCAATCAATACGGAAGGTTGCACGACGCGAAAATTCATTGCCGGAACCAAACTCTGACCGCCAGCAAGTAATTTTGCCTCACTTCCAGAGTTGTGCAGAAGAATCAATGTTTCTTCTATAGAGGTGGGAACATGATACTCAAACGGAGCTGGTTTCATGAAGTTGCCTCGATCGTTTTTTCGCTGTAAAAGCGCTTTACTCTTTTCCACCCCAGTCCACACTGACCGAACTGATGATCGATAAAGGTGTCCCAGATACGTTTTCGCGGTGCACGAATCGCTACATCGCGGTTTAACACCATCAGACTCTCCTCGGCAAGGATCTGAGATTTCGACTGTAGTAACGAAAACACCATCGAAATACGATGGTTGTGATTTAAAAATAAGCTTGCAAATGAGATTATATCTTAAGCACAGAATCAGTTATCGAAAAGTGTAGACAACAATACCAAAGAGAAATTTAGACTGCTTATTTCACCAAAACGCGTGTCTTTCTCTTGATATTGGGGTTATCTACTATAACATATGCATACCGCAAATCTCGGTCATTTCATCCACGTGATTAAGCTCAACCAAATGAGCTGCCCCTGGGGTTTGCGTCGTATTCGTCATGCAACGTATTGCATGACGATTTTTTATCCGGAGGTGCACATGGAGTTTGAGATAACGTGACCTACTTCCTAAAATTCGCTAAAATTTCGTAAGAAGAGGAGAATGAGCAAAATGGCAAAAACGAGAGTGATGGGCTACCTGCCCAATGATCAGCCCCCACTGGGGCAAATGATTTTGCTAGGGTTCCAGCATGTACTGACAATGTTCCCAGCCACGGTGCTGGTAGCCGCGTTATGCGGTTTCCACATTGGCACAGTTTTGACGGTTTCGGGTGTTGGAACGATTGTGGCCCTGCTGCTCGCCAAGTGGCGGATCGGTAAATTCATCCCCCTGTTCTACGGCTCCAGTTTCAGCTACATCGCGGCATACTTAGCGATTGTTCAACAGATGACTGGCAGTCCGCCTCAGTTCGGCGTACCAGCCCCAGATGAAGTGATCAGCACCATGCAGGCAGGCATCGTTGTAACGGGTCTGCTAAATATTGTCATTGGCTTCCTGATCCGCGCCATCGGTAAGGAAAGAATCGATATGATTCTTCCACCCATTGTCACGGGTTCCGTTGCCGCGATCATCGGCTTTGGCCTCGCTTTCGCAGCCCTCGGGCAAATGGCCAATGCTAACTTCTTAGTGTCATTTGTGACGCTGCTGGTGACTATCCTGTTCTCAGTGTATCTGCAAAACAGAGGCTTTCTGGGAATGATCCCCGTTTTACTGGGCGCTATCGTTGGCTATATCTTCTCTATGATCGTTGCGCCAAACCCGGATCAATTCGCGCCTCTGGCCAATGCTGCCTGGTTTGCTGTCCCCCACTTTACTTTTCCCAGCTTCAGCGGCGCACTGGTTGGAACAGCAATCTTCAGTATTGCAGTGATGGCAATTGCCACGGTTCCAGAATCCACTGCCCATCTCTATCAGATCAGTTTGTATGTGGATCGTTTGGCGGAAGACACTGGCCGCGAAAAATATGATCTGGATAAGAACATCGGTCTCAATCTGATTCTGGATGGTATCGATGACACTCTCAAGGGTCTGTTGGGCTCCACCGCTGGAACAAACTATGGCGAGAACAATTCATTGATGGCGATTACTCGCAACTATTCTGGCCCCGCGTTGATTGCCGCAGGCGCCATCGCCATCTTGCTCGGGTTCGTTGGTAAGCTTGCGGGCCTTGTGCAGACGGTTCCGCTTGCAGTCAGTGGTGGTTTAGCCATCTACCTATTCGGCGTGATTGGGATGCAGGGCATCGCGCTGATGCAGGAGCATAAGGTCAGCATGTTCGATCCGCGCAACCTGGCTGTTGGCGCGGTGATTATGATTGTTGGCATTGGCGGTAATATCGGCTTCCCCGGTGGGTTTATCCCGATTACTGTACCCGGGCTCTTTCCGAATGGATTGCCAGCCATCGCTACCGCGGCAGTGCTTGGTATCCTGATCAATGCGATCTTCCTGATCTTTAAGCCTGCTACCGTAGATACTGAAGTACTTGATGAAGCTGTAGCAGCAGCGGATTAAACCAAGTTGCTAGCTTTAGAATGAACGGGATGGCCGAGTTGGTCATCCCGTTTCTTATTACAAGAGCGACAACACATGCTCTTGAGTCGTCTGGTATTGATCAGCCTGCTCCTAGCACATGTAGGAGATTCGATGCAATTGCCATCATACAGGAAGCTCCAGCCTATTTATGATTAGGCCTTTTTAGATTGAATAGTTTACGGAAGAACATTGCAAACAACAAGCCCAGTAACGAACCCGAGGACACATCTCCCGGATAATGATCGCCCAAATAAATACGGGAAAACGCAACCAAGCTAGCAACGACGTATCTCAGTCCCCAGAAGCGCGAGAATTTATGGTTGAGCAACCATGCTCCAGCGAATGCCGAGGCGGAGTGACCTGATGGAAACGACCATGTGCCTGGCTTTTTCCCAATGACAATTGCCTGAATAATTGCAATGAAAGGCCGCCGACGCTTGAAGTATGCCTTGATTGGAAACTCCACGAGTGCAGTCGTGATCGCCAGGGGCAGAGCAATCTCTCGCAGAATCTCTTTGAAGGCTAAGCGATTGCGCAATGCCGCGATCCCCATCATAGCATACCAGGCTGCGCCGCCATTGAAGGCGAGAGTAAACCCATAAAAAATTCTATTGAGAACAGGCGTGTGGGGCAAGTGATTAACAAGAAGAAATAGATTGGCATCCAAGGCATCCAGTGGTTTGAGTCTGCGAAGTACTGCCTGACGCAGGTATTCACGCTGCCGCTCACCGCCGACAGTAGGAGTCGCGCCCTGTTGCTCAGGATTAAAGACTTCCTGTACTGCTTCTGATACCACCTCCCGCTGACGCTTATCTGGGGTAGTCAGCGCGCGTGCAGTTGCATCCAAGACTTTTTCGGTTTTTTTGCTCTTCGGGGCGGTCTGAGCCGCCTTTTCTACTTGCTGCGCTACAGAGGCGGGTGTAGGCGCCGGTGGTTGCGTTTGTTCGACCTCTTCTGCAGTTTTGTCGGCCGTCGCAGACTCTATCTCATCGATTACCTGATCAGCCTTCTCTGGAGAATGCACATTGGCGATAGCCTCTTTTAAAGCTCGCCTTACAGGTTTAACCTCAGCCTTTTCCTCAGGCGTAGGCATTTCCCAGGGCGGGACAGGGGTATCTCCCAGTTTCTGCTCAGGAATTTTCTTTGATTTTTTATCTTTATCTGTTGAAGTAGTCATACGGTTTCTCTCGTTTTTGAAGATGGTATATAAGATAAAACGAGTAACCCCCTTAAAGTGATATTGTGTCAAGCGTGTGCTGAGCTTGCAATTTTGAAGCAAGAATTATTTATTTTCTTTTGCAAGTCTAATTGTTTCGTGAACAGCCGTCACAATAAAAAAGGATAACAAAAGTAGTGCAATCATAGCAATGATAAAGTCATAAGGAGTAAATGTAATCGGACGAAGCATGCCCAACGTTATCGATAAGACTTTTACACCTCCAAAATACATCAGTGTGTTCAGCAAAATCGCAAAGACTCGAATCTCTGTTGGTCCGAGTTTGCTATAAGATATCTTGAATTCGCCAGCGATGCCAGTACGAATAAACACAAGCACACAAAGAAGTAGATAAGAGATCAAAGTCAGGCAGGCAATATTGAAGCTGACGTAGGGCGTGATTCCCAGCCCTAGAAAAATTACGGTCGCGCTGAACGCGTCGGTCGTATGGTCTACGAAAAAGCCAAAGAGCGGACGTTCAATCCCTCGATAGCGCGCGAGTGTCCCATCGAGACTATCTCCAAACCAATGAAGAACAAAACCCCATGAAGCGACCCAAAGAAATTGCCGATCATAAATACTCAATCCATAGCTGATGGCAACTATTAATGCACCTAAGACGCCGATGATCGTACACATATCTGGAGTCACCCAGGTTGGCATATGGGCTGCCAGCCATTTCAACGCTGGTCTTTCCAATGGACCAAGCAAAATATCATTTACCCTCCGATGTTGATTAATCTCACTCATTCATTCTCCTCGATATTCAAGTTTAAACGCAAGGACAAAATTTATTTTGGAACCAGATCGATAATTTCAGGCCAAACAGGCAAAGGTACAGACCATTGCTGCGGAGCGCGCCGAATAAATTCCTCCGCGATGCTCAATACTTTTTCGGCATTGCGAAGTAATCCTATTTCTGGGTTTGGATGAGAATCTATTTCAATGAAATCTGATGCAAAGACATGATGTTTTCCATTTCGGAGATTCGTAACCATCATCACTAAAGGAACACGCGCTTTCGTTGCCAGGAAAATATGATGCATAGGCAATACGGCAGGACGGCCAAAAAAACGAGTCCGAGTAATCGGACCAGAGATAGGGCGGTCGATCCCGGTCAATACGAGCCCACCCTGCTGTAAATGTTTAAGCGCTTGCAACAGTCCGCCAACTGATGCGGGTACAAGACTCACTCCAGCTCTCTTGCGCATCTCATATTCCATGCGACGCCCACCTTGTGGGTCTGGGATAGTCAAGATCAGCGGTTTTACGCCTCGTTTGCAAAGCCACTGAAGAACAAGGTCAAAGTTGCTAAGATGTAGTCCCACTACGATCAACCCACGATCGTCAAATTCAGGTCTGCGAGCAATTTGCTGAGAAAGCGGGTCTAAAACAACCAACTGATTTATTGCATCTACATTGTGAATGTAATGATACAAGTCATAAATGCAACGTGCTGAATGCATCAGCGTCGCCGTCACAATCTGATCTAGAGCCTCGCCCTCTAAAGTTTCGCCATTTACAACCCACTGATTGGCGCGTACCGCCCGCACCAAACTGGAATTCTGCTGGCGCGAAATTTTTTTCGCCACATAAGATGAAATGGGATAACCCCACTTCGGTGGGACTTTCTGGGCTAGGGCTGAAACCAAGCGCAGGCTAAGAGAACTGTTGATCACGCGTGGGAGGTCAACTGTCATGTCCTACCCCAGGGAAATACGTTCAAAGCCAAAATTTGCCAGTCTGGGTTTGAAAAGAAACTTGATCAGAATATTACCATTATTAAGGTGGAAAAACTTATTCTAAAATTGTCCCAGCTTCATTCGATTCTGCATTCATCAAGCTCTTCTCTTAATTGCCTACCCGAACTTCAAGGACAGTTTCTTCTTAGAAGGAGATAAATCACGTAACAATCATCATCATGGTAACGTTATTTACGGTGCGAAAGGAGAGATCGTATGGCAAGAACATATACAGACCCCGTTTGTGGCATGGAATTGACTCCTGAAACTGCTGCAGCGACATCAGAATATAATGGACAGACCTATTACTTCTGCTCCATTGAAGATAAAGAAACCTTCGAGAAAAATCCTGAAAAATACGTGCAGACAGAACAAGGAGCACGTCCTCGCTAGTTAAGTATTTGACAAAAAAGCCATTCTCGTAATTGTGAGAATGGCTTTTTTGTGATTCTGAATTTATTGCTGAGGAGGACATTTCGAGATTATCTCTTCCACAATATCATCAACTGGCATCGATATATCCACTGTCAGAGCGTTCGTTGGCTCTTCAAGCGTCGCAAACTGACTCTGCAGCATGTGCGGCTTCATGTAATGGTCTGTGCGCTCAGACAAACGTGACCAGATTAGATCATAACTGCCTTTGAGATAAATGATTTGCACACCTTCATTCCCTTCGAGCAGTTGCTGGCGGTAACATTCTTTGAGCGCCGAGCAAGCCAATACACCAGGTCGATTCTGCGCTAGACTAGATGAAATCAAATCATGAAGCGAACCAAGCCACGGGACGCGGTCCGAATCGTTGAGCGGAATGCCACTTGCCATTTTGGCAACGTTTTCGGGTGGATGAAAGTAATCGGCATCGTAAAAGTCCCATCCCAAACGTTGGGCAAGCGCTTTGCCTATACTCGTCTTTCCACTCCCAGAGACACCCATCACAATAAAAAAACGCGGCTTCATGCGCTGCGCCGTTTCTCGAATTGATAAATTGACCAGGAATTATACAGATGATGAAACAAAACATAGAACGTAGGCCCCATCGCCACAAGCGGATTGATAAAGGTCAGCGCGATCCAAATGACGAAGGAAAGATTCTTTTGGCCAAGCGATTGGCTAGCCTCCTGCCAATTGCGTCGGCCGCCAAGCAATGCACCCAAGCCAAAATTGACGATGCATATGACAAGTGAAATTAAGGCGATGGTAATGAGTGTGAAAATGGAATTTGAATTTTCATTGCGCAAAAAATTGGATGCATTCGCGCTGATGAGGAAAAGATTGACTAGCCAGATGGGAAAAGAAAATGATTTTCCTTTGCGAATGAATTCTTGAGTTCTTAACGACAAGTGCGCAACGAGTCGCGCAAGGGTCAACGGCACAAGCATGACAATCAAGACGGGCTGCAAGACTTCCCAGATTGAGATTTGAACATCCGCCCCGATCAAGAGGGGTAATGCAAATGGAATAATTACCGCGCTGGAAACATTCGTAATCAATACTGCGGCAACAACATATTCAATTTCGCCTTGGATAAAACCAATAATGACCGGTGCTGCAATGGCAGTGGGTGCGATGGCAGTCATGAAGGCTGTCAACGCAAGTGTCATATTAAAGGATGCAAGTACTGCGTAACTGATGAATGCCACTGCTACATTGGCAAGCACAACCCAGATCACACTCTTTTGAAATGTTCCTGGCTTGAACTCGATATCCAGAAATGCAAAGAACAGCATCGCCATCAGCAAATACTGGATCAGAAATGAAAACGTATAAAACTGCGGAAACAGGGCGCCCACTAACATCGTGACCAACAATCCAAAAACCTTGTTATAAATTTTGAGAAACGAATGTATTTGAGAAATCATCAACGCTTCAACCGATACAAAATTTCGCCCGCTTTCGGTACATACAAAACACCTTCCTCCTCTTTATCTTTCCATTCATCCAGATTGATTTTCGCCGGATCAAGATAACCGAGGTTGAGTCGCGCGCAATCCTCTGCAGATATTTTACTCGCCAATGTCACTTTCACATTCGGCTTTTCGATACCATTTTCCATCACACCCGATCCACGCAAATGTGTACTGTGCGCCAGTACGCCCAAGGGAATATGCTTGAACCGTTCCCAATCGTTCAGAAAATAGGGCAGGATATGATAACCAACTTCATAAATATATTTTCCATGTGTATGACTGACTGTATCCAAATGTGGGGCGTAAATAACGACTTCTCCTCCGATTGCAACAGCAGGCTCAAGCTTGTACATCGCCTTTGCACCCGTCCATAATTCGTCGTACATGGGTGGTGCACAAGAAAGGACTCGCTGAAAAGGCCGCGACGCGTCCGCCCAATGGATGTGACGTTGGGCAGAGAGATCTGCCGCCTCACTCCAAGCCGACAAATGATCACCGATAAACAGGCCGCTCAACGCATGACCTTCCACCACCAATGCGATCAGAGTCAGCGGAGTTTTCAAGCGTTCGGCTGCAGCATGAATCATCGTCCGCACCGGTGTTTCTTTGATCCCAATTGTCCCGACCACACCGGCCAGCGCCCCGAGCCAATGCGTGGCGTTAATCATGTCCGCGCCGGAGATGCCAGGGAAGAGATACTTCGCGCCGCCCGAGAATCCGACCACTTCGTGTGGGAACGTTGGACCGAGAATAAGAATATGATCATAGGCGAGCGCCGCTACATTGATACGGATATTAATTTCAGCCGGCAAAGAGGAATGCCAATTCTTCCCCGCAATTTGTTTGATCTCCTCTTGTTCCATAATGCCGAGCGATGTGAGTGAAGAAGGTGTATTCCACGTATGATTGAACAAACCCACATGTTTGAAAACCGCAGTACGCTCTTCGGCAGTGATCCCAACCAGTCGGTTGAGGCTCTCGTCACTTAAAGGCGGATGTGTTCCCAAGGCGACCATAAAGTCGAGTTGCTTTGTGTCATGCAATATATCGACCAGTGAACGGAACAAAAATGGAAGTGGAAGTGAGCGCGTATGATCTGGAATTAGAACCAGCACCTTTTGTCCAACGAATTTTTTTATCAGCCCCTGTTCAAGTGTAGCTCGTATCCGATCCTCGGAGAGCAAGCCACTTTCTGCGATAGCTTTAGCATCTATCATAGAGATATCCGTTTCATCATCCGTTTGTCCATTTCCCCATCCGTTCCTATACACCACGAAAGACCAAAAACCCGTCATCAATGGGAATCACAACTCCGGTCACGAAAGAGACGATGGGAGAAATCAACCCCAGCGTAGCGCCGAGCAGGTCTTCGGGAGTCCCGAATCGGTTCATTGGGGTATGAAAAATGATGGCTTGCCCTCGCGCGGTCAACTCGCCAGTGTCCTTATCTGTAAGGAGAAATCGTGTTGACGCGAATGCGCGGCGAATCATTCTGCGCCATATAAACCGCGGGCCACTGCGTGAAATTGGCGACTGCGGCCTTCGCCGCCGAGTATGCAGGAATGCGAATCAGGAGACGCAGTGCATTCATCGAAGAGTCATTGAGGATCACACTTTCTTCACGGTCTGCCATCCCACGTCTAAACACTTGGCAATGATCATCTCGTCCGCTTCACGAATTCAGATTTACATCATATCACCAATTAGAGTTACCAATTAAATGATCTCCTGCCAGACTCAACTGCAGATGGCGGGATGTAATTGCATCACAAGTCCATCTTCGATGCTCATGTGTACCCTTTCTATCAACATGTGGGCAGTGAAACACGCCGCATCAGTAGAGTCTGATTCGCCTTTGAGGGCGCGCTGGGAAATGGCTGAGGCTGTTGGGGTGAGCGAAGATTATCTCAGCCATGTGTTCCATAAAGTCACGGGTATGTCGCCGCAGGTGTTTCGAGAAATAGCTTCTCGAGAAGCATTATCTTACTAAAGCTTATTTCAAAAAGTCTAAAGCACCGTTATGGTGAGCTGCAAAGCCTCGAAACAATCTTTATGACATTATGTTAGAATTTCGGGGTTCAGAGGACCTTCCACGCCAAAGCATGCTTGCTTTTCATTCTGCCAAAGTGATTCTCAATCAATAGAGGAGAGAAAATGGCTGGGAAAACAACGGAGAGAGTAGTCGTCACCGGGATGGGAATCGCCAGTCCATTGGGTTGCAGCTTGGCTGAGTTTTGGCAGAACTTGCTAGCAGGGCAATCGGGGATTCGGTCGCTCGAGGGAACCATTTTTTCTGGAATGGAAACGGGCATTGGTGGAATGGTGCGGGGATACGAAGAGAGTCATTATTTCGATAGCAAAGAAGCAAGGCGGATGAGCCGTTCTTCGCAATTGGGTTTGATTGCGGCGAGGCAGGCAATCGCGGAGGCGATGCTTGAAAACGAAGGCATTGACCAGATGGAGATTGGGGTGTTGGTTGGCAGCTCTATCGGCGGTTATAGCGCATCCGATCC
>Ga0081539_10005558_pt1 | contig 12774 bp, 8 predicted proteins | sample TabmetS4T2R2_FD_71023 | JGI IMG/M metagenome (GOLD analysis project Ga0081539, IMG submission 71023) | Tabebuia heterophylla rhizosphere microbial communities from the University of Puerto Rico - S4T2R2 | ecosystem: Host-associated > Plants > Roots > Rhizosphere ...
CTGGAGGCAGCGTTGAAGATCCTGGTCACCGTCAAGCGCGTGCCCGACACGGCCGCCGAGAAGCGGCTCGATCCGGCGGACAACACGCTCGACCGCGAGTCGGTCGAGACGATCCTCAACCCAGTCGACGAGTACGCCGTCGAGGAGGCCCTGCGGCTCAAGGAGCAGCAGGGCGGCGAGGTCGTGGTCCTGTGCATGGGCCCGACGTCGGCCCTGGCCACGGTGCGCAAAGCGCTGTCCATGGGCCCGGACGCGGCCGTCCACGTCCACGACGACGCCCTCCACGGTTCCTGCGCCCTCAACACCGCCCGGGTCCTCGAGGCCGCGATCCGCCAGGTCGAGCCGGACGTGGTGCTCTGCGGGTCGGAGTCGACCGACGCCCGCACCTCCCTGGTGCCGAGCGCCCTGGCCGAGTACCTGGGCTGGCCCGGCCTCAATGGGGCCAAGAAGCTCGAGGTGGACGGCACGACCATCCGTGTCCACCGCGAGACCGAGAACGGCTACGACGTGCTCGAGGCCGAGGGCCCGGCCGTGGTCAGCGTGGTCAAGGGCATCAACGAGCCCCGCTACCCGTCGTTCAAGGGCATCATGGCCGCCAAGTCCAAGCCGGTGACCGACTACACCCTGGCCGATCTGGGTATCGATCCGGGCGGGGTCGGCACCGCCGGTGCCACCACCGAGGTCGTCGACTTCGCTCCCCGCCCCCCACGGCAGGCAGGCCAGCAGGTCAAGGACCCCGGGGACGGCAGCGCCGCGGTCGAGCTGGCCGACTTCCTGGCCGGCCACAAGTTCATCTGAGACGGGGAGCGTAACGCGATGCCGCAGGTACTCGTTCTGGTCGAGCATGAGGACGGCGCCGCCAAGAAGGTGACGTACGAGATGCTGACCAAGGCGCGCGACCTCGGCGAGCCGGTGGCCGTGTTCGTGGGCGAGGGCCTTGACACCGCCCGCGAGGGGCTGGCCCGCCACGGCGCCGCTGCCGTCTACGCCGCCGGCGGCGACAACCGCCTGGCCGGGCCGCTCACGGCCGCCCTGGCCGCGGCCGCCGATCAGGCCGAGCCGGCCGCGGTCCTGGTCGCCGCCACCCCGCTGGGCAAGGACGCCGGGGCCAGGCTGGCCGCCCGCCGGGGCTGGGGGATGCTGGCGGACATCATCGACCTCGACGCCGACCTGGTCGCGACCCAGAGCGTGTTCGGCGGGGCCACCACGGTGCGCTCCCGGGTCCGGACCGGCACCCCGGTGCTGGCCGTCAAGCCCAACTCGTTCCCGGTGGCCGAGGCCCCGGCCGAGCCCGAGGTGACCCAGCTCGACCTGGGCGCCGCGGCCACCGACCCGGTCCGGGTGACCGACCACGTCGTCCAGGAGCAGGGCGGCCGGCCCGACGTCGCCGAGGCCGAGATCGTCGTCTCGGGCGGCCGCGGCCTCCAGGACCCGTCCAACTTCGCCCTGGTGGAGGCGCTGGCCGACTCCCTCGGGGCGGCGGTCGGGGCCAGCCGGGCCGCCGTCGACGCCGGCTGGTACCCCCACCAGCACCAGGTCGGGCAGACCGGCAAGACGGTCTCGCCCCAGTTGTACGTGGCCGTCGGCATCTCCGGGGCCATCCAGCACCGGGCCGGCATGCAGACCTCCAAGACGATCGTCGCCGTCAACAAGGACGCCGACGCACCCATCTTCGCCATCTCCGACTTCGGGGTCGTCGGCGACCTGTTCAAGGTCATCCCGCGGCTCACCGAAGAGGTCGCCAAGCGGAAGGGCTGATGAGCAGCCGCCAGCCACCACCCCAGGAGCCGGCCCGCGCCCGCCGGCGCGCCGACCGACCCACGGCCCCGGGGGCCGCGCGGGCCAGCGTCAGCGCCACCGCCCGGGCCCTCCGGCTGGTGGCCACCGAGCCCGCCCGCCGCCGCGCCCAGCGCCGCGCCCGGATCGACCTCGGCCGCGCCGTCGCCGCCTCCCTGGCCGGCCAGCCGGCCCCGCCACTGCTGGCCCCTCCGCTGGCCGCGCACCGCGCGGCCCAGCTGCGCCTGGCCTCCACCGACCCGCCGCCACGCCCGGGTCCACCTGGCGGGTCGGAGCCCGCGTCGCGGCCGGCGGGGGCTGGGCCGGGCTCCGCGTCGCGGCCGCCGGGGGCTGGGCCGAGTCCCGGCTCGGCTGACGGGGTCTGGTCGGCTCGGCGGTCAGCCGCCGGGGGCGGCTCCCAGGCCGGGGCGCCCGCCGGCCGAGACCAGACCCGCGCCGGGTCCCGGGTCGGGGCGGGGCGGGCCGGTCTGCGCCAGCGCGACCTGGCCGCCGAGCTGGAGCGGCTGCTGCTGATGATCGTCCACTTCCTGCCCCGGCTGGCGGCGCGGATCCGGCTGCGGGCGGCCGACGAGCGGCTGGGGGCCTGGGCCACCGGGCTGTCCGACCTGCAGGACCCGGCGGTCACCGCCGCCCGCGAGCGGGCGGCCGAGGCGCAGCGGGCCTCGATCTCGGCCCGGGCGGCCGCGGCGGCAAACTGGCGCCAGGCCGGCGACGCCGCCCAGCTGTCGGCACGCCTGGTCTCCCAGGCCGTGGCCGACTTCGTCGGCTGGGTCGCCCGCGGCGTCCGCAGCGGGTCGAGCATGCTGGCTGCCTGGGCGGTCTCGGTGGCCGTGGCCGCCCGGCGCCGCCTGCGCCACGGCTCGGCCGCCGCCGGCCGCCACGTCCGCGCCGGGTCGGCGGCGACCCGCGAGAGCCTCCGCGCCGGCTCGTCCGCGACCCGCGAAGGTCTCCGCGCCGGGTCGGCGGCGACCCGCGAAGGCCTCCGCACCGGGTCGGCGGTCGCCGGACGTGGGGTCCGCGGTGCCGGTGCCGGCATCGCCGGGGCCGCCGGCGGCCTGGCCTCCCGCATCGACGCCTTGGCCGACCGCCGCTCTGGCCGCACGGGCCGCACCCTCCGCTCCGGCAATGGGGCGGCGGCCACGAGCGCCCGCGCGGACGTCCCGAACGCCGACGTTGGAGCGGACACTCAGGTCGGCCGCCCGGTCGACCTCGACCGTGCCTGGCGACTGGGAGACGGGGCGGACGCGCCGCCCGCCGAGGCGCCAGGGGTGGCGGCGACCCAGGAGCTCGACGGCGCCGGCAACGGGCACCATGACGGCGGACGAGGGCGGCCGGCACTCGACCCGGCCGATCCCGTGGAGGCGTGGTGGCTGCCGTCCAGCATCACCGACCCGGCGCCGGAGCCGGCGCCCCCCACCGGCCGCCGGGCCCACCGCGCCGCCCGGCGCCGCACTGGCCGCGACCCGGTGGTCGCCGGCCTGGCCAGCGGGCTGGGCCGGGTGGCCCGCCCGTTCCGGGCGATCGGCGCCTGGCTGGCGCCGCTCGTCACCGCCATGGCCGCCCCGCCCAACCACCGCCGCCGTGGCTGGAAGGCGTTCGCCCGCCCGGTGGTGGTCGCCCTCGCCTTGACCCTGGTGGTCGCCACCGCGACCGCCGTCCCGGCGGGGATGCTGGTCGCCGACTCGGTCAAGGGGGCCGGCGCCGGCCTGCCCGAGCTGGAGGAGCTGCGCCAGCTCCGCCAGCCCGAGCGGACCCAGGTCTACGACCGCCAGGGCCGGGTCATCGAGGTCCTCAAGGACGAGCAGGACCGGATCGTGGTGCCGCTGTCCAAGATCTCGCCGCTCCTCCAGCAGGCGGTGATCGCCGCCGAGGACGCCCGCTTCTACGAGCACAAGGGCGTCGACGACCGGGGGATCGTCCGCGCCGCCGTCACCAACCTGCTCACCGGCCAGGTCAGCCAGGGCGGCAGCACCATCACCCAGCAGCTGGTCCGCAACAGCTACCCCGACCTCAAGGACATCTCGATCGTCCGCAAGATCAAGGAGGCCGCCCTCGCCGCCCAGCTCGAGGGGAAGCTGTCCAAGCAGGAGATCCTGCACCGGTACCTGAACCGGGTCTACTTCGGCGCCGGGTACTACGGGGTCGAGGCGGCCAGCAAGGGCTACTTCGGCAAGCACGCCTCCGAGGTCACCCTGGCCCAGGCGGCCACCCTGGCGGGCATCATCCGGGAGCCGGTGAGCAGCGAGCCGCGCGCCCATCCGGACCGGGCCAAGCTCCTGCGCGACTCGGTGCTGCAGCGGATGACCCAGCTCGGCATGATCCCCGCCGACCGGGCCGCCAAGGCGCAGAAGCTGCCCCTCAGGGTCCAGCCGCCGCGGACCGTCGGCGGCCGCTACCCCTGGTTCATCGACGGCCTGCGGCGCCAGCTCCTGGACGATCCGCGCCTCGGCCGGACCAGGGAGAGCCGGAGCCAGCGAATGTTCGAGGGCGGTCTGCGGATCCACACCACCCTCGACGCGGACATGCAGCGCGCGGCCGAGCAGGCGGTGGACCGCTGGCGCCCGCCCAGCGGCCCTGACATCGCCCTGGTGGCCATCGACCCCCGCGACGGCGGCGTCCGGGCGGTGGTCGGCGGCCGAAACTGGGAGAAGGGCAGCTACAACGCCGCCCTCCAGGGGGTCGGGCGCCAGCCCGGGTCGTCGTTCAAGACCTTCGTCCTCACCGCCGCCCTCGACGCCGGCATCTCGCCCGACTCGGTCTGGGAGTCCAGCGGCTTCGACCAGATCGTGTGCGGCACTCGCTGGAAGGTCGACAACTACGAGGGCGGCGGGTCGGGCCAGATCTCGGTCCGGGACGCCACCCGGCGCTCGGTCAACGGGGTCTACGGCCGCCTGATGGAGAAGCTCTGCCCCGAGAAGGTGGCTTCGATGGCCGAGCGGCTCGGCATCCCCAAGATCGCCCCCCAGTTCCGCACCCCGTCGATGGCCCTGGGCGCGGTCGAGGTCCGCCCCATCGACATGGCCAGCGCGTACGCCACACTGGCCAACCTGGGCGAGTACCACAAGCCGACCTTCTTCGAGAAGATCGACCATCGCAGCGGCCGCCCAGTGATCGACGAGCCCAACAGGGGCGAGCGCCGGATCTCGGCCGCCCTGGCCTGGCAGGTCACCGACATCCTCAAGGGCGTCATCAGCGGCGGCACGGGCACCAGGGCCAACATCGGCCGACCGGAGGCCGGCAAGACCGGCACCAACCAGGCCTACCGGGACGCCTGGTTCGTCGGCTACACCCCGCAGCTGGCGGTGGCGGTGTGGATGGGCTATCCCCAGAACCAGACGTCGATGTACAACGTCCAGGGGGTCCGGGTGGCCGGCGGGACCTTCCCGGCCCAGGTCTGGCACGACTTCATGGCCGTGGCCATGGCCGGCCAGCCGGCGCTGGACTGGCCGCAGCCGGCCGAGCAACTCACCTACACCATCCTTCCGCCTCCGCCCGACCCCAAGAAGGACGAGGACAAGAAGGGCAAGGACCGCAAGAAGCCTGGGGAGCCGAGGACGCCCGGCGAGCCAGGCCCGAACGGCTAGGAGCGCCGGTGCCGTACCTGGACTACGCGGCCAGCGCCCCCCTGCGGGCGGAGGCCCTGGCGGCGATGCTGCCGCTGCTCGAGCGCCCGGCTGCCAACCCCTCCAGCCAGCATGGCCAGGGGCGGGCGGCCCGGGCCGCGGTGGAGACGGCCCGCGAGCAGGTCGCGGCCCTGGTGGGGGCTGCCCCGTCCGAGGTCGTGTTCACCTCCGGCGGCACCGAGGCCGACAACCTGGCCGTCAAGGGCGCCGTGCTGGCCCGTCAGCCGGCCGAGCGGCACCTCGTGTGCTCGGCCGTCGAGCACCATGCCGTGCTGGACGCCGCCGCATGGGCCGAGGCCGACGCCGGCGCCGAGGTCGACCTGGCCCCGGTGGACGGGTCCGGCCGGATCGACCTGGACCACCTGGCCGCGCTGCTCCGGCCGGGGCGGACCGCCCTGGTCGCGGTGATGGCGGCCAACAACGAGGTCGGCACCGGCCAGCCGGTCGCCGCCGCGGCCGACCTGGCCCACGGCGCCGGCGCGGTCCTGCTCTGCGACGCCGTCCAGGCCGCCGGCCTGCCCGGGGTCGACATGGCCGCCGACGGCGTCGACCTGCTCGCCCTTGCCGCCCACAAGCTCGGCGGCCCCACCGGCGTCGGCGCCCTGGTCGTCCGGTCCGGGACCGCCCTGCGCCCCCTCCTCCACGGCGGCGGCCAGGAGCGTGGCCTCCGCTCCGGCACCCTCCCCGCCGCCGCCATCGCCGGCTTCGGCGCCGCCGCGGCCGCCGCCCGCACCGACCGCACCTCCAGCGCCGCCACCACCCTCGCCGCCCTCCGTTCCCGCCTCCTCACCTCCCTCCGCACCCTCACCCCCGGCCTCGAGGTCAACGGGGACCCCAATCGGGGTGGGCTGCCGGGGCTGTTGTCCGTGCGGTTCCCGGGGCGACGGGCCGAGGATCTGCTGCTGCTGCTCGACCGGTACGAGGTGGCGTGCTCGGCCGGGTCGGCGTGTGCCAGTGGGGCCGTGACCCCGTCGCATGTGCTGGTGGCGATGGGGCGGGACCCGGCGGCGGCCCGGGAGACGGTCCGCTTCAGCCTGGGGCACGCGTCGACCGAAGCCGACGTGGACGCCGCCGCGGCCGCCGTGGCCCAGGCCCTCGAGGTCCTCACACCCCACGGGGTCCCGCGGTGAGCGACCAGGTGCTGGTGGCGATGAGTGGCGGGGTTGACTCTTCGGTGGCGGCGGCGCTGGCCGTGGAGGCCGGCTGGGACGTCACCGGCGTCCACCTGAAGCTCGCCGACACGCCCGGCCACCTCCAGGTCCAGGGCAAGGGCTGCTGCACCCTGGCCGACGCCGAGGACGCCCGGCGGGTCGCCGACACCCTCGGCATCCCGTTCTATGTCTGGGACATGGCCGAGGAGTTCCAGCGGGCGGTGGTCGACGACTTCGCGGCCGAGTACGCCGGCGGCCGTACCCCCAATCCCTGCGCCCGCTGCAACGAGCAGGTCAAGGTGGTCGGGCTGCTGGCCCGGGCACGCGCGCTCGGCTTCGACGCCATGGCCACCGGCCACTACGCGCGGGTCGAGGCCGGGCGGCTGTACCGGGCCGTGGACGCGGCCAAGGACCAGTCGTACGTGCTCTACATGCTCGGTCCGGCCGAGCTGGAGCGGTTGCGGCTGCCGCTGGGCCGCCTGACCAAGCCGGAGGTCCGGGCGACCGCGGCCCGCCTCGGCCTGCGGACGGCGGCCAAGCCGGAGTCCTACGACGTCTGCTTCGTTCCCGACGGCGACACCGCCGGCTGGCTGGAGCGCCGCCTCGGCCAACGGTCCGGCGACGTGGTGGACACCGCCGGCCGGGTCCTCGGCCACCACCGGGGCGCGTACCGCTACACGGTCGGCCAGCGCCGCGGCCTCGGGATCGCCGCCCCCACCCCCCGGTACGTGCTCCGGGTCGAGCCGGCGGCCGGTCGGGTCGTGGTGGGGGAGCGGGCCGACCTGGCGATCGGCACCGTCCATCTGGAGCGGGTCTCCGCCACCGACGGCCGTCCCCTGCGCTCGGGCCGGGCCAGGGTCCGCCTCCGCGCCCACGGCAGCGAGGTCGGCTGCCGGGTCGTCCCGCTCGACGAGGCCGGGCCAAGGGGGCCGGGGGAGCCCCGAGCGGGTGCTCCGGTCGGGCGGGTGCGGCTGGACCTGGACGAGCCAGTCGACGCGGTGGCCCCAGGTCAGGCCGGGGTGCTCTACGACGGCGACCTGGTCCTCGGCGGCGGCACCGTGGCCGCGACCGCGGCGCCGTGAAGGCGGCCTGTCCGCCGGCTCAGGTGCCGGCCAGGCAGGAGGCGAGACCGCTCGGGTCGAGGCGCTGACCGGGGGTCGGGCGCCAGTCGTGGGCTGCGTAGCCCCTGGTGGCGAAGGGCGCCGTGGCCAGGACCAGGCGCTGGCCGTCGTCCTGCTGGCGGACCAGCCAGCGGCCCCGGCGTGAGGGGTCGTGTTCCTGGTGGGCCTTGACGTACCAGCGCCAGTTGCCGTCCGGCCCGGTCCAGGACCGCATCTCCTCGATCACGAACCTGTCGGTCCAGCCCATGTGCGACCGGATGGCGTCCAGCGGTGCGCTCCGCGCCTGGGTCCCGACCTCGGGACGGTTCCAGCGGCAGGTCGCCGGCTCCGGCGGCGACTGCCGCAAGGTCGTCGGGGCCGCCTCGACCTGGGGGTCACCGGTCCCGCCGACCACCTTCACCGTCGCCAGGTACGCCCCAACCGCCAGCACCATCGCCACCGCCAGGGTCAGCCACCACCACCCCCTCCGTCCCCTGGCGGGCACGCGGTCGGCCGGTGGGGGGCTGTGGACAGCCCCGGGAACCGCTCCGGCGGGGGCGGTCGCCTGCTCGTCGATCCGGTGCAGGACCTGGGTCGCCGCCGCCGGGGCGGGACGCGCCGGCCCCGACCTCGGCTTGGGCTCCAGCTCCGGCGCCAGTGCGGCCACCAGGGCCGTGCAGGTCGGCCAGCGGTCCTCCTTGGACTTGGCCATGGCCCGGGCGATCACCCCGTCCACGGAGGGGGGGAGGCCCGGTGACCGGTCCGTGAGCGAGGGCGGGGGTTTGCCCAGGTGGGCGAACACCACCTCGACGTCGTTGCTCCCCTCGAACGGGACCGAGCCGGTGAGGCACTGGAACAGGACGCAACCGAGGGAGTAGACGTCGGTGCGTCCGTCGAGGGGCCTGCCCTCGATCTGCTCGGGGGCGACGTAGGGGATGGTGCCCACGAACTGGTCGGTGATGGTGAGGGCCGATGCGACCTGCTCGCTGTCGACCTGCTTGATGAGGCCGAAGTCGCACAGGTAGCAGTGGCCGGGTGTCCCTTCCGGGCCGTGGGCCAGGAGGATGTTGGCCGGCTTGACGTCGCGGTGGACCAGGCCGCGTTCGTGGGCGGCGTCAAGGGCGCTGGCCACCTGGGCCGCGATCGCCAGGGCCCGCGACGGGTCCAGGCGACCCTCGCGGCGCAGGACGGTGGCCAGGTCGGGGCCGTCGACGTAGCGCATGGCGATGTAGAGCCGGCCGCCGTCCTCGCCGGCCTCGTAGATCGGGATGATGCTGGGGTGGTCGATGCCGGCCGCGACCCGCGACTCGCGCAGGAACCGCCGGCGGAAGCGGTCGTCGGCGGCCAGTTCCGGGGCCAGGACCTTGAGCGCGACCCGGCGCCCGAGGTTCAGCTGGACGGCCCGGTAGACCTCGCCCATGCCGCCGCGACCGACCCGGGCCTCGATCCGGTAGCCCGCGATCTGGATGTCGGGGTCAGGCTGGCCGTCCACGCTGAGTGTTGTAACACCGGCCAAAGGTGCGAAGAAGGCCCGTTATGATAAGCGGCACCCTGGACCCCGAGACCAGCCGGACGCCAATGCCCGCTGCAATCCAGGCCGGCCAGTCGCTCGGCCCCTACCGGATCGAGGGCCTCCTGGGCCGGGGTGGCATGGGGGTCGTCTACCGGGCGCGGCACGAGGGCGACGGCCGCACGGTCGCCCTCAAGGTGCTGCGCGACGAGCTGGCTGCCGACGACGCCTACCGGCGCCGCCTGGCCCACGAGGCTCGGGCGGCGTCCGGGGTCGAGCATCCCAACCTGGCCCCGGTGCTGGAGGCCGGGGAGGACGGCGGCCGGCTCTACCTGGCCATGCGCTATGTCGACGGCCAGTCGCTGGCCGAGCGGCTGCTGGCCGGAGGCCCGCTGGCGCCTGGTGAGGTGGTGCGGCTGGGCGCGGACGCCTGCGCCGGGTTGGACACCCTGCACGGGCGGGGGATCGTGCACCGCGACGTCAAGGCGGGCAACATCCTGCTGGCCGAGGGCGGGGCCGCCGTGCTCGGCGACTTCGGTCTGGCCAGGCACCGGGCCTGGACGGTCCTGACCCGGCCCGGGCAGCTGCTCGGGACCGTCGGCTACCTGGCCCCCGAGCTCATCCGGAGCCAGCCGGCCAGCCCCCTGAGCGACCTGTACGCGCTCGGCTGCGTGCTCTACCAGTGCCTGGCCGGGGTCCTGCCCTTCGCCGGCCGGAGCGTCGTGCGCACCGGGCGCGCCCACCTGGAGGAGACGCCGGGCGACCCGGCGGCCGGCCGCGCCGACGTGCCGCCGGCCCTGTCCTGGACCGTCCGCCAGCTGCTGGCCAAGGACCCGGCCGAGCGCCCGCCGAGCGCGGCCGCCCTGCGCCGGATGCTGCAACTGGCGGCCGCCGACCAGCCCAGGTAGCCGCCGGGAGGCGGGAGCCGGGAGGCGGGAGGCGGAGGGCCCCGGCCCTCGGCGCGCAGCCTGGGGCGTCAGCCGCCCAGGCGTTCCAGGCGGGTGTGGACCTCGTAGCGGTCGCCGCGGTAGAGGGAGCGGACGTACTCGATGGGGGCGCCGCCCGGGTCGCGGGTCAGGCGCTGGAACAGGAGGGCCGGCTGGTCGGAGGCCACCTGGAGCAGGGCAGCCTCCTCGGCGGCGAGCCGGACCACGCTGGCCCACTGGTCGGCCTCGGCCACCCGCACCCCCCAGCGGCGCTCCAGGAGCTCGTACAGGGAGGCGTCGCGCAGGTCGGCCGCCTCCAGGCCGGGCAGCCGCTGGGCCGGGAGGTGGGTGCGCTCCAGGGCCATGGGCTCGCCGTCGGCGGTCCGGACCCGCTCCAGGTGGACCACCGGGCTGCCCGGGACCATGGCCAGGTGGCGGGCCACGACCTCGCTGGCCGGGACCACCGCCTGGCTGCGCACCACCGATCCCGGGGTCATGCCCCTGGCCCGCATGTCCTCGGTGAAGGAGGTCAGGGTGAGGGGCTGGCGGAACTTGGGCTCGGCCACGAACGTGCCGCTGCCGTGGACCCGGTAGACCAGGCCGCGCGAGACCAGCCCCTCCACCGCCTGGGTGACGGTCGCCCGGGCCACTCCGTAGCGGTCCGCGAGCAGCCGCTCGGAGGGGAGCAGGGCTCCCGGCTGGAGCCCGGCGACCACCCCCTCCAGGATCTCCTGGAGCTGCTCGCCCTTGGGCCTGGCATACGAGAGCTTCCTGGGGAGCGCCTCGACCTGGGTCCCGCGTCGCCGTGCCGTCATGCCGACAAGTCTACCGTGGGCTTGACAACTGGTCTAGGCCACTTTACCGTCTGGACTAGGCCACTTCAGAGTCCAGTGCTCGCAGCAGAGCTACCAGCAGGTGGGACCCAGGGAGGACGCGGATGCTCGACCGCTACGTCGACGCCGCCGGCCGTGTGCTCGGCGAGGTCGCCGCCACCCAGGGCGGGGCGCTGGAGGTGGCGGCCCGGCTGACCGCCGAGAGCGTCGCCGCCGGCGGGATGCTGCACCTGTTCGGCGCCGGCCACTCCCAGCTCCTCGGCCTCGACGCCTACGTCCGGGCCGGCGGGCTGGCCTGCGTCCACCCGATCCTCGACCCGGCCCTGTCGCCGGCCACCGGGCTGGACCTGGCGAGGGCCGAGCGCGAAGAGGGCCGGGGGGCGGCGCTCCTCGAGGGTGAGGACCTGCGGCCGGGCGAGGTCGTGCTGGTCGCCTCCAACTCCGGGGTCAACGCCGCCCCGGTCGAGGTCGCCCTCGGCTGCCGCGAGCGCGGCCTGCAGGTGGTCGCCCTGACCAACCTGGAGCAGGCCAAGGCCACCGCCCCCCGCCACTCCTCCGGGGCCAGGCTGCACGAGCTGGCCGATGTGGTGATCGACAACCGCTGCCCGACCGGCGACGCCGCCCTGACCCTCGCCTCCGGGGACCGGGCCGGCCCGCTCACCACCGTGGTCGGCGCGGCCGTGGTCGCCGCCCTGTGCGCCCGGGTGGCCGAGCTGCTCGCCGAGCGGGGGCACCGGTCCCTGGTGCTGACCAGCCAGAACCTCGACGGCGTCCCGGCCGCCGAGCGCAACGCCGAGCTGCTCGCCCCCTACCTGCCCCGGACGCGGGGGCCCCGGTGAGCGGGCGGCTGCTGGTCACGGGGGCCCGGGTGCTGACCCCGGGCGGAGAGTGGCCGCTCGGCTGGATCGCCGTCGAGGGCCGCCGGATCGCCGCCATGGGCCAGGGCCAGCCGCCCCTCGGCACCGATGAGGGGGCCGACGTGCTGGCTGCCGACGGCCTGGTGGCCATGCCCGGCTTCATCGACCTGCACGTCCACGGGGCCGTGGGGGCCGACGTCCTCGACGCCGACCCCGACGGGCTGCGGCGGATCGCCCGGTTCCTCGCCGGTCACGGCGTCACCGCCTGGCTGCCGGCGACCATGACGGCAACCGGCCCGGACACCGAGCGCGCCCTGGAGGCGGTCCGGGCGGTCGCCGGCCCGGTCGACGGCGGCGCCACCGTGCTCGGCGCCTACCTGGAGGGGCCCTACCTGAACCCGGCCAAGGCCGGCGCCCAGGACCCGGACCTGATCCGGCCGGCCGACCGGGCCGAGGCCGCCCGCCTCCTCGATTCCGGGGTGGCCCGGGTCCTGGTCCTGGCCCCCGAGCTCGAGGCCAACCGCTGGCTGATCGCCGACGCGGTGGCCCGGGGGTTGACCGTGTCCGCCGGCCACACCGACGCCACCTACGACCAGGCGGTCCAGGCCGTCGAGGACGGGGTCGGCCACGTCACCCACGCCTTCAACGCCATGCGCCCCCTCGGCCACCGCGAGCCCGGCATGCTCGGTGCCGCGCTGACCCTGCCCGAGCTGCGTTGCGAGCTGGTGGCCGACAACGTCCACGTCCACCCGGCGGCCATGCGGCTGCTGTACGCGGCCAAGGGCCCGGCGGGCGTGGTCCTGGTCAGCGACGCCGTGCGGGCCACCGGGCTCCCCGAGGGCGCCTACACCGTGGGGGACCAGCCGGCCTTCTCCATGGACGGGGCCATCCGCCTGGCCGACGGGACCCTGGCCGGCAGCGTCCTCACCCTCGACCGGGCCCTGCACAACCTCCAGGCCGCCACCGGCCGGCCCCTG
>Ga0081539_10005559_pt1 | contig 12771 bp, 8 predicted proteins | sample TabmetS4T2R2_FD_71023 | JGI IMG/M metagenome (GOLD analysis project Ga0081539, IMG submission 71023) | Tabebuia heterophylla rhizosphere microbial communities from the University of Puerto Rico - S4T2R2 | ecosystem: Host-associated > Plants > Roots > Rhizosphere ...
TGATGATTGAATGGGAATGATTAAATGCGTTGCTGCAACTAACGCATTTACCGTTATCAGACCCAGGGTTGGTGGTGTATCAATGATCGTGATATCGTACTGAGCGGTGATGGCGTCCAACTTATCCTTGAGGCGAAACTGCGCATCGAGTTCCGAGACGAGTTGTCTTTCAAGTTTCGCGAGGTTGATGCGCGAAGGCAGGAGGTCAAGGTTCTCGACCTTCGATCTTCTGACGACATTCTCAAAACTGACCTTCGAGTCGATCAACATATCATAGATCGAGATCTCGACCTCCTGAAGGTCCAGGAATGAGATCGTGCTGTTCGCTTGAGGGTCCAGATCGGCCAGCAAAACTCTCTTCCCTTTCTGCGCGAGGGCGGCAGAGAGATTGATGGCAGTGGTCGTTTTTCCTACTCCACCTTTCTGATTTGCAATTGCAATCTTGATTCCGTGCAATCAATTCCTCCTTGAATGCACAAACGATTTCAATCGGACAGACCGATCGTCAAATTGAAGTTACAGTTGGCGCTCACGACGATTCGAAATTGCGGATCTCTTCAATCAGGAATTTGAGGTAATGTGGGAAATGTTCGCCAATCTTCATCACATCTTGTAATCGCTGCTGATATCATCGATCTCTTCCGGCCATTCGACCTCTTCATCCCCCTCGTCTTCATCAACGGCGCGGGCGGCCTCGTCAATGCGTGAAGATTCAAGGACCTCTTCGCGAATAAAGATGGGGCAATCGACGCGGAGCGCGAGGGCGATGGCGTCGCTCGGCCGCGAATCGAGGAAGACCAGACCTTCACTAACGGCGATCTCGATCACGGCGTAGAAGGTATTATCACGCAAATCGGTGACGATCACGCGGTGGACGGTCCCCCCCATTTGATTGATCGCGTTACGCAGCAGGTCGTGAGTCATCGGACGCTGAGGAGCTACTTTCTCAATCTCCGAGGCGATTGAGTTCGCCTCATACGGCCCGACCCAAATCGGCAACATCGCTTCACTTCCCACATCCTTTAAAAGAACGATGGGCGAATTGGTCGTCGGATCAACCAGCAGACCACGAACCTTTACTTCTCTTTCCATTTCCTTGTCAGCCCCTTTTGTGGCGCGGTTCGCGCCGCTCTTGAGAGTAAAGCTTAAACCCTCTCTCCATATAGACTATGCGGTTTAACTTCCGTAACTTTAACCTTAACGATCTGACCTAAATCATCATCGCTAGAAGGAAAATTGATCACCTTATGACACCGGGTATGGCCCATCAGATCGGACGCCGAACGCGCGCTTCGACCTTCAACCAACACTTCAACAATGCGGCCTAAATAGCGGCTATATCTATCTTTTTGAATTCGATCCTGCAACTCCTGAAGCTTTAAGAAGCGCTCGGTCTTGACCTCTTCGGGAATCGAGTCCTGATAGGCCGCGGCCGGAGTCCTCGGTCGAGGTGAATATTTAAAAATATAGAGTCCGTCGTATCCGACCTCTGCGACTAAACTGAGAGTCTCCGCGAAATCGGCATCCGTTTCACCTGGAAATCCGACGATCAAATCGCCTGTGATCGCCAGATCTTTCCTGGCCCGTTTGATGGCATCGATCTTCTCCAGATATTGAGACCTCGTATAACCGCGGCGCATGGCCCGCAAAACTCGATCGCTGCCGGACTGAGCAGGCAGATGAACCCATTCACAAAGACTCTCATGATCATCAATTACTTTAACAATTTCATGATCAAAATCTCTCGGATATGAGGTCGTAAACTTGATGCGGCCGATCCCGGTCTCAGTCGCGAGGCGTCGGAGTAAGTGAGCAAAGGTGATCTCGCGCTCATGATCGGCCGGGCCTGAATCAATAATATTGCTGTGATAACGGCCACTTAGCCCGTAACTGTTAACGTTTTGCCCGAGCAGCTGAATCTCTTTATATCCCAATTTAGCCAATTCTTTGGCCTCATCAACGATCTTTTCCGCGGGCCTGCTGCGTTCCCGCCCACGCGTGAAAGGGACGATGCAGAAAGAGCAAAATTTGTTACAACCTTCAGTGATTGTGATGTAGGCCACGTGTTTGGTCTGACGCACGCCGGCATCCAGATCGAAGAACTCGGCGTCTTTACTCAGACGGACATCGATTGCTCGCGAAAATCCCCGATCAAGTTGATCAAGGAGTTGTGGCAGTTTGGCAATGGCTTGAGTTCCCAGCACCAACTTAATATCTTTACCGCTCTCAAAGAGGCGATCGGCCTCGGCTTGGGCGACACATCCCATGACTCCGAAGATCGGTTGATCTCTTTTCTCAGCCGACCGTTGAAATTGATTCTTCAGCTCGTCAATCCGGGAGAAAACTTTACGGGCGGCCTTCTCTCTCACCATACAGGTGTTGAGCAGGATCAGATCCGCCTCGATGGGATCGGAGGTGCACGCATAACCGACAGTCGAGAGAGCAAAAGAGACCTTCTCACTGTCGTGCACATTCATCTGACACCCATAGGTCTCCAGATAAAACTTCTTCTTCATATTCCCGTCATTCATCTGGTAACAATTAGGATCTCAACCTCAATGGGCGGCACATCCGGTCATCTCACAAGTTCGTTTAACAAGTTCGTTATATACCAACCGAGCCAAGTCTACAAGGTAATTACATTGGCTGGGCTTAAGACTTGTCACTTACTCCACCTCAACGCTTGGCGTTGAGGTGAGAGAACCTCGCGCCGGCGCATCTCACACCCGATGAGGCCCGTGCTTCACCGTCTATCCGATCTTGAGCAGCTCCTTGGCGTGTCTTCTGGCGAGCGGGGTGACCTCCGCTCCACCGATCATTCTCGCCAGCTCTTCGATCCGCCCCTCGTGATCGAGCTCGCCCAGGCGGGTGATGGTCCTGCCGCCGATCACCTCTTTTGAGACTTGAAAGTGGGCATTCGCGTAGCGCGCGATCTGCGACTGATGGGTCACACAGAGCACCTGATTGGTCTCCGCCAGCCGCATCAACCGCTGGCCGACGGCATCCGCCACCTTGCCGCCGATCCCGGCGTCGATCTCATCGAAGATCAACGTTCGAGGAAACATCGAGGGGGCCGTGATCGTCTTGAGCACGAGCATGAGGCGCGAGAGTTCACCTCCCGAGGCGACGGACTTGATGGTCTTCAGCTCCTCCCCGGGATTGGCCGAGAAACAGAATTCGACCAGCTCCTTTCCCGCCCGCCTCATGCCATTGACATTCAGTCCGGTCAAAGAGAGTAATTTCTCGGTCAGTTGACCGCTGGGCGGCTCGGTAAAGCAGAGCGAGAAGCGAGCCGCGCCGAGCGCCACATCGGACAACTCTTTGCTGACGGCGCGCTCGAACTTGCGGGCGGCCGAACGCCTCAACTCACTCAATTCAACGGCGTCACGATGATATTGATCGAAGACCAGGCGCAGCTGCGCTTCCAGTTGTTGAGACCGCTCCTCACTACGCAGCAACGACTCGCGTTGAGCAATCAAACTATCCTTGATGGCGATCAATTCTCCGATCGATTTGCCGTATTTACGCTTCAGCCGATCGAGATCGATCAGCCGATCCTCAATCATCTTGAGCCTCTCCGGCGAGGCCTGAATCTCGTCCGCATAATCCCGGATGAATGAAGCCGTGTCATCGAGCAGATGTTTGGCGGACAGTAGTTGCTCAAGATGAGCGGAGAATTGTGAGTCGACCTCGGCCAGGTCTCCGAGGCGGCGCTGGAGGATGCCCAGACGGGTCAAGACGGAGGCTTCATCTTCATAAATCAACCCGTAGGCTTCTCCGCACCAATTCGCCAGCTTCTCCGCATTCGCCAGCAACCGCCGTTCGGCATCCAGATCGACGTCCTCATGCTCTTTTAAATCGGCCCGTTCGATCTCATCAATTTGAAAGTCGAGCATGTCGAGGGCCTGCAACCTCTCGGACTCCGACCTTCTTGACTCCTCCAGTTCCCTGAGGGATCCCAGCAGGGCGTCATAGGTTTGGGAGACCTGTTGACGCTGCTTCACGGAGTTGGCGAAAGCATCGAGCAGATTGAGGTGCGATTCGGGCGAGAGCAGGCTCTGTTGATCACCCTGCCCATGAATATCGATGACATGCGGTTGAATGCTCTTGAGCAAATTGGCGCTCGCGGTCCGGTTGTTGACGAAGATGCGGCCGCGGCCATTGATGGTGAGCTCTCTTCTGATGATCAGGTCTTCCTGATCCGAATCGATTCCGGCCTCTGCCAGGAGTTCGAGCAAGGGCTCATTCTCGGAGATCTCAAAGACCCCTTCAACATATGCACGGTCGCTCCCCGTACGGATCATCTCGGTTGAGGCTCGCTCCCCGAGTAAGAGTCCCACCGCATCAATGATAATAGATTTGCCGGAGCCCGTCTCCCCGCTCAACACATTCAACCCACTTCTAAATTCGACTTGTAGATTATCGATGACGGCCAAATTGGCGATATTTAGAAATCTCAGCATAGAGCTCCCTGCTCATCCCTCCGCACGATCATTCGACAAGCTTTGAAAGGCATCCGCATTATAGGCATGATGATCGATCCCCACAATGCAACTATTTATCAAAATTTCATTTACGAAACAATGCTGAAGCCTTATACTCCCTCTATTGTTGTCAAAACAAACCCCTTGGTAACCATTGCAGCTAGTCAGAGGCTAGTCAGAGGAAGGATAATTACTATGCATCAATACAAACCATGGCTCTTGACCGCAATTTTTCTGCTCATTCTCGGGGCGACGTCTCCGTCCGGCGCGGATAAAGACTTGATCATCAAATTGCAGGGTGAAGTATTGGTTCTTCAACGCCAACTCCGCGACCTTCAAGAGTCATTCGATAAGTGGCAGGGACAGTCCACACAATCTCTCCAAAAGATCTCCGATAATACCAACTCCACGGCTCGCGAGATCTCCACCATCGGAGATTCGCTCAAGACCGTGCAATCATCCCAGACTGCCAACCTGACCGGCGCCACCACACAGCTGCAGAAGATCTCCGAGCAACTGGCGAGGCATAATCAAAATTTCTCGTCCATCAGCCAGCAGATCACCAGCCTCAGAGAATCGATCCAGGAATATCAACAACGCTCAGAGAGAGAGAGGTCGGAGAAGAGCCTGGATCCATCGCTGCTGATCAACAATCCGGACAATCTTTTCGCCGCCGGATCCGCTCAGTTCAAGAAGGGCAACTATGAGTCCGCGATCATCTACTTCAAGACCTATCTCGAATCTCACAACCAAACTCCGGAGAGCGACGATGCATTGTTCGGGATCGCCGAGAGCTACTTCTCTCTCGGGAAGTACAATGAAGCGCTCAGAGAATATGACCGCCTCCTGTCCGAGTATCCGAGAGGAGACCGGGCGCTCCAGGCGTCTCTCAAGAAGGGTTTCACGCTCTTACACCTCGAACGCCGGAGCGAGGGCGTAGATCTGTTGAGGTCGGTGATCGCTCAATCTCCAAATTCTCAAGAGGCATCTCTGGCCAAAGATGAGTTGAATCGATTGGGAGAAGCGACGTCTTCATCTTCATCTCTCTCTCCCTCCACGCCACCCCAAAACAGACAACGCCCACTGTAGCAGTCAGACAATGGGAAGGCCGATAATTATCTTCATCAACGATAAGGAGAACTAGATGGCATCTTTCAACAAGATCATGATTGTGGGGTATTTGGGTAGAGATCCTGAGATTAGATACACTCCACAAGGGACCGCAGTCTGCCATTTTTCGATCGCGACCACCGAGAAGCGCAAAGATCGCGCGGGAGAAGCGCAGGACGTCACGACCTGGTTTCGGGTCTCCGCCTGGGGGCGGCAGGCCGAGGTCGCCAATCAATATCTGACCAAGGGCAAGCAAGTCTATGTCGAAGGCCGGCTCCGGCAGGAGGAGTATACCGACCGCGAGGGGAATCGCCGCCAATCCCTCGAGGTGACGGCATCGGATATTCAGTTCCTCGGCGCGCGCGGAGAAGGCCCCGGCGGCGGGCCGGGTCAGGGGCCAGGCTCTTACGGCGGACCGGGCGGCGGAATGAACGACGACGAGGTCGGGTCGGGCGGCCGCTCCGACGACGACATCCCATTCTGAACACTCGACTTAGAGGAATTGTCGGCGTGCCGACAATTCCTCCCCATCAAACCGACTTCTCGAGCATTCCCATCATCCTGAACTTCCGGTAGCGCATTGCCAGCATCTCATCGACATCCATCGCCTGAACCTGCTTGAGCGAACGATCGAGCGCGTCGGCGAGAATCTCGGCGGACTCATCCCATCGATCCTGGGCTCCACCGGCGGGCTCCGGAATGATCTGATCGATCACTCCAAGACTGAGGAGATCGGTGGCCGTCAACTTCAAGCTACTGGCGGCCTGGGGCGCCATCGCGGCATCCTTCCATAAGATCGCGGCACACCCTTCCGGGGTGATGACCGAATAGATGCCGTTCTCGAGGATATTGACCACATCACCCACCCCGATCGCCAGCGCTCCGCCGGAGCCTCCCTCACCCGTAATGGTGACGATGATCGGGACTCTGATTCGCGCCATCTCGCGGAGGTTGACGGCGAGAGCCTCTGCCTGTCCCCGCTCCTCGGCATCGATTCCGGGATAGGCTCCCGGCGTATCGATCAGAGTGAAGATCGGACGACCGAACTTCTCCGCCAGCTTCATGACCCTCAAAGCCTTCCGATAGCCGTCAGGCTTCGGCATGCCGAAGCCCCTCTTCTGCCTCTCGCTGACGTCTCTCCCCTTCTGATGGGCCACGACGGCGACCGGCCTTCCCCTGAAACCCGCGAAGCCGCAGACCATGGCCGGATCATCCCGGAACTTTCGATCACCATGCAGCTCACAAAAATCGGTGAAGATCCGCTGAATGAAGTCCAGCGAATATGGCCTGCGATCATGTCTCGCCAGCTTGACCCGCTCCATCGAATCCGCCGAGGATCCGCCTTTAACAAGATTCATGCATTCCCCTCCCCAAGCGATTAATCAGCAATATTGAGCGCGACCTTCCAGGAATCCGAGATCTTCTCGATCCGCTCCGCCACCTCTTGCGTCACGCTCAAGCGCAAGTACTGGTGAGGCCGGAGCTGGACCTTGAGCCCGTCGCCGGTCTCCAACTCGAAAAAGATCGAGGTATTTCCCGGATGCTCATTGATGAGGTCACTGAGCGCCTTGAGATTCTCTTCCGTCGCCGAGCCCTCGGTCATCCTGATGACGACCGTCTTGGCGGCTCTGGCGCGAGCATTCTCCAGTTGTTGAATCTCCTGGGTGATGATCGTGGCGGCCCCCTCATCGGAGAGCTCGAGGCGGCCCTTGATCAGGACAGCCAGATCCGCCTGGATGAGGTGCTTGTAGCGGTTGAACTGCTCGGGCCAACAGACGATCTTCACCGAACCAAATTGATCTTCGAGGCGAAAGAGCGCAAACCGGTCGCCCTTTTTGGTGGTCTTCGTCGCGAGGTCGATGATGATTCCGGCCATCGATGCCTGGTCGCCGTGATTGGACTCGCCGACATTTCCGCTATCAACGGAGGCCAGACCGCGGATCGAATCGGCATAGTCCTCCAATGGATGCCCGCTCACATAGAATCCGAGGGCCTCCTTCTCAAAAGCCAGCGACTCCCTTCGATTCCAGGGCGGCACATCCGGGAGCCGGGGTTCGTCCAGAGCGAGCTCTGCGGGTCCGCCCATCATGGCGAAGAGCCCGGCCTGACCTGAATTTCGATCCCGCTGCGACTTGGCGCCGTGCTCGATCGCCCGGTCGAGGACCGCGATCATTGCAGCCCGATGCGGATTGATGACATCGAAGGCGCCCGCCTTGATCAGCGATTCGAGGACGCGTTTATTGACGGCCCGTTGATCGACGCGCTCGGCGAAATCGAAGATCGATCGAAAGCCTCCGCCCTCCTGACGAGCGTCGATGATCATTTGAACCGCCGACGCGCCGAGCCCTTTGATTGCCGCCAGACCGAACCGGATGGCATGACCGACCGGGGTAAAACCGTGATGGCTGGAGTTGACCTCGGGCGGCAACAGTTCGATCCCGAAGACCTTCATCTCGGTCGCATACCTCGCGACCTTCTCGGTGTTGGCAATTTCGTTCGAGAGGACTGCGGCATAAAAATGTGTCGGGAAATGGGCCTTGAGGTAAGCGGTCTGATAGGCCAGATAGGCGTAGGCAAAAGAGTGGGAGCGATTGAATCCGTAATCCGCAAACTGAGCCATCAAGGTGAAGATGCGATTGGCCTTCTCTTCATTGATTCCGTTTGCGACAGAGCCGCGCACGAACTTCTCTTCGTGGACGGCCATCTCCTCCTTCTTCTTTTTGCCCATGGCGCGCCGCATAAGGTCGGCCTCCCCGAGGGAGTATCCCGCGAGCTTTTGAGCCAACTGCATGATCTGTTCCTGGTAGACCAGGATGCCATAGGTATTCTCGAGGATCTCCTTCATTTGAGGGACGATATATTGAACCTTCTTCCGGCCGTGGCGGCGGTCGATATAATCATCGACCATTCCGCCATCGAGGGGGCCCGGGCGATAGAGGGCATTCAGTGCCGAGAGATCTTCCAGGCTCTCCGGTTTGAGTTTGCGGCAGATCTCGACCATGCCCGAGCTCTCAAATTGAAAGACCGCATTGAGCAGGCCATCGGAGAAGAGTTTAAGGGCCTTCTGATCATTCAATGGAATGGTCGCGAGGTCCGGCCGGCTGCCCGTCTGGCGCTCGATCGATTTCAGACAGTCATCGATGATCGTGAGGGTAGTGAGGGCCAGAAAGTCCATCTTGAGCATGCCGGTCTTCTCAAGGTCGGCCATGACGAACTGAGTGGTCAACTCCTCATTCTGGCTCTTACAGACCGGGACGAGTTCATAGATCGGTTTGGGAGAGATGACCACTCCCGCGGCGTGAACCGAGGTATGCCGGGCGCAACCCTCGAGCCTCCGCGCAATCTCAATCAATTCACTCACCTGCTGGTTGCTGTCGATGAGTTGTTTCAGCTCAGGATTCTGCTTGATGGCGTCCTCGATCGAGACATTGCGTCCGCGGACGGGAGGCGGAATCATCTTGGCGACCTTTTCGACCTCCGCATAGGGCATCTCGAGTGCCCTGCCCACATCTTTGGTAACGGCCCGGGAGGCCATCGTTCCGAAGGTGATAATTTGCGCGACATTCTGTCTGCCATAGAGATCGCTCACGTAGTTGATGACGTCGGCGCGCCCGCGGACACAAAAGTCCACATCGATATCGGGCATCGTCACCCGTTCCGGGTTGAGAAATCTCTCGAAGAGCAATTCATATTGAATGGGATCGACATCGGTGATCTTCAGACAATAGGCGACCAGACTGCCGGCGGCCGAGCCTCTGCCCGGCCCGACCGGGATTCCTTTATCTCGCGCATAACGGATGAAATCCCAGACGATTAGGAAGTACCCGGTATACCCCATCCGCTTGATGGTCTCAATCTCGTGGGTCAGACGATCTTGGTACTCGGAGATCGAGTGGCGCAAGGAGCCGGAGGCCTGGGCGGATTGCCACACCTCACGCCACCGTTCATCGAAGCCTTCTCGCGCGACTCGCTCAAAGTAACTGTCGACCGTGTAGCCTTCGGGGACCGGATAGACCGGGACCTGATCGATCGTTTTAGGGAAATCGAGATGGCATTTCTCGGCGATCTCCATCGTCCGCAACAGGAGGTCCGGCTCTTCACCGAAGGTCTCCCACATCTCTTCGGCGCTGCGAAAATAGTAGTTGGGCGAGCCATAGGTCAGACGGTTCGGGTCATTGATGGTCTTTCCCGTCCCGATGCAAAGAAGGGTGTCGTGGGCCTTGACATCGGTATCCATCAGATAGTGTGAATCGTTGGTCGCGACCAACGGAATCCCAGTCTTCTTCGATAGTTCGACCAACGGTTTGCGGATTCTCTTCTGCGCGTCCAGCCCGTGCTCCTGAATCTCGAGGTAATAATTACCTTTGCCGAAGATCTCTTGGAATTCGAGGGATGCCCGGGCGGCATCATCAAACTTGTCCCGGAGCAAAAGTGAAGGAGGGACGCCGCTGATGCATGCCGAGAGTCCGATGATGCCCTCACTATGCTGGGCCAGTATCTCCCGATCGATGCGAGGTTTTCGCCAGAAACCCTCGATGAAGGCGAAGGAGGAGAGCTTGACCAGGTTGTGATAGCCCTTGAGGTCCTTAGCCAGCAGGACAATATGATTGGTCGCACGTTCTCCCGGCTGGAGATCGGATGCGCCTTTTTCGTGCCGGCTCCCGCGCGCGATGTAGGCTTCGATTCCGATGATCGGCTTGACCCCTTCCGCCTTCATCTTGTGATAGAAAGAGAGCGCGCCGTACAAATTTCCGTGATCGGTGATGGCGACCGCCGGCATCTTCAGCTCGGCCGCCCGCTTGGCCAGAGGTCCGATCTTAATCGCACCGTCGAGCAGACTATAATCAGTATGCAAGTGCAGGTGAACAAATTGTTTAACTTCGTTCATAAGCAAACCTATGTTTAATAATCATGTTTAAATCCGATGCTTAGCTTAACGGGCTGAGGTTAAGCACTTTAAACACCCTCTTACTCCCATTCAATCGTGCTTGGCGGCTTTGAGCTGATATCATAGACGACGCGATTGACCCCTTTGACCTCGCTGACGATTCGACGGCTAATCTGTTCCAGAACCCCATACGGCAACCGGGCCCAGTCGGCGGTCATACCGTCAAGACTCTTGACCGCCCTCAGGGCGATCACTCGTTCATAGGTCCGATAGTCCCCCATGACTCCAACCGTCTGAATGGGCAAGAGGACGGCGAAGGCTTGCCACAACTCATGATAGAGCCCGGCGCGGACGATCTCTTCCTGGACAATATGATCAGACTCTTGCAGCAGCTTAACTTGATCTTCATCGACGGGGCCGAGGATCCTCACCGCGAGGCCGGGGCCGGGGAATGGTTGTCGATCAATCAAGGTATCGGGCAATCCGAGCTCCCTGCCGACGCTGCGGACTTCATCTTTAAAGAGTTCCCGCAGTGGCTCGACCAGGCGGAGGTGCATCTTCTCGGGCAATCCGCCGACGTTGTGATGGGATTTAATGACCGCCGAAGGGCCATTGACAGATTGTGATTCGATGACATCAGGATAGAGAGTTCCCTGAACGAGAAAATCGATCTGGCCCAAACGAGCCGCCTCTTCTTGAAAGACCTCGATGAATTCGTGACCGATGATCTTTCGTTTGCGTTCAGGATCGGCTTCGCCACGCAGGGCTGAGAGAAACCTCTCGCCGGCGGCCACGCCTTTGACATGCAACTCCCCATAATCATTGAAAGATTTGAGCACCCCTCCGAACTCATTCTTTCTCAACAATCCATTATCGACGAAGAGACAGGTCAACCGGTCCCCGATCGCACGCGCGACGAGAGCGGCCGCCACAGCGGAATCCACGCCGCCCGAGAGTCCGCAGACGGCGCGTCCGTCCGCGATCTGCTCCCTGATCTTTGCGACTGCCGCATCGATGAAGGAGGCCGTCGTCCAGTCACCGGAGCATCCGCAAATTTCGCGCAGAAAATTGGCCAGGACCTTTTTGCCGTCGGGCGTATGGGCGACCTCGGGGTGAAACTGGAGGCCATAGAGTTGTCGTTCGACGTTCTCGACGGCGCCCAGCGCGCTTTCAGTCTCCGCAATCACCTGAAATCCAGGAGGAGGTGTCGAGACCACATCACCGTGGCTCATCCAAACCGGGAATTCCGGCGGCAATCCGGAGAGCAAGCGGCTGGAGTTCGTCAGTTTGATCTGCGCCGCGCCATATTCACGTTGTGGGGAGGGTTGAACCTCGCCTCCCAGAAAATAGCTGAGAAGTTGGAGCCCGTAACAGATCCCCAGAACCGGCACGCCGACCTGCAAAATATCGGGAGTGCAATGTGGAGCCCCGGCCTCATAGACAGAGCTGGGGCCGCCGGAGAGGATAATGCCGAGCGGTTTGAGCGCTCGGATCTTTTCGATCGGCGCATTGAATGGATGAATTTCACAATAGACGCCGAGTTCACGGACTCGGCGCGCGATCAATTGCGTATATTGTGAGCCAAAATCGAGGATGACTACAGTCTCGAACGGTTTAGACACCGGATCGCTCCTTTATGAGGATTCAATTTTGATGAGTTAGCGACGTGGTAAGGTGGAGTATACGCGAGAGGCTCCTCGCTCACAATGCAAGCAGATTGAACTGTCTGAATTGAGCAGCGTGGGCGAGCATCGGCGACCGCCAATGCTCGCCGTCAGTGCTCGCCGTCAATGCTCGGAAGCCGAGGCATCCTCCACTGTCGTGACCGGGCGGCGCAACCGGTTGATAAATCCCCAGAGCTTCAAGAACGGGCCGTGCAACGCATAGACGGTTGCGAGAACCAGGAGCATCCATTGCGAGTAGAACCAGATTCCCGCCACGAGGAAGGAGAGCAAAGGGAAGGTGATGAACGGTTTGTTGCTCTTGGGGCCGACCATTTTAAAACTGGCATATCGCAATTTGCTGACCATCAAGATGGCCAGCAAGACCATTCCGATCAACAAGAAGGTGCTAGAGATCTGGGCCTGGCTCGGATTGAAAGACGCGATCGGCTCCGGAGCGAAATGGGCGACGGCTGCCAGCATGCCGGCGGCGGCGGGAATCGGCAATCCCACAAAATATCGCTTGTCCAATTTCGGCGTATTGACGCCGTGCGAGAACCGCGGAGATCTGGCCATGACGTTGAATCGGGCGAGCCGCAAGGCTCCGCAAATCAAGAAGAAGAATGAG
>Ga0081539_10005560_pt1 | contig 12768 bp, 10 predicted proteins | sample TabmetS4T2R2_FD_71023 | JGI IMG/M metagenome (GOLD analysis project Ga0081539, IMG submission 71023) | Tabebuia heterophylla rhizosphere microbial communities from the University of Puerto Rico - S4T2R2 | ecosystem: Host-associated > Plants > Roots > Rhizosphere ...
GGGCGCGGCGCCGTCGGCGCCGGCACCGGCGCGCTGGTCGCGGCCGGCGCGCTCAAGGGCGGCGTCGGGACGGCGTGCGTCGACCTCGGCGACGGCCTGCTGGTCGGCGCGCTCGCCGTCGTCAACGCCGCCGGGACGCCGGCCGACCCGGTCACCGGCGGCCTGCTCGGGGCGCCGTTCGTACCGGCCGGGCTGTGGCGGCCGGAGCCGCCGGCGGCCGCCGAGCGTGCCGCGCTGGCCGCGGTCCTGGCGAGCGCCGCGCCGCCGCCGTGGCGGGTGCGCCCGCGCGGCAACACGACGCTCGCCGTCGTCGCCACGAACGCCCGGCTGGACACCGCCGCCGCGCACCGGACGGCGTCCGCCGCGCACGACGGCCTGGCCCGCGCGACCACGCCCGCCCACACGCTCGTCGACGGCGACGTCGTGTTCTCCCTCGCCACCGGTGAGGTGCCGGTCGAGGGGTTCGGCCTCGTCGCGCTGCAGGCAGCCGCCGCGGACGCCGTCCTGCTCGCGGTGCTGGACGGCGTCCTCGCGGCCCGGACCACGCCGACCTCGGCCGGCGACGTGCCCGGCTACGCGGACCTGTGCCCGTCGGCGCTGGGCTGAACCCGCGTGGGTGGGGCCGGCAGGGATGCGCACGGGGCGTCCCCGTGCGCATCTATCGATCGCAGGGACGCCCCGTGCGCATCAGAGGCGGGTCAGGCGGGCGGGTCTGCCGACGGCTCGGCGGGCGGCTTCGCCGCCTGCTCGCGGGCCGCGTGCTCCTGCGCCGCTCCGTGCTCGCGTGCCGCGCGCTCCTGGGCCGCGCCGTGCTCGCGGGCCGCGTGCTCCTGCGCGGCGCCGTGCTCGCGTGCCGCGCGCTCGCGCGCGGCCGCCTGCTCGCGCGCGGCCGCCTCGCGCGCGGCGGCCTCCGCCCGGGCGCGCTCCTCGGCGCGCTTGCGGTCGATCATCTCGCCGTAGGTCGGGCCGCTCGGGACCGGCTGCTGCTGCTCGGCCGGGGGCGGCTCGACCGGCGGCGCGGTGCCGCCGACGGTGCTCGGCGGGACGGGCGCGACCGTCGCCGGCGCCGTCCCACCACCACCACCACCACCGCCACCGCCGCCGGCACCGGGACCGCCGCCGGAGCCGATGGACCGCAGCAGCTGCATGGCGCGGCCGGCGTGCTCCTCGGTGCACAGCACCTCGTACTCCGAGGCGACGATCTGGCTGGTCGAGGTGAAGTCGCGGCGGCCGCGGGTCGCGGCGTACGAGATGATCCCGAACAGCATGCCGAACCCGGCGCCGAGCAGCATCGCGCCGACCACGCCGGCGAACGCCGTGTCGCTGAGCAGCGACAGCAGCAGGCCGACGAAGAGGCCGAACCAGGCGCCGGACAGCGCGCCGGCCACCGCCACGCGGCCGTACGTGAGCCGGCCGGTGACGCGCTCGACCATCCGCAGCCCGCTGCCGACGATCGTCACGAACTGCACGGGGAACCGGTTGTCCGAGAGGTGGTCGACCGCCGCCTGCGCCTCGACGTACGTCGCGTACTTGGCGATCGACACGCCTCGCGGCGGCGTCGGCAGACCCGGCTGCGGCCCGGAGCGGAAGGGTCCGAGGTTCGACATGCGATCATTCTTCCCTGAACGGCGCGCCGGTGCGGCCCTCGACGGGCCCGGCGTCGGGCGTGGTGTGACGTCTCACCCCCCGGGGAGTGCGACGGCACGTGAGATCGAACGACCGGCACGGCCCTCGAGTGCCACTCACGGGGCGTGTCGGCGGTCACCCGCCGGCGGCCTCGCCGCCCGGGCCGGGCGCGCTCAGGCGGAGCGCCGCCGTCCGCGCGAGACCCGGCCGGCCGCGTCCGTCTCGGTGCGCGCACCCTGCGTGACGAGCTCGCCACCGGAGTTCTCCAGGTGGGCCCGGACGAACCAGTGGAACAGCTCGAGCTGGCCGAGCTGGGTGATGAGCAGGTCGTTCGTGACCGGGTCGGCCTCCTCGACCTCCTCGGCCACCTGGCGGTGCTCGGCGATCACGCCCTGGTAGACGAGGTCCAGCGCGCCGAGGTGCTCGACGGCACCGGCGCGGCCGACGGCGTAGTCGTCCCAGGTCCGCCGCGCGACGAGGGCACCCGGCGTCCCGACCGGCGCGACGCCGAGGGTCGCGATGCGCTCGGCGACCTCGTCGGCGAAGCCGCGGACGGCCTCGACCTGCGGGTCCAGCATCCTGTGCACCGCGATGAAGTGCGGGCCGACCACGTTCCAGTGGATGTGCTTGAGCGTGAGGCCGAGGTCGGTGAGCGCGTCGAGGCGCTGCTGCAGGGCCGCGGCCACCCTGCCGCCCTGCTCCGTCGTCAGCCCCGGGACGGTGTACGCGGGGCCGGTGACCGACGTCTTCGGCTTGCGGGAAGTCTTGGCTGCCATCCCCCGAGGCTAGGCACCGGGGTAGGCGGCCGCAGGTCGAGCGCCCCCGACCCCACCTGGCCGTGATCATGCACGATAGGAACGCGGTCACGTCGTAGAACGCGGTGATCATGCACGATAGGAACGCCAGCTCGAGCGCAGAGGGTTCGCCTGGCGCCGAAGGGCCGTTCCCATCGTGCATGATCACCGCCGGGCCTGGGGTCAGCGCGCCGCTCACCTCTTCGCGGCGTACTCCTCCAGGAGGCGGCGGCCGATGATCATGCGCTGGATGTCGGCCGTCCCCTCGCCGATCAGCAGCATCGGGGCCTCGCGGTACAGGCGCTCGATCTCGTACTCCTTCGAGTACCCGTACCCGCCGTGGATCCGGAACGAGTCCTCCACCACCTGCGCGCAGTACTCCGAGGCCAGGTACTTGGCCATCCCGGCCTCGAGGTCGTTGCGCTGCCCGGCGTCCTTCAGCCGCGCCGCCTTCACCATCAGCTGGTGCGCGGCCTCGACCTTGGTCGCCATCTCGGCCAGCCGGAACATCACCGCCTGGTGGTCGGCGATCCGCTTGCCGAACGTCTCACGCTGCTGCGCGTAAGCGATCCCCAGCTCGAACGCCCGCATCGCGACGCCGCACCCGCGCGCCGCGACGTTCACCCGGCCGACCTCGACGCCGTCCATCATCTGGTAGAAGCCGCGCCCCGGCGTCCCGCCGAGGACCTGCGCGTCGGTCGTGGTGTATCCGTCGAAGACCAGCTCGGTCGTGTCGACGCCCTTGTACCCCATCTTGTCGATCTTTCCCGGCACCAGCAGGCCGGGCGCGGTCGCGCCGAACCCGGGCTCCTTCTCGACCAGGAACGTCGTCATGTTCCGGTAGACGGACTCCTCGCCGGTGTCGGTCTTCGTCAGCACCGCCACGAGGTTCGACGAGCCGCCGTTCGTCAGCCACATCTTCTGGCCGTTGACCGTCCAGGTCCCGTCGTGGCCGCGCACCGCCTTGGTGCGGATGCTCGAGACGTCGGACCCGGTGTGCGGCTCGCTCATCGAGAACGCGCCCCGCACCTCGCCGGTCGCCATCCGCGGCAGGTACCGCTGCCGCTGCTCCGGAGTGCCATGCTGCAGCAGCATGTACGCGACCATGAAGTGCGTGTTGACGATCCCCGACACGCTCATCCACCCGCGCGAGATCTCCTCGACCACCAGCGCGTAGGTCAGCAACGACTCCCCGAGGCCGCCGTACTCCTCCGGGATCGTCAGGCCGAAGATCCCCATCTCCTTCATGCCCTCGACGATCTGCGCCGGGTACTCGTCCTTGTGCTCCAGCTCGGTCGCCACCGGCAGGATCTGCTCGTCCACGAACACCCGGACGGCCTTGAGGATCTCCTCCTGGACGTCGGTCAGCCCCTCGGTCGTCTGCAGGCGTCCCATGAGGTCCTCGCTCCTTCGTCTCGGGCGGGTGGGGAGGCGGGTTCCAGCGAGTATCACCACCGGCCGGGACGCCGCGCACCCTCGCTGCGTGTGACCGTCACCACCGGGCGTCACCGTCCGCCGCCGGTTGGGTAGGACCGTGTTCCGCCCCCGGATCGTGGCCGCCGTGACGGTCGACGAGCACCCGCCCGAGGCGGTGGACCGCACCCCCCGGCCGGCCACCAAGCTCGTCCGCCGCACGGTGCTCGGCGGCATCCTCGGCACCGTCGTGGGCGATGGCGGGTATCTCGTGACGGCGGGCGTTCTCCCCGGGCGCACGCCGCTGTTCGAGGCCCTCGGCCTCGGCCGTGCCGACGCGCCGGTCCCCGACGTCACGCCGGGCGAGGTCCACACCGACGTCTTCACCTCCGCCGCGCGCGGCGGCGTCCGGACCGAATACCTCGTCGCCCTGCCGCCCGGCGTCCGGTACGAGGCGCTCAAGGCGCCCGGGACGAAGCCGCTGCCGGTGTGCGTCGTCCTGCACGGCCGCGGCGACTCGGCCCACGACGTCCTCTCGATCGGCTACCACCGGTTCCTCGCGAGCGTCGTCCGGGCCGGCGTACCGCCGTTCGCGATCGCGGCGGTCGACTGCGGCGACCGGTACTGGCACGCCCGCCGGGCCGGCGACGACACCGGCCGCATGGTCCTCGAGGAGTTCCTCCCCCGCCTCGCCGGCGCCGGCCTGAGCGCCGGGCCGCGCGACCGCGTCGCCCTGATGGGCTACTCGATGGGCGGGTACGGCGCGCTGCTGCTCGCGAGCCGGCTCGGCCGGGGCCGGGTGGCCGCCGTCGTCGCCGAGTCGCCGGCGCTGTGGACGTCGGCGGAGGACGCCGCGCCGGGCGCCTTCGACGACGCCGCGGACTACCGGCGGCACGACGTCTTCACCCACCGCGGCGCGCTGGCCGGCATCCCGGTGCGGGTCGACTGCGGCCTCGCCGACCCCTTTCTACCGGGCGGCCAAGGAGTTCGCCGAGGGCCTGGACCCGCGCCCGGCCGGGTCGTTCGGCCGCGGCGGCCACGGCTACGGCTACTGGCGCGGCGTCGCCGCGGCGTCCCTGGACTTCGCCGGCCGGTCGCTCGCGAGAGCCCGAACCGCCCCGATCTGACCGAACGGCGCGAGTGTGGGGCAAACGGCTGTCATGACCCGGCCGTCACTGCGATTTGCCCCACACTCGGCGCTGAATCGGGTCCGCATGGTGGAACTGCCTTTGACGACGAGGTTTTCGTAAACGTACTGTGAAACCGCCATCCAGAGCGGCCGAGAGACCTGGCTCGACGACGCCGCAGCAACCCCTCCCTCGGGAGCCGGTGCTACCGCCAGGACCGATGGAGGACCCCGTGGGACACACCAGCACCGGACACCGGCCCGGCCGCGAGCACTCACATTCCCGTAGCCGCTCCGCCGCGCTCCCCCGCGACCTGTACCTGACTCGCCGGCACCACGTCGACCTGCTGCGCACAGCCAGCGCGGTGTGTCGCCGCGGTCTCGCCGGCTGAGCGCTCCCGCGCACTGACCGGCGCCGCCACGCGGGCCTGACCCAGGCCCGGCGGGCGGCGTCTCGTGCGCCGTCGCCAGGTAACCGGCCGAGCCGGCGCGTCCCACCGCACTCCGGAGCGGACGCGGCCGGATCCGTCCCGCCTGCCCACCCCCCACCCGCCGCCGCCCACCGCGCGAGCCGGCGGAACCGGAGGAACCTGTGACCAGCACCACCACGACGCCGGCGACCGGCGCCCGGCGTCCCCGGCGCGGCCGCGCCGAGGGTCAGTGGGCGCTCGGCTACCGGGAGCCGCTCAACAAGAACGAGCAGGTCAAGAAGGACGACCTGCCGCTCAACGTCCGCGGCCGGATCGAGACGATCTACGCCCACCGCGGGTTCGACTCCGTCGACCCGGCCGACCTGCGCGGCCGCATGCGCTGGTGGGGCCTCTACACCCAGCGACGCCCCGGGATCGACGGCGGCAAGACCGCGACGCTGGAGCCGGAGGAGCTGGACGACGAGTACTTCATGCTCCGCGTCCGCATCGACGGCGGCGCCGTCACGCTGGACCAGCTCCGCACCCTCGCCCACGTCTCCACCGAGTACGCGCGCGGGACCGCGGACGTCACCGACCGCCAGAACATCCAGTACCACTGGATCCGGATCGAGGACATGCCGGCGATCTGGGGCCGGCTCGAGGGCGCCGGCCTGATCACGACCGAGGCCTGCGGCGACACGCCGCGCGTCGTCCTCGGCTCGCCGGTCGCCGGCATCGCGGCCGACGAGATCGTCGACGGCACGCCGGCGATCCGCGAGATCGTCCGCCGGTTCGTCGGCGACCCGGAGCTGGCGAACCTGCCGCGCAAGTTCAAGACCGCGGTGAGCGGCAGCCCGCACCAGGACGTCGCGCACGAGGTCCACGACGTCGCGTTCGTCGGCGTCCGGCACCCCGAGCACGGTCCCGGCTTCGACCTCTGGGTCGGCGGCGGGCTCTCGACGAACCCGATGCTCGGGCAGCGGCTCGGCGCGTGGGTGCCGCTCGAGGAGGTCCCGGAGGTCTGGCACGGCGTCGTCCAGGTGTTCCGGGACTACGGCTACCGCCGGCTGCGCAACCGGGCGCGGATCAAGTTCCTCGTCGCGGACTGGGGCGCGGAGAAGTTCCGCGAGGTGCTGGAGAAGGAGTACCTCGGCCGCACGCTGCTCGACGGCCCGCCGCCGCCCCCGCCGCCGAGCGGGCGCCGGGACCACGTCGGCGTCCACCGGCAGCGGGACGGGCGCTTCTACGTCGGCGCGGCGCCGGTCGTCGGCCGCGTCAGCGGCGAGACGCTCGAGCGGCTCGCGGACGCCGTCCAGCGGGCCGGCAGCGACCGGGTGCGGTTCACGCCGGAGCAGAAGATCGTCGTCCTCGACGTCGAGGCGCCGAAGGTCGCGGACCTGCTCGACGACCTCGAGGCGATCGGCCTCACCGCCCGGGCGTCGGCGTTCCGGCGCGGCACGATGGCGTGTACCGGCATCGAGTTCTGCAAGCTCGCGATCGTCGAGACCAAGGCGGTCGGCGCGCACCTCGTCGCCGAGCTCGAGTCGCGGTTCGCCGACGTCCCCGAGCTGTTCACGGCCGACGCGCCGGCGCTGACGATCAACCTCAACGGCTGCCCGAACTCCTGCGCCCGGGCGCAGGTCGCCGACATCGGCCTCAAGGGCATGCAGGTGCCGGACCCGGAGAACCCGGCGGGCCACACCGTCGACGGCTTCCAGATCAGCCTCGGCGGGGCGCTCGGCGAGAACGCCGGCTTCGGCCGGAAGCTGCGCGGGCTCAAGACGACGAGCGCCGACCTGCCGGACTACGTCGAGCGCGTCGTCCGCCGCTGGCTCGAGCAGCGCGCGGACGGCGAGGCGTTCGCCACCTGGGTGACCCGCGCCGACGAGGACGACCTCCGATGAGTGGCCGTGACCCGGTGCGATCCGGCGAGCCCGCGGTGCCCGCGGCGCCCGTCGAGGAGACGCAGCGCGCCGTCCCGTACCACTGCCCGTTCTGCGCGGAGGAGGACCTGCGGCCGGTCGAGGCCGGCGCCGTGGCGGGGCTGACCCGCGGTGGCTGGCACTGTCGCAGCTGCCTGCGCGTGTTCTCCGTCGCCTTCCACGGCATCCACTCGGCTTCGACTTTCGCAGCAGTACCCAGCATCTCCGGGAGTGATCGCTAGATGATCGGCCCACTGATCAGCCGGCCCGAGGACGTCGCAGCCGCGCTGGAGGACGACCCCGTCCGGTTCGCGGCGCAGGCGAACGAGGTGCTCGAGGGCGCCGACCCGCTCACCGTGCTCGGCTGGGCGGGGCGGGCGTTCGGCAAGGGCCTCGCCGTCACCGCCGCCATGGGCGACACGGTGCTCGCCCACCTCGCCTCGCGCGCAGTGCCCGGCGTCAACGTGCTGTTCGTCGACACCGGCTACCACTTCGTCGAGACGATCGGGACGGCGGACGCGCTGGCCGCGACGTACCCGGTCCGCATGCTCACGATCCGGCCGAAGGAGAGCCGGGAGGAGCACGAGGCCAAGCGCGGCGAGCTGTGGCGCACGAACCCGGACGCGTGCTGCGCGCTGCGCAAGGTCGCGCCGCTCGACAACGCGCTGCGCGGCCACACCGCCTGGGCCACCGGCCTGCGGCGGGACGAGTCCGAGACCCGCGCCGACACCCCGACGGTCGGCTGGGACGCCAAGCGCGGCCTGCTCAAGCTCGCGCCGATCGCGACCTGGACCGACGACGACGTCGAGGCGTACCTGGCGGCGCACCCCGACGTCCTGACGAACCCGCTGCAGCAGCTCGGGTACCGCTCGATCGGGTGCGCGCCGTGCACCCGCGCCGTCCGCCCGGGCGAGGACTCGCGCGCCGGCCGGTGGGCGGGCCGCGCGAAGACGGAGTGCGGCATCCACCAGTAGGGCTCGCCGCTCGTCCGCGCGAGTGTGGGGCAAACGGCGGTTCTGAGCGCGTCAGAACCGCCGTTTTGCCCTACACTCGGCGGGCTCCGGCGACGGCGGGCGTCAGCTCTCCGGTGGACTCCAGACGTTCGTCCGCGACATGCCCGCGGCGCGGCCCTTGGCGCTGATCACCAGCGCCATCTTGCGGCTCGCCTCGTCGATCATCTCGTCGCCGAGCATCGCCGCGCCCTTGGCGCCGCCCGCCGCGGACGTGAACCACTCGTACGCGTCGAGGATGTTCTCCGCGTGGTCGTAGTCCTCCTGCCGCGGGCTGAACACCTCGTTCGCCGGGGCGAGCTGGCCCGGGTGCAGCACCCACTTGCCGTCGAAGCCCAGCGCCGCCGAGCGCGAGGCCACCCGGCGGAAGCCCTCGACGTCCTTGATCTGCAGGTACGGCCCATCGATCGCCTGCTTGTCGTTGGCCCGGGCGGCCAGCAGGATCGACATGAGGATGTGGTGGTACGCGTCGCCGACGTCGTACCCGGGCGGCTGCTCCCCGACCACCAGCGACTTCATGTTGATGCTCGCCATGAAGTCCGCCGGCCCGAAGATGATCGTCTCGACCCGCGGGCTGGCCTTCGCGATCGCGTCGACGGCGATGAGGCCCCTCGCGTTCTCGATCTGCGCCTCGATCCCGATGCGGCCGACCTCGAAGCCCATCGTGGTCTCGATCTGCGTGAGCAGGAGGTCGAGCGCCACGACCTGCTCGGCGCTCTGCACCTTCGGCAGCATGACCGCGTCGAGGTTGGCCCCGGCGCCCTCGACGACCTCGACGACGTCCCGGTAGGTCCAGTGCGTCGTCCAGTCGTTGACCCGGACGGCGCGGATCGTCGACCCCCAGCCGCCCTCGTTGAGCGCGGCGACGACGTTCTTGCGCGCCTCGGGCTTCACCAGCGGGGCGCAGGCGTCCTCCAGGTCGAGGAACGCCTGGTCGGTGCCGAGGCCCTTCGCCTTCGAGAGCATCTTCACGCTCGAGCCCGGGACGGCGAGGTTCGAGCGCCGCGGCCGCAGCGCGCGCGAGCCGGGCGCGGTGGTGTCGGTGGTCATCGTCGACGTCTCCTCAAGCTGCCGGGTGCGCCGGTGACGGCGGGGCGCTCCCGACGCTACCCACGGCCGCCGGGACCGCCCATCAGGGCTCACGTGACCTCGACCACCCCCTGCGACGCCGCCGGGCCGGCGCCGGCGCGGACGACGACCGCGAGCCCGGCGAGCATCATCGCGGTCCCGGGCACGACCCAGGCCGACGGCGTCTGCCCGGGCCACGCCCAGGCCACCAGCGTCGCCCCGGGCACCTCGAACAGCAGCGCCAGCGCGATCGCCGTCCCGCCGACCCGCGGCAGGACGGCGTTGAGCAGGCTGTGCCCCAGGAGCTGCGCCGCCACCGTGATGGCGAGGATCTGCCCCCAGGTCACCGCCGCGTACCCGCCGAGCGACGCACCGGTCAGCAGCGCCACCGGGACCAGCGAGAGCGCGCACGCGCCGTACGCGAGCAGCGTGTACTCCGCCGTGGTCAGGTCGCGCCGCGCGCGCTCCCCCGCCGCGAGGTAGCCGCCGAACGCGATCGCGCCGAGCACCGCGAGCCCGTCACCGGCGAGCGCGCGGGCGGACGCGGCGGCGTCCACGCCGGTGATCGCGACGCCGCCGGCGATCGCCAGCACGGTCCCGCCGACGACGGCGGCCGGCACGCGGACGCCGCGCAGCAGGTCCAGCGCGACGACCCAGATCGGCGTCGTCGAGACCAGCGCCGTCGCCGCCGTGACGCTCGTCATCCGCAGCGCCGTCAGCCAGGCGCCGAAGTGGACGGCGAGCAGGACGCCGGCCACCAGGCTCCAGCCCCAGGCCCGGGGCGGGAGCCCGCGCAGCGTGTACTCCGCCGTCGTCAAGCGGCGCCGGGCGACGACGTAGGGCAGCGTCGCCGCCGTCCCGAGCGCGTTGCGCCAGAAGCCGACCGCGATCGCCGGTGCCGCGGTGGCCGCGGCCAGCGGCGCCGACCACGACGCGCCGGCGACGCCGAGCACGACCAGCAGCCACACGCCGACCCCGGCGCCCTTCCCGCGCATCCCCCCGACTCTGCCACCCGCCCCCGCAGCCACCCACCCACCCACCCGGCCGACCGCGCGCCGCGTGTGGGCACGCTGTGACGTCGTGCCCGCTGAGGGGGCACGCTGTGACGTCGTGCCCGCTGAGGGGGCACGACGTCACGTCGTGCCCACCCGGGGTTCGAGGCCGGTCAGCGGTCGACCTTGCCCTCCAGGGCGTCCTCCAGGCGGCGGACGTCGTTGTCGCTGACGTCGCGGCCGTCCCGGAAGATCTCCGTGACGATCCGGCGGAACTCCCGGGAGAAGGCGTCGTAGTACGGCGTCACCGGCCGCAGCCTCGCGTCCTTCACCGCCTCCAGGAGCGTCGTCGCGTAGCCGTAGTTGAGCCGGATGTAGGGGTCCTCGTAGATCCGCTGCCGGGTGGCGGCGAAACCGCCGTCCTGGAACAGGATCTGCTGGCTGCCCTCGCTGGTGAGGAACTCCACGAGCTTCTGCGCCTGCTCACGGTGCCGGCCCTCCGAGGCCACCGCGAGGTTCTGGCCGCCGAGGGCGCTGGGCCCGGGCAGCCGCGTGACCTCGACGTCGGTCGCCGCCGGCCGCCGGGCGGCGGCCAGGTTCGGCGAGGTCGGCGCCGTCTCGGTCGCCGGCGCCGTCATCTGCCGGTACGCCAGCGGCCAGTTCCGCATCAGCAGGACCCGGCCGTCGCGGAAGGCGTCCGTGCTCTCGGCCTCCTTGAAGGTCTGCGTCTCCGGCAGCGTCACGTGCGGCGAGCGCAGCGCGGCGCGGAGCGTCCGCAGGGCGCGGTTCGCCTCGTCGGACTTGAGCCGCACGTCGCCGTCGGCGTCGACGACCTCGCCGCCCTCGGCCCAGATCGCCTCCATCACGTTCACCGTGAGGCCCTCGTAGTCGGCGAACTGGCCCGCGTACCCGGCCGCCAGCGGGTCGCCGTCCGCCCGCGGCCCGTCGAGCGCGACGTCGATGATCTTCGACAGGGTCGACCACTCCTGCGGCGGCCGCGACCCCAGGTCCGCCCGCTCCGCGTCGATGCCGTGCGCCACGAGCTGCCGCGGCCGGTAGTAGAGCAGGCCGGCGTCGGTGTTGAACGGCAGCGCCCAGAGGTCGCCGCGGTAGCGGCAGGCGTCGAGCGGCTTCTCCAGGAACCCGGTCGTGTCGACGTCCGTCAGGGGCACGATCCAGTCCTTCTCGGCGAACTCCGCGATCGCCGTCACGTCGAGGTTGTAGACGTCGACGTCGTGCGCCGACGACTCGGCACGCGTCTGCATGGCCGACTGCGCCTCGCTCGCGTCCGGCGACAGCTCCACGATCCGCGCCCGCATCTCGGGATGCAGGCGGTTCCACGTCTCGATCAGCCGCCGGTGCTGCTGGTTCGGGCTGTCGTCCCGCCCGCTGAGGACCGTGAGGGTGTCGCCGCCGATGTCGTCGTCGCCGCCGGCCAGCGGCCAGCCGTTGGCGGCCACCGTGCTGAGCAGGACGCCGACCAGCACGCCGACCACGAACGTCAGCAGCACGAACCAGTTGCCCACGACCGCGTCGCGGGCACGGACCGCGGTGGCTGCCGCGACCCGCCCGGGGCGCGCCCACCAGGCCCGGCTCGGCCGCCGCTCCGGCTCACCGGGCGTGCCCGTCGCACCGGACGTACCGGGCTCGCCACCGTCGCCGCGGGACCCGTTCGGGCTGGGAGGCTCGTCACCGGTCATCGGGGCGCTCCCCAGATCGCCGCCGCCACGCCGTCCATCCCTCCGCCCGGCGACCGGTCGCCGGGCTCCGCGCACCGCCCGTCCACCTGTTCCGCCACCTGCCTCAGGCGCCGGTCGCAGCCGTTGCCCCCGACCGCGACGAGGAACACCCGCGCCCCGGCGCGCCTCGCGCTCGTCACGACCGCCGCGCGCGCCGCCTCGCCCAGGGCGATGCGGCCGTCGGTGACGACGAGGACGGCGGCGCTCGGCTGGTCCGGCCCCTTCCGCTCCGGCCCGAGCAGCGCGACGGCGCCGCCGATGCCGGTCCACAGCGGCGTCTCGCCATCCGGTGACACGGCGAGGCTCGCACGGCGCACGTGGTCGCGGCGGGTGTCGGCCGGGCCTGAACGTGCCGCCGCGCCGGCCGGCCCGGGCGGGACCGGCGTCGTCGTCCGGCGCCCGAACGTGAGCAGCCCGACGTGGTCGCGCTCACCGAGCCGCGCGACGAAGTCGTCGACGACGCCCAAGGCGGCCGGCAGCGACGTCGCCATCGACAGCGACGAGTCCAGCGCGACCACGACCCGCGCGTGGCGCCGCACCCGGGCCTGGAACCCCAGCGCGGTGTCGACCCGGTCGAGCAGCGCGGCGTCCATCGGCGCCGGCCAGACGTCGCCCCGGCCGCCGGCCGGGTCCGTCGCGCCCGGCCGGCCCGGCCGGCCCGGCCGGTT
>Ga0081539_10005561_pt1 | contig 12767 bp, 13 predicted proteins | sample TabmetS4T2R2_FD_71023 | JGI IMG/M metagenome (GOLD analysis project Ga0081539, IMG submission 71023) | Tabebuia heterophylla rhizosphere microbial communities from the University of Puerto Rico - S4T2R2 | ecosystem: Host-associated > Plants > Roots > Rhizosphere ...
TCGCGGTCGCCGGGCTGAGTCGGGGGGTGTGGCCGGGCGTCGTGCGGGCGTCCGACCACTACCTCGGCGGCATCGGGGTGCTGCCGTTCCCGCTGCGGGGCGACGCCGCCGGGCTGCCCGAGCTGGACCTGTCGACCGCGCTGGACCAGAAGGACGTGGCCGCGGCGCTGTCCGCGTTCGGGCGGGCGTGGCGCGAACATGACGAGCGGGAGGAGCGGCGGCTCGCGTACGTGGCGGTCACCCGGCCACGCCGGCTGCTGCTGTGTTCCGGCTACTGGTGGGGCGAGGGGGTGAAGCGCCCGCGGGGGCCGTCGGTGCTCCTCGACGAGATCCGCGCCGCCTGCGAGGCCGGGGCGGGCGTGGTGGACGCGTGGGCGCCCGAGCCGCCGGCCGACGCGACAAACCCGAGCGGCGAGGTGGTGGCCCGGGCGGAATGGCCATCGGACCCGCTCGGGGGCCGCCGACCCGCGATGGTGGCCGCCGCCGACCTGATCCGGCGCATGATCGCCCGGCCGGACGCCGAGGCGGCGCTGGAATTCGCCGATCTTGCCGAGTCCGACGCCGAGGTCCGGGCCGGTGCCGCCCTGGCCGCCGAGCTGGTCGGCATCCCCGAGGAGCAAGCCGAAACCGACCGGTCGCGGCCCGGGCAGGAACGGGAGCAGGCGGAAGATCCGGTCATCGCCCGCTGGCGGCGGGAGGCCCGCCTGCTGCTCGCCGAACGCGCGGAGCGCGCCCGCCGCGACGGCCCGCTCGAGGTGGCGCTGCCGGGGCACCTGTCGGTGTCCCAACTGGTGGTGCTACGGCGTGATCCGCAGGGGCTGGCCCGCTCGTTGCGCCGGCCAGTGCCTCGCCGCCCGGCGCCGTACGCCCGGCGCGGCACGGCCTTCCACGCGTGGCTGGAGCAGCGGTTCGGCTCGGCGCGGCTGATCGACATCGACGAGCTGCCGGGCGCCGCGGACGACGACGCGGCCGCGGACGAGGAGCTGCGCGCGTTGCAGGAGGCGTTCCTGGCCAGCGAGTGGGCGTCCCGTACCCCGGTCGAGGTGGAGGTGCCGTTCGCCACCACGGTCGGCGGGGTGGTTGTCCGCGGGCGGATGGACGCGGTGTTCGCCGACCCGGGCGGCCGGTACGAGGTGATCGACTGGAAGACCGGCCGGCGCCCGGCGACGTCTGACGAGGCCGCCGCCGCGGTGCAGTTGGCCGCGTACCGGATCGCCTGGGCCGCGCTGGCCGGCGTCCCGGTGTCACATGTCCGGGCCGGGTTCCACTACGTGCGAGAGGGCGCGACCGTCCGCCCCGCGAACCTGCCCGGCGTGGCGGCCTTGGCGGCCCTGGTCGAGGGGCTGCCCGAGACCGGCTGACGCCGGCGGATCGTCAGGCGGCCGCCGCGGCGAGCAGGTCGAGCAGAGCGATCGCGTACGCCTGCTCGGCGGTCTCCGCACGAAAGGTCCGGGCCTCGCCCAGCATGTCGACCTCCACCGCGTACCCGGCGTCGAGGCGGCGGAGCGTCCGGAATGTTCCGCCGAGCAGCTCCCGCAGCTGATCCTCGCGGGGCAGCCAGATCGCCTCGTCGATCTCGACGTCGTCCAGCGCCCATTCGGTCGTCCCGTTGAACCCGATCACCCGGCCGTCCGGCAGGTTGTGTACCTCGATGGTCATGTTGCTCAGCACGAACACCTCGTCGTCGAGGTCGCGGTCGGGGATGGCGAACCGGTCGCCGGCTCCCGGCTTCCAGGTCAGCCCGGCGTCTTTGAGCTGTTCTGCCATACGTACGTCAAGCACGCCAGGCCTCCTCAATCGTGCTACGCTCCGTGCGTTGTCAGTGTGGTCCCAAGTAGTCAGGAGCGCCTGTGGGGGATTCTGCCCCAGGCGCTGTTTGTCGTAACCGGGTGTTTCCGGGTCGGGCGATCAGTACGGCAGCACGAGACTCGCAGAATGCGAGCCTTATCACCTCGTTCCCGTCCATAATGGCCGGGAACGATCGACCGTCGAGGAGACGAGCATGGTTACCGGCGTTGTGAAGTGGTTCAACGCGGACAAGGGCTTCGGGTTCATCACCCCGGACGACGGAGGCGCCGACGTCTTCGCCCATTTCTCCGCAATTCAGACTTCGGGCTACCGCAGCCTGGACGAGAACCAGCGGGTTGAGTTCGAGGTCACCCAGGGCCAGAAGGGCCCGCAGGCCGCGAACATCCGCCCGCTCTGACTCGATGACCGGCGCCGCACCCCGAGCGGGTGCGGCGCCGGACCCGCGGAGGCCATCCCGGCCGCGGCGGCTGACGCTGGACCGCGTCCGGAACCGCCGTGGTGTTGACTGGTTTCATGTCCTTGCCGACGCAGACGCCGTGGCACCGTCCGGGCGGTGCGTGGGGCTCGGGCATGGTGACCTCAACCGGCATGCCGCCGGAGGCGCCGCCCGCCCCGCCGGGTGGGCTACCGCCGCCTCGAGACCCGACCGATGGTCGGCCACCGGCCGATGACGGTCGGCGCCGCCGCCGGCGCCAGATGCTGATCTTCGGCGGCATCGCCGCGGCGATCGTCGCGATCGGTCTGACGATCGTGCTCGTTCTCGTGCTGTCCTCGAACGGCGATCCGTTCCGCAGCCGGGTCACCGCGCCCACCGATGTACGGCCGCCGCTCGCTCAGGCCTGCCCGCCGCCGACCAACCCCCCGAGCGCCGCGCCGGTCAAGCCTGCCCCGGTGACCGGGCCGCGAACCACCGACCGGGACGCCGGCATCTCCTACAAGGCGTACGGGCCGCCGTGGGAGCCCTGGGACGAGGTGTGGCGAGCCGGCACGCTGGAGGTCCCGTACCGGGTGGGCCAGCACTTCGTCACCGAGACGTACCCGGGCGGCGTCTACCACGCGTCCATCCTGTCCGCGGCCGTGCCCGCCACGGTGAACGACGCGGTCACGGTCAACCTGGAATGCGTCGGCCGCCAGGTGGCCGCGGACGCCCGGGCAGGGTACTACCCGCAGCCGAACACGATGGACACGCTGCGAGACCAGAAGACCACGCTGGGCGGGCGGCCGGCCTGGGTCACCGAGTTCCGGCTGCATTTCAACGAGCCGGGGCTGCGCGCCAAGGACGAGCTCGCCGCGATCGCGATCATCGACGTGGGCAGGCCGACCGCGGCCGTCCTCTACGTCTCCATCCCGGGCACCCACCGGCAGTACGACTATGTCATCGACGAGGTGCTGGCCTCGGTCCGGCCACTCTGAACTCAGGACGTGAGCCCCCACCGCCGGCGCAGCGCCCGGTCCGCGGCGTTGAACAGCAGATCGACCAGGATGCCGATGACCAACACGACGACGATGTAGCAGATCACCAGGCTCGCCTCGGTGAGATCGCGCGCCTGCTGCATGCGTACCCCGATAGACAGCGCACCCGGCACGATCACCAGCAGCTCACCGGCCATCAGGCTGCGCCAGGAGAACGCCCAGCCCTGCTTGAGCCCGGAGATGAACGACGGCAACGACGCCGGCAGGATCAGGTGCCGGTACCGGCCGAACCCGCGCATGCCGAGCACCTGGCCCACCCGCAGCCACGTCCGCGGCACGTAGTCGATGCCGCTGATCAGCCCGTTCGCCACGGACGGCGCGGCACCGATGATGACCACGAAGAAGATCGCGCTCTCGCTGATCTGGAAGAGCAGGATGGCCAGCGGGAACCACATGATCGACGGCATCGTCTGCAGGCCGGTGATCAGGGAACCGATGGCGGCCCGCAGCGGCGCGAACCGGGACACCGCCGCGCCGAGGAGCGTGCCGATGACCACGGCCGCCGCGAAACCGACGACCGCCCGGGTCATGGTCAGCCGTACGCCGTCCCAGAAGTCGGCGGTGACCACCAGCCCCTTGAGGTCGGCGGCCACGATGGCGGGTCCCGGGAGCACGTACTCCGGTTTCCACCCGGACCAGACGACCAGCTGCCAGACCGCCAGGACCAGGGCGACCGCCAGCAGCTTGGGCCACGTGGACCGCCAGAGGCGACGGCCGAGCGAGCCCCGGTCGGTGGCCTCGGCCAGTTCCAGGGCATCGAGACCGGCGGTGGTCCGCGCCTGGGGTGATGTGGAGACGTCAGTGGGCATGGCGGGCCACCTCCGCACGGAGCCGGTCGGTGATCTCGGCGGCCCGGGTGGCCACCTCGGGTGAGTCGATACGCCTCGGCCGCCCGTACCCGATGGGGTAGTCCTCGATGACCCGGCCCGGCCGGCTGCTGAGCAGCACCACCCGGTCGCCCAGGCGCACCGCTTCGCGGACGTTGTGCGTGACGAACAGGACGGTCAGCTCCTGCTCGCGCCAGATCCGCTCCAGCTCGTCGTGCAGCAGGTCGCGGGTCATCGCGTCGAGGGCGCCGAACGGCTCGTCCATCAGCAGCACGTCGGCGTCCTGGGCCAGCGCGCGGGCGAGGGCGACCCGCTGGCGCATGCCACCGGACAGTTCGTGCGGGCGCTTGCGGCCGAGTCCTCGGAGCCGCACGATCTCCAGCAGCTCCTCGGCCCGCCGGCGGCGATCGGCCCGGCCCACGCCCCGCAGGCGCAGCGGCAGCTCGATGTTGCCGGCCACGGTGAGCCACGGGAACAGCGCGGCCTCCTGGAACATCAGCGAGACGTGCCGCCCGTCGACGTCGATCGTGCCGCCGCTGATCTGGTCCAGGCCGGCGACCAGGGACAGCAGCGTGCTCTTGCCACAGCCGGAGGCGCCGAGCAGGCAGACGAACTCGCCCTTCCGGACGCTCAGCGAGACGCGATCCAGCGCGAGCAGGGAACCGTACCGTTTGGAGACGTTGCCCAGGCGTACGACGTCCGTCCGCAGGTCCCGGTCTTCGGTGACGGTCATGGCTGAGCCTGGTCGCTGACCGACGGCTCCCCGTCGGACTTGAGCAGCGCGTTGAGCGGTCCAAGGTCGTAGATCCCGTCGAGGTTCACCGGCTTGAGCAGGCCGACGTCCTCGGCGTGCTTGGCGCTGGCGTACAGCGAGGAGGCGATCGGGTCGTCGGTGAAGGTCAGGTTCTGGAACGCCGCGGCCAGGATGTCGTCCTTCAACGGCTTGCCGGTCACCGCGGCGAGTTGGGCGTTCACCGCCTTCTGCGCGTCCGCGGCGTTGGACCGCAGGAGATCGACCGACTCGATGTGGCCCGTGAGCAGCTTGGTCACGGTGTCCGGGTACTTGGCGAGGAAGTCCTGGCGGACCACGAGGTGCGTGGTGACGAACTGCCCGTCCGGCCACAGGTCCTTCTCGTTGACCAGTAGCTTGCCCTGCGATTCGAGTATCATCCGGCTCAGGTTCGGCTCGGGCACCCAGGCACCGTCGATGGAGCCCTGCGCGAACGCCTGCAACGAGGTCGCGTTGTCCTGCGGGCGGATCGAGACGTCGCCGCCGCCCTGCTGGTCCGCGTTGAGACCGTTCTGCTTGAGCCAGGACCGCAGCGCCACGTCCTGCGTGTTGCCGAGCTGCGGGGTCGCGAGCTTCTTGCCCTTGAGGTCGGCCGGGCCGTTGATGCCCGGCTTGACGACCAGGCCGGCCCCGCCCGAGGTGCTTCCGGCGATGATCTTCAGGCCCTTGCCCTTGGACTGGGCCCAGCCGTTGATGGCCGGGTTGGGGCCGAGGTACGCGGCGTCGATGGCACCGGAGAAGAGCGCCTCGATGGCCGCGGGACCGGCGTTGAACGTCTTCGGCTCCAGCTTGGTGGCGCCCAGCGCCTGCTGTAAGAAGCCCTTGTTCACGCCGACCAGGGCGGGCGCATGGGTGATGTTGGGGAAGTACCCGAGCCGGATCCTGGTGGCGTCGCCGCCCGCGCCCGAAGTGTCGTTTCCTCCACAAGCGGCGAGGGTCGTGACGGTCAGTGCGGCGGTCGCGGCCAGGGCAAGCGCACGGAGGGTGCGGTAGGTCATGCTCACTCCTCGTGAGGGGTGCGGCGTGGATCTAAGCCTCTATTTTCTATCGGTTGTATGGGAATACTGGATGAAGCAGGATCGGGCGTCAAGGCAGCGCCTGGATGACGGGACTCACATGGCGGGCAGCCGCACCGTCCGTGGGTAAGCAGGTCGGCGTCCCGCTGATCCTCACCGGACCGCTTCCGAACCTGGTGGTAAGGGCGAGCGGCACACCGTACGTGAGCCGCGGACAGCTCCGGTTCAAGCTCAACCCGAACGCGTCGACGGAGACGCAGTAGGACCGGGCGGTGTGCCAGGTTATGTTCGTAGCGTGGCGCGCACAATGAAGATCCCCGCGACCAAGTACCCCATCGAACGATTCACCCTCGACAACGGCCTGCGGGTGGTCCTCACGCCCGATCGCAGCGCACCCGTGGTCGGCGTTGCAGTCGTCTACGACGTGGGTATCCGCAGCGAGCCGGAGGGCCGGACGGGCTTCGCCCACCTCTTCGAGCACCTGATGTTCCAGGGCTCGGCGAACCTGGAGAAGCTCGCGCATTTCCGGTACGTGCAGGGGGCCGGCGGCAGTTTCAACGGATCGACGCATCTGGACTACACGGACTACTTCGAGGTGCTGCCGTCCGGGGGTCTGGAGCGCGCGCTGTTCCTGGAGGCGGACCGGATGCGCGGCCCGACACTCACCGAGGAGAACCTGCGCAACCAGGTCGACGTGGTCAAGGAGGAGATCCGGGTCAACGTCCTGAACCGCCCGTACGGCGGGTTCCCCTGGCTCCGGCTGCCTCCGGTGATGTTCGAGACGTTCCCCAACGCGCACGACGGCTACGGCTCGTTCGAGGATCTGGAGAGCGCCTCGCTCGCCGACGCGGAGGAGTTCTTCCGGCGCTACTACGCCTGCGGCAACGCGGTGCTCGCGGTGGCCGGCGATTTCGACGTGGCCGAGGCGACCACGATGGTGGAGCGCCACTTCGGGGACGTACCGGCCCGGCCGGCCCCGGAGCGCCCGGACTTCCACGAGCCGGACCTCGCCGGCGAACGCCGCTCCGAGTACACCGACCGGCTCGCGCCGTTGCCCGCGGTGGCCTGCGGCTGGCGGGTGCCGGACCCGATCGGGAAGTTCGAGGACTACCTGCCGTACGTGGTGCTCACCGAGGTGCTCACCGACGGCGACGCATCCCGGCTGGTCGAGCGTCTTGTGCAGCGCGACCGCACAGCCACCACGATCGGTGGCTACATCGGCTTCATGGGCGACGAATTCCAGGTCCGCAACCCGACCGCGTTGCTGCTGCAGGCCCACCTGCCACCGGGCGGCGACGCGGACAAGGTGCTGCGTACCGTCGACGAGGAGTTGGACCGGCTGGCCACCGGCGGCCTGGCACCGGGCGAGCTCGCCCGTACCCAGGCACGGATGGCCACCCACCTGCTGCGCGAGACGGACGCGGTGCTCGGCCGGGCACTGCCGATGGCCGCCATGGAGGAACAGCGCGGCCGGCCCGAGCTGCTCAACGAGCTGCCCCGGCTGGTCGGCGAGGTCACCGAGGAACAGATCCTCGCCGCCGCGGGCAGCCTGCGGCCGGAGCGCCGAGGCGTCGTCGAAGTGATCCCGGGAGCGGGCCAATGAGCCAAACCGTGTTGCCAGACCTCGTTCCCGACCGCAAGCTGAAGCTTCCCCGCGAGGCCGAACGGACGCTGAGCTCGGGTCTGACCGTCATCGCGGTACGCCGCCCCGGCGTGCCCCTGGTGGAGGTGCGGCTGCGGGTGCCGTTCGGGCGGGCGCCCCTGCCCCGGGCCACTCTGTTGTCCCAGGCACTGTTCACCGGCACCGGCACGATGTCCAGCATCGACATCGCCGCCGAGCTGCAGGCGGTGGGCGGCGCGCTGTCCGCCGGGCTGGATCCGGACCGGCTGCTGATCACCGGCAACTCGCTTGCCGCCGGGCTCGACCGGATGCTGGAGATCCTGGCGGGCGTGCTGACCGATCCGGCGTACCCGTCGGAGGAGGTGGCCACCGAGCGGGAGCGGCTCGTCGACCACATCCAGGTGGCGCAGAGCCAGCCCGCCCACATCGCACGCGTCGCGCTGCTCAAGCGGATGTACGGCCGGCACCCGTACGCCGTGCAGACCCCCGGGCCGGAGCAGGTCCGGGGGGTGCGCCCGGCGCAGCTGCGCACCCTGCACGCCGATCGGGTCCGCCCGGACGGCTCGGTGCTCGTACTGGTCGGCGACATCAGCCCGGAGAAAGCGATCGACGCCGCCGACAAGGCGCTCGGCGGCTGGCTGGGCCCCGGCCGGGACGGCGACGTGCCGCCCACTCCGGAACTCGTACCCGGCCCGCTCGTACTGGTCGACCGGCCGGGCGCGGTGCAGTCGTCGCTGCGGCTCGCGCTGCCGGCGGTGCCGCGTACCCATCCCGACTACGCCGCGCTGCAACTGGCGAACATGGTCTTCGGCGGGTACTTCTCGTCCCGCTGGGTGGAGAACATCCGCGAGGACAAGGGCTACACGTACGGGCCGCACACCGCGATCGAGCACTACGTGGCCGGCTCCGCGCTGGTCGCCTCCGCCGAGGTGGCCACCGAGGTGACCGGGCCGTCGCTGCTGGAGACGCAGTACGAGCTGGGGCGCATCGCCAGCCTCCCGCCCAGCGAGGAGGAGCTCGAGCAGGCGCGCCGGTACGCGCTCGGCACGCTGCGGCTCGGCATGTCCACCCAGGCCGGGCTCGCCGGGCTGGCCAGCATGTACGCGAGCTTCGGGCTGCGGCTGGACCATCTGCGGGAGCACTCGGCCGGGCTGGCCGCGGCGACCCGGGAGCAGGTCTTCGAGGCCGCCGCCCGGTATCTCGCGCCGTCGTTGGCGGTGACCGTGGTGCTCGGCGACGCGGACAAGGTCGAGGCGCCACTGGCCGCACTCACCACCGTGGAGCGCGGCACCGCATGATCCGTTCTTTCGGCGACGGAGAAAGCGGCGGAGAAAGCGGCGGACGAAATGAGTGACGCGGAGCAGCCCGACATCGAGGAGCAGCCGGGCGTACCCCCGCTGGCCCGGACCGCCCTCGACCGCGCGGCCCACCACCGCGGCGATCCGCAGTGGCTGTCCGACGCGTGGAACCGCGCTCGTGTTCTGGTGATCCACGCGGCCACCGGCCGGGCGCCGGTCCGGGAGCGGGCGGACGGCGGTGCCGAGCTGGTGCTGCTCGACGCGGTCGAGGCACCGCAGGGCGAGCGGCTGTTCCTCGGCCTCGACCCGGACGGCACGCCGCTGTTCGGCGTGGACGCCCCGCTGCCGGAGGTCGACGGCGCGCACGGGAAGACGCTCCGCGACGTCGGGGAGCGGCTGGACGACCGGGACGCCGGCCTGTTCAGTGCCGCCGCCGCGCTGGCCAACTGGCATCTCAGTCACCAGTTCTCGCCCCGATCGGGGCAGAAGACCACGGTGACCGACGGCGGCTGGGTCCGGGTGGACGCGGACGGGCGGCAGATGTGGCCGCGTACCGACCCGGCGATGATCGTGCTGATCCACGACGGCGTACCGGGCCCGGACGGGTGCTGCCTGCTGGGTCACAACGCCGCGTGGCCCAGCGGGGACGGCAGCCGCCGGTTCTCCACGCTCGCCGGGTTCGTGGAACCGGGCGAGTCCGCGGAGGCGGCGGTGGCCCGCGAGGTGCTGGAGGAGGTCGGCGTCCGGCTGACCTCGATGCGGTACGAGGGCAGCCAGGCGTGGCCGTACCCGGGCTCGCTCATGCTCGGGTTCACCGCCGTCGCCGACCGGGATCAGGCGATCATGGTGGATCCGGAGGAGATCGACGAGGCACGCTGGTTCACGCGTGCCCAGATCCGGCAGATGATGGCCGGCGACTACCGCGACCCCGAGACGGGTGTCGTGATGTACCTGCCGATGCGTGCCTCGATCGCGCTCTTCCTCGTCCAGCGCTGGTTGAGCGCCTAGGCGGCCAGCCTCTCCAGGTGGGACTTGACCTGGACGATCGACGGGTTGGTCATGGCGGAGCCGTCGGCGAACCGCACAGTCGGCACGGTCTGGTTGCCGCCGTTGACGCTCATCACGTACTCGGCGGCGGCCGGCTCCCGCTCGATGTCCACCACGTCGTACGCGATGCCCGCACGGTCGAGTTGCGACTTCAACCGGTGGCAATAGCCACACCAGGACGTCGAGTACATCGTCAACATCGGCGGAAATCCCTTCGTTCGGGTCACATGGCACAACGCCTTCACCGGAAACGTCAGACCGGGGTGCCATGATTCCCGGTTGTGACGGCGGAACACGTACTCGCGGGTCTCGACCCCGACCAGCGGACGGCCGTCACCGCGCCCCCCGGCCCGGTGTGCATCCTGGCTGGTGCGGGCACGGGCAAGACCAGGGCGATCACGCACCGGATCGCGTATCGGACGGTGTCCGGGGAGATCAGCCCACGGCATGTCCTGGCGGTGACGTTCACCACACGGGCGGCGGCGGAGATGCGGGCCCGGCTCGCCGCGCTCGGCTCGGCGGGGGTGCAGGCGCGCACGTTCCACGCGGCGGCGCTGCGGCAGGTGCGTTACTTCGCGCCCCGCCTGCTGGCCGGCCGGGCTATGCCCGAGCTGGTGGAGAGCAAAGCCCGATTGGTGGGGCTCGCCGCCGCGCGCGCCGGGGTACGCGCCGACCGGACCGCCGCCCGCGACTTGGCCGGCGAGATCGAGTGGGCGAAGTCGTCGATGGTCGAGCCGGGGGAGTACGAGACGGCCGCGGCCAAGGCGCTGCGCGATACGCCGTACGAGGCGGCGAAGGTCGCGGAGGTGTTCGCCGCGTACGAGGCGCTGAAGCGACGCCAAGGGGTGATCGACTTCGAGGACATGCTGCGCGCGGCGGTCTGGGGGATCGAGGAGCATCCGGACGTCGCCGAGCAGATCCGCGCCCAGTACCGGCATTTCGTGGTCGACGAGTACCAGGACGTCAACCCGTTGCAGCAGCGGCTTCTGGAGACGTGGCTGGGTGGCCGGGACGACCTGACCGTGGTCGGCGACGCGAGCCAGACGATCTACTCGTTCACCGGGGCGACCGCCGCGTACCTGATCGAGTTCCCGCGGAAACGCCGCAACGCGGTGGTCGTCCGGCTGGTGCGCGACTACCGCTCCACGCCGCAGGTGGTCGCCCTCGCGAACGCGGTGATCCGGCAGGCTCGGGGCGGCGAGGCCAAGCTGCGGCTCGAGCTCGTCGGCCAGCGTCCGGCCGGGGCCGAACCCGAGCTCAAGATTTTCCCGGACGAGGCGGGTGAGGCGGTCGCGGTGGCCCGGCGCTGCCGCGAGATGATCGCCGCGGGTACGCCGGCCAGCGAGATCGCGGTGCTGTTCCGGACGAACGCGCAGTCGGAGACATACGAGAAGGCGCTGGCCGACGAGTCGGTGCCGTACGTGGTCCGCGGCGCCGAGCGGTTCTTCGAGCGGGCCGAGGTGCGGCAGGGTATGGCCGCGCTGCGGTCCGCGAGCCGTTCGGCCCTGGCCGGGACGCCGCTGGTCGAGGTGGTCGTCGAGGCGCTGTCCGCGACCGGCTGGGTGCGCGACCGGCCGCCGTCCGGTGGCGCGCAGCGCGAGCAGTGGGAGGCGCTCGCGGCGTTGGTCACCCTTGCCGAGGAGTACGACCCCGGCACCTCGCTCGGCGCCTTCTACGACGAGCTCGCCCGCCGGGCCGAGCAGCAGCACCCGCCCACAGTGGAGGGTGTGACGCTGGCGTCCCTGCACTCCGCGAAGGGGCTGGAGTGGGACGCGGTGTTCGTGGTCGGGCTGGCCGACGGGACGCTGCCCACCACGTACGCGAAGACTCCGGACCAGATCGAGGAGGAACGCCGGCTGCTCTACGTCGGGGTGACCCGGGCCCGGCAATCGCTGTGGCTGTCCTACGGCCAGGCACGCTCGGCCGGCGGACGCGCACGGCGACCATGCCGGTTCCTGCCGCAGCTCGACGGCACGCCCGGAGCGGAACGGGCGGGGCAGAGTCGGAAATCCGTCAGACGCACCCAGGTGGTCACCTGCCGGGTCTGCGGCGCGACGCTGCTCTCCGGGCCGGACCGCAAGCTGGGCCGCTGCCCGACCTGCCCGTCGGACCTCGATGAAGATCTGTTCGAGCGCCTGCGAACGTGGCGGTCGAGCGTCGCGACGGAACAGAAAATCCCTGCGTACGTGGTGTTCACCGACGCCACCGTGCAGGCCATCGCGGAACGCCGCCCGGCTACCCCGGCGCAGCTGCTGGCGATCGCCGGGATCGGCCCGCGCAAACTGGGCCAATACGGCGACGCGGTTTTCGCGTTGGTGTCCGGCGCGAGCCCGGCGGATCTCGGGTCGGAAAACTTTCCCAACTGAAGCGTTAATTCGTTTGCCTCCCCTCAGGGGGAGGCATAGCCTCAGGTCACACCTTGCCGAGCGGCGTGCTCGTCAAGGGCTCCGCATCGAGTGCACGGCAATGGAGGAGGTGGCACCGATGGAGATCTTCTACACCGCTCAGCGTCCGTCGCTGCTGCTTGCCGCTGCCGGCGCTCCGTCGGCTTCGTGGCTGCCGTGCGCCTCGTCCGCGGTGCTCACGGCTTCGCGACCGACCCCGGCTCCGCGGGTGCACCAGGCCCCGATCCAGGCCGAGCTGGCTCAGGTCCGGGTAATCGCCGGCGGTAGCAACGGGATCAACGGGTTCCAGGGGCGCACTGGCTCTGACAAGCGCATGACCGACGGTGCCAGCGGTGTCCCGCCTCGAGGAAGGCCGGTCTGATCGACAGACCTCCGGCTCACCCTCGAGGCCGCGGAACCCGATAACCGGGATCCGCGGCCTAGTTTTTTGCCGGCTTACCGGCCGGTGCACCACCTGTTCGGCGATCCAGAAGATCGAAGA
>Ga0081539_10005562_pt1 | contig 12762 bp, 11 predicted proteins | sample TabmetS4T2R2_FD_71023 | JGI IMG/M metagenome (GOLD analysis project Ga0081539, IMG submission 71023) | Tabebuia heterophylla rhizosphere microbial communities from the University of Puerto Rico - S4T2R2 | ecosystem: Host-associated > Plants > Roots > Rhizosphere ...
AAGAACCCCTTGGGCGACGAACAGGCCGATGAAGACGAGCGCTGCTCCTTCCACCAGGCTGCCTTGGGGAAACCCGACCTTGGACCAGAGATTGAAGGCGTTCGCGACGAGGAAATGGCAGAGGCCCACGAGCAGGATGACGCCCAGCGGCGGCCCGGGCTCCAGCACCGGGTCGGAAAGGAGCAGCCGCGCCTTCTCGAGGTAAATGCGCGCCACTTCGGCGGGATCGCTGAGCAGCTTGTCCAGGTAGAGGCCCCACATGATCCGGTAGAAGTCCGGCGAGCAGTGCACGACGTCGGGATCGACCTTCTGGGCGGCGGCAAGCGCCACCCAGTCGCTGTAGGTGATGCCGAACGAATTGGGGACGGAGCCGAGACCCATGTAGAGAATGTCGGAGAACCCGTGGCGTTCGACCAGTTGCCCGGGCTCTACGTTGAACATCACGTCGCGCGCCGCTATGGCGGCATAGGGCACCGAGGATGCCGCCGCGATCAGGACGGCGACAACGACGAGGTCGCGCATGCTCCGGCCGGCGCGCCGGCGCTGGAGCGCGATGAAGACGATGGTGCCGAACGTCGTCACGATTGCCATCAGGGCAATCGCTTCCCGGACGAGCGCCGCCGAGGCGAGGCCGAGCAGGCCCAGCCCGATGAACCACCGGCCAAGCCGCGCGGAAAGAAAACCGTGCTCCTTGGCCAGGATGGCCATCGGAAGAACGGCCGCCATGCTCGCGACGCCGAGCAGGGCCCAATGCGGGGCGACGCCGATCCATTTGAGATAGACGATCGGCCCCATGTACATGAACAGGAGAAAACAAGGATAGGCGCGGATGGCGAACAGGAAGCCGGCCAGCAGCAGGAAACCGAGGCTGTTGAGAGCGATGTTGAGCCCGGCGACGTCCACGAGATCGGCATCATTGTCGCCGCTGGCGATCGTCCACATGGCCAGCAGGAACGCGTGGCCCGGATCGTCACCGATCGCCTCCTCGGAGATAGGTTTCAGCTTGCCGTCCTCGGCACACAGGGCGAGCCACGCCCCGGTCTCGCGCGCGCAGTCCGCGCTCTTCAGCCAGTAGTTCGTGTGGACCCAATCCGACGTGCCGACCTCGCCGTAATTGCGCTCGGCATCCTCGAGCGATGTCATCATCGGGTTCGCGCCAAAGCCCAACAGGAGGACGACGAACAGCAGCCACCTCACCCTGCCCAGAAACGACACACTCCTGGAGAGCGACGCGGCGCCAGTCGCCGCCACGCTCCCATCGCCGCGCTGCATGCTTTTCCCCTCCCACCGTCTTGGACGGACTCCCATACCCATCCGTCATTGCAGATATTGTGCAGCGGCTGGCGGCGGAAGACAATTATTTGGGGAATCATGTTCCTCTCCCCCTAGGGGGGAGAGGAACATGAAGGAAGAGGACTGTAAGCAGCAGGACTACGATTTCTTCGCCATGAACGCCGCGAACGCATCCTTGTAGTCGGGATGCCAGCGCGACAGCGGCGGGCGGTTCTCGGTGATGTCCTCGGCCGCCCATTGGATGCGCTTGCGGTCCATCTCCCAGCTGACGTCGTTGTCGGGGCAGATGATGTAGAAGTCGCCGCTCGCCATGCGCTCGACCAGCACGTCGACCACCTGATCGGCCGTCCACGCGCCGGGCGGCTTGCCGTCGCGGCGCGGCCGCGTGATGCCGGTGTAGGTGAAGCCCGGCACCAGCAGATGGGCGGTGATCTCGCAGCCTTCCACGTTGCGAAGCTGGTGCGCCAGCGCCTCGGTCAGCACCTTCACGCCGGCCTTGCTGACGTTGTAGGCGGTGTCGCCGGGCGGACAGGTGATGCCCTGCTTGGAGCCGGTGTTGATGATCGCGCCCGGCGTCTTCTGGTCGATCATCGCCTGGGTGAAGGTCTGCACGCCGTTGATGACGCCCCACAGATTGACCTCCAGCACTTTGCGCCAGCGATCATAGTGGTCCCACGGACCGCCGCCCGGCGCGGTGCCGGCGTTGTTCATCAGCACGGCGACCTCGCCGAAGCGCTCGTACGCCTTGTCCTTGAGGCGCTGCAGGTCGGCGACTTGCGAGACGTCGGTGGGCACCGTCAGCACGCCGTCCGATGGTGTGCCGACTTGGGCCGCCGCCTCCTCGAGCTTCGCCGGATCGAGATCGGCGAGGCAGACTTTCATGCCCAGCGCCGCGAAGCGCTGGGCGGCCGCGAGGCCGATGCCGCTCGCGCCGCCGGTGATCACGGCGACGCGGCCGGCGGCCAAGGCGGGATGGGATCTCGCGGGGTGCGGTTTCAGGCTGTCTTGATCCATACCGCCTTGACGTTGAGGTATTCCTCGATGTGCTGCAAGCCGCTCTCGCGGCCGTAGCCGCTCATCTTGTAGCCGCCGAACGGCACCGCCGGATCCATCGCCTGGTAGCAGTTGATCCAAACGGAGCCGGCGCGGATGGCGCGGGCGAGCTTGTGCGCCTTGCCGACGTCGCGTGTCCACACGCCGCTGCCCAGCCCGAAGGTCGTGGCATTGCCGCGCTGGACCACCTCCTCGATGTCGGTGAAGGGAATGGCCGAGATCACCGGCCCGAAGATCTCCTCCTGGGCGATGCGCATGTCGTCGCGCACGTCGGCGAACACGGTGGGCGGCACGAAGTAGCCCTTGCCGTAGTCGCCCTCGGTCAGCTGCTCGCCGCCGCTCAATCGCCGGGCGCCTTCCTGGCGGCCGATGCTGAGATAGGTAGTGACGCGGTCGAGCTGCTCGGCCGAGACCAGCGGGCCGACCTGGGTCTCCGGGTTGGCCCCGTTGCCGACCTTGAGCGACTTGCCGAATTCGGCAACGCGGCCGGCGAACTCCTCGTAGATCTTCTTTTCGACGAACAGCCGCGTGCCGGCGCTGCAGATCTGCCCGGAGTTGGCGAACACCGCCATGCCGGCGCCGGGCACCGCGGCGTCGAGATCGGCGTCGGCGAACACCACGTCGGGCGACTTGCCGCCGAGCTCGAGCGACACGCGCTTGAGGTTGCCGGCCGAGGCCTGGACGATCTTCTGGCCGGTAAGGTGCGAGCCGGTGAAGGCCACCTTGTCGACGTCGGGATGCGACGACAGCGCCGCACCGGCGGTCTCGCCGTAGCCCGGCACGACATTGACCACACCCGGCGGCACGCCCGCCTCGAGGCAGAGTTCGCCCAGCCGCAGCGAGGTGAGCGGCGCCTCCTCGGCGGGCTTCAGCACGACCGTGCATCCGGTCGCGAGCGCCGGGCCGATCTTCCAGATCGTGGCCGTGAGCGGCCCGTTCCACGGGATGATGGCGCCGACCACGCCGACCGGCTCCTTCAAGGTGAAGGACATGATCTCGCCGGGCAGCGAGTTGTTGATCGTCTCGCCGTGCATCGAGGTGGCGAGGCCGGCGTAGTAGCGCAGCATGCCGACGGCGCGCTGGCGGTTGTTGCGCGTGCGGCTGATCGGGCCGCCCATGTCGAAGGTGTCGAGCGCCGCCAACTCCTCGATGTGCTGTTCGACGAGGTCGGCAAGCTTGAGCAGCAGCAGTTGCCGCTCCGCTGGCTTCCACTTGCTCCACGGTCCGTTGAAGGCCTTGCGTGCCGCGGCGACGGCGCGGTCGATGTCCTCACGGTCACCTTCCGCGACGTGTGCCAGCAATTCGCCGGTCGCCGGGTTGCGGCTCTCGAAGGTCTTGCCCGACGCCGCGGCGACCCAGCGGCCGTCGATCAGCATCAGCTTGGTCTTGCCGTCGAGGTAAGCCGGGCGGACGGCGGGTCCCTTCTCCATCACAGTCATGTCGTGTCTCCTGAGATTTGCGTGGCTGAGATCACAGCAGTGCCGCGACCGCCTTGACCTCGGTGTAGAGCTCGATTGCCTCGAACCCCATCTCGCGTCCCCAGCCGGACTGCTTGTAGCCGCCGAACGGCAGGGCGACGTCGTTGAAGTTGTGGACGTTGATCCAGACCGAGCCGGCCTTGAGCTTGCGCGCGAGCTTGTGGGCAACGCCGATGTCGCGTGTCCAGATGCTGGCGGCCAGGCCATACTCGGTGGCGTTGCCCTGCCGCGCGATGCGCTCGAGGTCGTCGTCGTTGAACGGCATGGCGCAGACGACAGGACCGAAGATCTCCTCGCGCACCACCTTCATCGATGGCTTGGTCTTGGTGAGCACGGTGGGCTGGATGAAGTAGCCCTCGTTGCCGTGGCGCTTGCCGCCGGTGATGGCTTCGGCGCCATCCTCCTTGCCGGAGGCGAGGTAGCCGGTGACGCGCTGGAACTGCTCCTCCGAAACCAGCGGTCCGATGCGGGTCGTTGGATCGAGGCCGGGTCCGATCTTGAGCTTCGACGCTTCGTCGGAGAGCCCGGTCATCATCCTGTCGAACACCCGTTCGTGGACGAAGAGGCGCGAGCCCGCGGTGCAGCACTGGCCCATGTTGAAGAAGATGCCGTTGGCCGCGCCGGGAATGGCGACCGACATGTCGGCGTCGGGAAAGACGATGGCCGGCGACTTGCCGCCGAGCTCGAGGCTCACCTTCTTGAGGTTGCCCGCCGCCGCCTGGACGATCAGCTTGCCCACCTCGGTCGAGCCGGTGAACGCCACCTTGTCGACGTCGGGATGGGCGGCGAGTGCAGCACCGGGCACGCCGTCGCCGGTCACGATGTTGAGCACGCCCGGCGGAAAGCCCGCTTCCATGACCAGCTCGCCCAGACGAATCGCCGTGAGCGGCGTCTGCTCGGCCGGCTTCAGCACGATGGTGCAGCCGGCGGCCAGGGCCGGCGCGATCTTCCACACCGCCATCAAGAGCGGGAAGTTCCACGGGATGATCTGGCCAACGACCCCGACCGGCTCGCGCATCGAGTAGGCATGCCAGTCGCCCGGCGCCGACAAGGGGATGCTCTGACCGGTGATCTTGGTCGACCAGCCGCCCATGTAGCGCAGCAATTCGCAGCCGAACGGCAGGTCGACAGCCTTGGCGTCGCTCACCGGCTTGCCGTTGTCGAGGCTCTCGATCTCCGCGAGCTCGTCGAGGTTCTTCTCGAGAAGGTCGCCCAGTCGCCACACCATCTTGCCGCGCTCGACCGGCTTGATCTTCGACCATGGGCCCTCGTCGAAGGCGCGCCGCGCGGACTGCACGGCGAGGGCGATATCCTCCGGCCCGCCCTCGGCCACCTCGGCGATCTGGCCGCCGGTCGCGGGATCGAACACGGCGAACGTCTTGCCGCTGCGGGCCGGCACCCACTTGCCGTCGATCAAGAGCTTGTGGGGACGCGAAATGAAGGCAGAGGCGGCGGCGCCAAGACGCCCGACATTGACAGATACGTCCATCGCTTCCTCCCGGGTGAAAGACGATGACGTTATATTCACTTAAACATAGCGAGTCGATAGCTCCAGCTCTGCCGTCGACCAGTCGTCCAGCTCGGCTGGGCGTGGAGGCGCCGCGGAGGTGATTGGATGAGACGCGGGGCCTGTCAGGGTCGATCGGCTACGCGATAAAGCGGTCAGGCCGAAGACCGTACTCGCGTGAAGGCCAGCGGTCCGGCTCAGGCTTGGCCAAACTGATACGTCGTTATATCCGCATGGAGACAGATGATTAGGCGGACACCTGGTGCGGTCGCGCGAAGCGCACCCCTTGCCACCAGGCGTCGATACCGTCGGCATTTGGCGGAACAGCGACGGACAAAGGGGCGGCGAAGGTCTGCCACGCCGGCATCAGGGCGGCGGACACGGACGTCAGAACGGGAACATCTGCTTCGATGGCGGCGGCAAACGCCTCGCGCAGCCCGCCACCATCCTTTTCGAGCTTGCCGAACTTGCTCAGTATCACGAGGTCGCAGCCTGTGGCGATCTCGCGGCGTACCGCCTCGGCCGCGGCCAACACGCCCGCGGCCGCGAGGTGGCAGCCTTCTGCGCCTGGCCCCAGATCCTGGAAGATCTGAAATCGTGCGCCGTCGGAGACGCTCACCAGATAGCCGGCCGTACAGGCCCGGTCGACTAGGCCGTGATCCTGGGCGATGACGCCCGCGAGCCGCGCCGACGGGCGCCAGCGCTCGGCCAGAGAGCCGAACAGGTCCTGCACCTCGGCGCTGGGCACGCCCTGCACGACAGCGATCTTCTTCATGCGGCAAGAGTGGTCTCTCGCCGGCTGGGACGTCAACGCCATATTTAAATGGATATCACGCATGCAGGAACCATCGAGCCCGACCTCGGGTCGGTCCTTCAGCGGCCGTCGGGAAGCGTCACCGCCCGAAATCCGTTCTCTGCGAGGATTTTCTGGCCCGAGGGCGAGAGGATCGTCAGCGCGAGCAGCGCCGCCTCGGGCCGCGCCGCGGCCATGAGGGCCAGTCCGTATTGCGGCCCCACCGCCAGCTCTGGGGGAAACGCCTCCATGCGCAGGCCGGCGTCCAGCTTCGCGAAGCGAGCCCTGCCCGAGCAATAGACGATGGCAGCGTCGATGCGCCCCGCGCGCACTGCGTCGAGAGTGGAATCGCCGCTTGGCGAAGGTGGCGCGCCGGGCGGATTGTCGATCACCACCGTGCGGCCGCGCAGCCCCTGGCCGCTGCCGGGCTTCAGCCGGTCGGCGATGTCGAATAACGCCTCGGTATAGTCGCCCAGCGGATCGATCTTGGGCGGCGAGACGCCGATCCTCATTCCATCGGCCAACAGCATTTCGAGCGCCCCGGCAGCACTAGCCGGGGCACGGGTCGCCGGGGCAAGCAGGCAGAGGTCGTTGCGGGCGAACATCGCCATCGCGCTGGCGCGGCCGTCGGCCACCAGCTTGGCCGCATGGCCGAGGTCGGCCGAGGTGAAGACATCCACCTTGTCGCCGGCCTCGATCCTCTCGCGCATGCGGCCGGAGGCGCCGAACTGGGTGCGCACCGCCACGCCGTGCTGGCGCGTGAATGCCGCGGCGATCTCGCCCATGACTTCGCGCAGGCTGCCGGCGCCGTACAGCACCAGGCCGTCCTGCTGCGCCGTCGCCGGCATTGCCGCGACCGCCACCAGCATGCTGGCTAGAACAACCGTGAAAACCGAATGGATCGTGTTCATGCCACGCCTCTCTTGCCTAGACGCCATGCTTGGGCATCCGTTCGATATATGCACCGAGATATAACGGAGACGGCGGGAATCATATATCGGAGGCAGCGGGAAATCGCGGCATCGACGGTCGCATGGAAAGTCGCGGTGGCGCGGTCGATCCGACCGCATGACCCCACGGAAATCCTTCACCGATTGGTGATGGTGTGGACACGTGCTCGTTCTTGCGCATCTGCACTCGAATGATGGCGCGATCCTGGGCACATCGGTTGGGTTCGAGAAAATTCGTCGCCTGCCGCGTTGCTTGTTGACAAAGACGACTAAGTCGATCGACATTAGTGCCATTGTTCGACATCAAGGAGCGGAGGTTGCCATGAGCGCCGTCTTCTCTTGCTCGACCACCGACGACGTCATCGAGGAACAGCAGCGCGTCGCCGACCGCTTCCACAAGCTCGGCCTGATTCCGCACAGGGTCGCGGTTCGCGACATCGTCCGGAAAGGGTCGGGGCGCACGTGAGCGGCGCGCGCGCCGGGCCGCGACGGCAGCCGGGGTTAGCCCCAGGCTACGGGCTGTCGACCCGGGCCGCCATTGCCAGGCTGGCGACCTCCGACCTCGGCAGCTGGATCGTCCCGACGGCGCTCCTCCTGGTATGGCAGGCGACGGCCGAGCTCGGCCTCCTGCCCGCGAACGTCCTGCCGGCGCCCAGCGAGGTCTTCGCGGCGGCGTGGCGGCTCACGCTCAGCGGCGAGTTGCTCACCAACATCGCCGTCAGCGCCAAGCGGGCCGCCATCGGCTTCGTCATCGGCGGCAGCCTCGCCTTCGCCTTCGGGCTGCTGAACGGCGTGTCGAAGCTGGGCGAGAGGCTCACCGACACCACTTTCCAGATGATCCGCAACATCCCCAACCTGGCGCTGGTGCCACTGGTCATCCTGTGGTTCGGCATCGAGGACAGCGCGCGCATCTTCCTGGTCGCGGTCGGCGTGTTCTTCCCGATCTACATCAACACCTTCCACGGCATCCGCACGGCCGACGCGCAGCTGGTCGAGATGGGCCGCTCGTACGGCATGTCGAACAGCGAGCTGTTCCTGCGGGTGATCCTGCCCGGCGCGCTGCCGTCGATCTTCGTCGGCCTGCGCTACGCGCTCGGCATCATGTGGCTGACGCTGATCGTCGCCGAAACCATCGCCGCGAATTCGGGCATCGGCTACATGGCGATGTCGGCGCGCGAGTTCATGCAGCTCGATGTCGTGCTGCTGGCCATCCTGCTCTACGCCCTGCTCGGCAAGCTCGCCGACAGCATCGCGCGACTGCTCGAGCGCACCACCTTGCAATGGCACCCCGCCTTCCAACACCGCCGGGAGACCTGACATGTGCGACGACATCGTGGTCCGTGCCCTGCTGGAACAGGGCCTGACACCCTACGACCCTGGTCCGCTGATGGCGCCGACGGAGCCGGAGCCGGGCGGCATCGCGATTTCCGTCGGCGGGCTCGCCAAGTCGTTCGGAGCCAATGCCGTCCTGCGCGGCATCGATCTCGACGTCCGCGCCGGCGAGTTCCTGACCATCATCGGCAAGAGCGGCTGCGGCAAGAGCACGCTGCTGCGCATCCTGGCGGGCCTCGATCGGCCGACGGCCGGCGAACTGCTGTTCGACGGCCAGTCGCGCGAGGACTCCGGCGTCGTCTCGCGGTTGATGTTCCAGGAGCCGCGCCTGCTTCCCTGGTCGCGCGTGCTGGGCAACGTCGAAGTCGGTCTCGGCGGCCGCCGGCATGCGCCCGGCGCCGAGCGCCAGGCTCTCGCCAAGCTGGCGGCGGTCGGCCTGCAGTCGCGGGCAGGGGATTGGCCGTCGGTGCTGTCGGGCGGACAGAAGCAGCGGGTTGCGCTGGCGCGCGCGCTGGCCAGCAGCCCGCAGTTCCTCGCCTTCGACGAGCCGTTGGGTGCGCTCGACGCGCTGACGCGCATCGACATGCAGGAGCTGATCGAGCGCGTGTGGCGCGAACAGGGGTTCACCGCCGTGCTGGTCACCCATGACGTGACGGAAGCGATCGTGCTGGGCGACCGTGTCGTGCTGATCGAGGACGGCGCCATCAGGCTCGAGCTCGAGATCGACTTGCCGCGCCCGCGGCGGCGAACGAGCGCGGCCGTCGCGGCGCTCGAGGAACGCGTTCTCGAATGCCTGTTCGACACGCCGGAAGCGGGACAAAGGAGGGCTGCGGCATGAGCGAAAGAGGTGCGAACTTCCTGTGGTTCTTGCCGACGTCCGGCGACGGCCGCTATCTCGGCACGGCGTTGGGCAGTCGCCCTGTCGGATTGCCGTACCTGCGCCAGATTGCCCAGGCGGCCGATGCCCTCGGCTACTTCGGAGTCCTGCTGCCGACAGGACGGCACTGCGAAGACTCCTGGATGGTGGCCGCCGCTCTTGCGCCGCTCACCGAGCGGCTGCGGTTCCTGGTGGCGGCACGGCCGGGCCTGCTCTCGCCCACGCTCGCGGCGCGCATGACGGCGACGCTCGACCGGCTGGCCGACGGCCGCGTCCTGATCAACGTCGTCACCGGCGGCGACTCGGCCGAGTCGCGCGCCGACGGCGTGTTCCTCGATCATGACGAACGCTACGAGGTGACGCACGAGTTCCTCGACATCTATCGTGCGCTGCTGGGTGGCGAGGACGTCACGCGCCATGGCGCGCGCCTCAGCGTCGAGGGCGCACGGCTGGCGCGCCTGCCTGTCGGCCGCAGGGCACCGCCGCTCTACTTCGGCGGCTCGTCGGACGCCGGCATCGCCGTCGCCGCCGCGTTCGTGGACAAGTACCTGACGTGGGGCGAACCGCCGGCCCAGGTCGCCGACAAGATCGCCAGGGTGAAGGCGGCCGCGGCCGGCAAAGGACGCACGCTGACCTACGGCATCCGCCTGCACGTCGTCGTTCGCGAGACCAGTGAAGCGGCGTGGGCCGCCGCCAACGCCCTGATCAGCCATCTGGACGACAAGGCGATCGAGGGAGCGCAGCAGGCGTTCGCACGCATGGACTCGGTGGGCCAGCAGCGCATGGCGGCGCTGCACGGTGGACGGCGCGACCGGTTGGAGATCAGCCCCAACCTGTGGGCCGGCGTTGGCCTGGTGCGCGGCGGCGCCGGGACGGCGCTGGTCGGCGATCCGCCGACCGTCGCCGCGCGCATCGCCGAGTACCAGGCGCTGGGCATCGATACCTTCATCATGTCCGGCTATCCGCATCTCGAAGAGGCCTACCGCTTCGCCGAGCTGGTGTTCCCCTTGCTCGACCGGTCCAAGGCGAACGGCATCGCCTGGCGCGGCGCGGTCGGCACCGGCGAGACCATCTTCGGCGGCTCGGCACCATCCATCGCGCCTGGTGCGTCTCGACCCCCTGTGGCCAACGCACGCCTTGCGCATGGAGACTCCCGATGACCGTCCTCTCTCGACGCCGTGCTCTCGCCGGGTCGCTTGCCGTCGCTGCTTCCGGCCTTGCCGCAAGGGCGGCGGCCGACAGCGTGCCCAAAGCCGTTCATGTCGGCTACCAGAAAGGCGGCTTCCTCAGCGTGTCCAAGGAACAGGGCGCCTTGCAGCGTCGCCTCGAAGGATTGGGCGTCGCCGAGGTGAAGTGGTCCGAGTTCCAGTTCGGGCCACCCATGATGGAGGCCCTGGGCGCAGGCGCCATCGACTTCGGAGAGGTCGGCGACATGCCGCCCATCTTCGCCCAGGCCGCCGGGCAACGCTTCGTCTATGCGGCCCGCATGCCGGGCTCGCAGCATGCGATGCTGGTGCCGGAAGGGTCCAGTCTTCGCGCCGTGGCCGAGGTCAAGGGCAAGAAGGTGGCGGTGGCGCGCGGGTCGAGTGCGCACAATGTCACCGTTCGATTGCTCGAAAAGGCCGGCTTGACCTTTGCCGACATCATGCCCGCGTACATGCCGCCGGCCGACGCCTCTGCCGCCTTCTCGCGCGGCAGTGTCGATGCCTGGGTCGTGTGGGATCCTTACTTCGCCCTGGCGGAGCGCCGCCAGAAGGCGCGGGCGATCGCCACCTCGATGGACTTGCCGGAGAGCAGTTCCTTCTACGTCGCCAACCGCGATTTCGCGACTCGCCATCCCCGGGCCTTGGTGGCTGTCATCGAGGAAGTGACGAAGGTGACGCAATGGGCGGCGCAGAATCGCGACAAGTTCGCCGAGTCGATTTCTGCCGCCATCGGCATCGAGCTCGACGTCGAGAAGGTCGCCATCGCCCGCGCCAGGCTGGGTGTGGGTCCCGTCACGGCCGACGTGATCGCCCAGCAGCAGGCGACGGCCGATACCTTCAACAAGCTCGGCCTCGTCCCCAAGAAGATCTCGGTTCGCGATGCCGTGTGGTTGCCGCCCGGCGATTAGGGTCGAGGGTGATCGGCTCGATGCGCCCTTGGCTCACGCCAGCTTGAGCACCATGCAGAAGCGAAACCTGCCGTCCGGCTGAGGTCGCGCAGGCTGATGCCCGCCGGAGTACGGGCAAGGATTTCGAGGACGGCAAACGCTCGCACGAGCACCCGCGCGAGCTGAGCTTTCCTTGTCGATCCGGAATCGGATAGGGTCCTCTCTCCCGTTCCTGATCCGTCCATGTCGTGCCGCTTTGCGTGGCCGGCCGAATGGCCGGTGCTGCATTCGCTCGATATATTGCTTCTGATATAACGAACGTGGGGAGATTCGGAAGATGAAGTTCGGCATGCACAATCCGTCCTGGCTGTTCGGATCGGATCCGGCACAGATCTTCGAGGCTGTGAGCGCCAAGGCGCGATGGGCGGAGGACCACGGCTTCGCGTGGTTCTCGGTGATGGATCACCTCATCCAGATCGGCAATGTCGGCGCGCCGGACGAGCCGTTCATGGAGGGCTGGACGGTGCTGTCGGCGCTCGCTGCGGTGACGCGGCGCATCCGCCTGGCCACGCTCGTCTCGTCGGTCCACTATCGCAATCCTGCGCACCTGGCGAAGATCGCCGCCGGCGTCGACCTGATCAGTGGCGGCCGCCTCACCTTCGGCATCGGCGCCGGCTGGTTCGAGACCGAGTACCGGCAATACGGCTGGGAGTTTCCGCCGAGGCCGGCGGTGCGCATCCGGCAGATGGAGGAGGCGGTCCGGCTCATCCTCGCCATGTGGAGTGAGAAGCGCACCACCTTCGAGGGCAAGTATTTCCAGGCGCGAGGGGCGATCCTGGAGCCCAAGCCGCGGCAGAAGCCGCATCCTCCGGTGATGATCGGTGGCGGCGGCGAGCAGCTCACCCTGCGGGCCGTCGCCCGGTTGGCCGACGCCTGCAACGTCGGCGGCGCGCCTGACTTGGTACGGCACAAGCTCGAGGTGCTGCGGCGCCATTGCGAGGTGGAGCGCCGCAACTACGACGACATCGAACGGACCAATATCATCAGCTTCGTCATGGCGCGCGACGAGGCGGCGCTGGCCGCCAAGTGCCGACGGCTCGCGGTGCCCGACCAATTCTACGGCTTTGCCGGCACCGTATCGCAGGTCACCGACCTCGTCGGCCGCTACCGTGACGCCGGCGTTCAGCTTCTCATCAGCAGTGCCTACAAGAACGACCACGAAACCCTCGAGCTGCTGGCTGCCGACGTCATGCCGGGATTTGCCGGTTGAGGAGTCTGTCCGTGAGTTTCTCGAACCTGTTTGCCCGTGGTGTCGCCCTGATCGGCGGAACCGCACTCCAGATCCGCCGATTGACCGAGGGCTCGCCCGAGCCGGCGTGGGGCAGCG